>Ga0302324_100008881_pt1 | contig 21130 bp, 19 predicted proteins | sample Palsa_T0_1_FD_201949 | JGI IMG/M metagenome (GOLD analysis project Ga0302324, IMG submission 201949) | Peat permafrost microbial communities from Stordalen Mire near Abisko, Sweden - Palsa_T0_1 | ecosystem: Environmental > Terrestrial > Soil > Palsa > Peat permafrost | place: Sweden: Abisko...
CTGGATCGACGTGGAGATCGCGACGCAGACCCTGGTGGCCTACGAGGGCGTTCACCCCGTGTATGCCACCCTGGTCTCGACCGGACGGGGGGCACCGGGCACCGACGCAGCGACCCCGACCGGCGTGCATCGCATCTGGGTGAAGATCCTGGCGTCGGACATGGACGACGTCGATCGCGACGACATCGAGGCGCACTACTCGCTCGAGGACGTGCCCTACGTGCAGTTCTTCGATCACGCCGTCGCCCTGCACGGCACCTACTGGCACCGGGACTTCGGGCGCGTGAAGAGCCACGGATGCGTCAACCTCGCGCCGCTCGACGCCCGCTGGCTGTTCGACTTCACCGGGCCGCGCCTGCCGGCGGGGTGGGTGGCTGCCTACCCTGCTTCCCAGGGCATCGACCCGGGGGCCGTCGTGCGCGTGCGCTGAACGCTGGACAGCGAGGATGAGCGTTTGTCGTGTTACCGGGCAAGCGACTGTGGCACAGCACCGCCTAGGTGATGAGGCATGACTCTCGAGCTGTCGCGCTTGCTCCTCGGGCTGGGATTCGGTCTCGGGCTGGGCCTTGCGGTCGCGGGGACGAGCACCGGGTGCAGGTCCAGCTCGACATCGAGCGTCTCCGTCGGGGGAGATGCGGGAGATGCCTGCCCGACCACCGTCGACACCACGGTGGGCGCCACCTGCGGCTCCCCCGGCGAGGTATGCAGCCCCACGTTCGCTTGTGCGCTGGCCACCGTGACCATTCGTTGCGTGTGCCAGGACGGGACCTTCCAGTGCGTCGATGGCTCGGGCAACCCTTTCCTGGCGGGCGCCACGCCTTCCTGCGGCGAAGCGGGGGGGACGCCCATCGCGTGCCCGGCGACCGAGAGCGCGGCGATGACCGGCGCGTGCTCGCTGGCCGAGGACGGGCAGCAGTGCGCCTATCCGCCCAAGTGCCCGGGCGGAACGCTCGCCTTCGATCTGTGCACCTGCGAGGCCAGCCCCGGCGGCTCGGGCTTCGTCTACGACTGCCAGAACGCGTGCAACGGCGGGACCGAGCCGATCCCCGAGGCCGGGGCCGATTCCGGCGGGGGGGATGGGTCGAGTGACGCGCTGGCCGGGGACGGCGCAGGGGAGGCCGGCGACGCGGGTTTGCGGGGCGACGTTGCGGCCGAGTGACGCGTTGCACGCGGCCATGAGAGACTGAAGGCCGATGGTGTCGGTCCTCTCCGCGGTGCGCGATCTGGCGCGCCTGCGCGAGATTTCCAGCGTGCTGGTGCGGCACGGGTTCGGGGAGGTGGTGGCCCGGGCGGGCTTCGGCCGGACGCGGAGAGCCGGGGCCTCCGTGCCTCCGTCGCTGCGCGGTCGAAGCGCGAAAGCCAAGGTCCTCGAAGGTGCGGCGGACGCGCCGGAGATCCCCACCGAGGAAGTGGAAAAGGGCGAGGACGAGAAGAGACGCGTATCCATCCACGCGCGCGCGCGTCTGGTCTTGCAAGACCTCGGGCCGAGCTTCATCAAGCTGGGACAGATCGCCAGCACGCGCGCGGACGTTCTGCCGCCCGAGCTCATCGCCGAGCTGAAGAAGCTTCAGGACGACGTGCCCGGGGTGCCCTTCGAGCAGATCAAGGACGTGGTCGAGTCCAGCCTGGGGGCGCCCCTCGAGGACATCTTCGTGAGCTTCGACCCCCAGCCGCTCGCCACCGCCAGCATCGGCCAGGTGCACCGCGCCGTGCTCGCCACGGAGGACGGGGAGCAGCTGGTCGTGGTCAAGGTGCAGCGACCTGGTGTGGCCACCACGGTGATGCGCGACCTCGAGCTCTTGCACATGATGGCGGCGGCCATCGAGCGCGCCATCCCCGATTCACGCATCTACTCGCCGGTCGGGCTGGTGCAGCAGTTCGACCGCTCCATCACCACGGAGCTCAACTTCACCACCGAGGCCGACAACGCCGAGCGCTTCGCTCACAACTTCGCCGGTCAGGAGCGGGTGCGCTTCCCCCGCGTGTACCGGCAGGCGTCCAGCAAGCACGTGCTGACCCTCGAGTTCTTCGACGGGAAGAGGCTCGACCGCGCCGTGGCCGAAGGAGCCAGCGGCACGTCGATCGCCAAGCTCGCGACGCGGCTCATCATCAAGATGATCTTCGACGATGGGTTCTTCCATGCCGATCCACACCCGGGCAACGTCATCATCATGGGCCCCGACGACGCCCCCGTGGTGGGGATGATCGATCTGGGGATGGTCGGACGCCTCTCGCCGGAGCTACGGGATCGCACGGTCGATCTCATGGTCGCCGCGGTTCGCAAGGACATGGTGGGCGTGGCGGACGCTCTCTACGCTATCGGCCGGCCGACCAAGAAGATCGACCTTCGCGAGTACCGCGACGAGGTGAGGATTCTGACCGAGAAGTACCTCGGCAAGCCCCTCAAGGAAATCGAGCTCTCCGCCATGATCCGCGACCTGGTGCAGGGGGCCATCAAGTACGGGCTGGAGATTCCCACCGACTTCATGCTGGTCGGCAAGGCGCTGATGACCGTCGAGGGCATCGGGAAACAGATCGACCCCGACCTCGACGTCTTCGGCGAGGCCGCGCCGTACTTCCTCGAGATCCTGCGCAAGCGCTACTCCCCGGTCCGGCTGGGCAACGAGCTCTGGCGCGGGGTCGAGCAGCTCTCGCGCGCCGGCTACGACATGCCCATGCAGGTGCGCGAAGTCCTCGAGGACCTGCGCCTGGGTCGCATGGCCCTGCGCACGGAGGACCCGGGCCTGCCTTCCGCCGCGGACCGGCTGGGACGACGGCTCTTCTCGGGTCTCACGGCGGCCGCGCTCATCCTCGGCGGGGTGTTGCTCCTGCGCGACGCGCGGCACGAGGGGCTGGGTAGCGGGCTGCTCGTCGCGGCGGCGCTGGTCTGGGTGGCCCACCTGGCCAGGGACCTGCGCCGCGGCGGGCTACGTCGCTGAACTCTGCCAGGTCGCCGTCAGCGGGTCGCGAAGCCCTGGAGGAAGAAGGCGATGAGGAAGGCGAGGAGCACCAGCGACTCGATGAGCGCCAGGCCGATGATCATCGGTGTGAAGATGCGCGTGGAGGCGCCCGGATTGCGGGAGATGCCCTCGAGAGCGGCAGCGGCGGCGCGGCCCTGACCGAGGGCCCCGCCGAGGACGCCCAGCCCGATGGCGATCCCCGCGCCCGCCGCGGCCCAAGCCTTCGCGTCGAACGCATTGGCGCCGGCCTTGTCCTCCTGCGCGAACGCCAGGACCGGGATCAGGAAGGCCGCAGCGAACGAGAATGCCGCGAGCGCGAGCTTCTTCGGGGTCGACATCGTCAATGACTCCTTTGGGGTTCCGTCGAGTGGCTTGGGTGATCGCCGGGGCGGCCCCTCATAGTCGCTTTCCGTCGGCGTGGCTAGGGGCGGCGCATGCCGTCCCCGTCCTGGAACGCCCCGACGGTCTCCTAGTGCGCTGCCTGCGGCGCGCCCGCGGGCTGAGCGGCGGCTGCGGACGGGGCGTGTGCATCGGCCTCGTGATGATCCTCGTGCTCGGTGGCCAGCGAGATGTAGATCGCCGTAAGGAGGCAAAAGACCATCACCTGGATGACGCACACCAGCGTCCCCAGGACGAGCACCGGAACCGGCAGAAAGAGCGCGATCATCCCCAGGGTGAGGGTGATGAGGAGGTGGTCCACGGCCATGTTGAGCATGAGACGAACGCTCAGGGTCAGCGGACGAATGAGCGTCGACACCAGCTCCACGACGAAGAGCAAGACATTGATGGGGATAGCCCACCAGCCGATGTACGGCCCGAAGAGGTGGGCGATGTGCCCGAAGCCGTTCACTTTGAAACCGTAGTAGTTGAACATCACGAAGACGCAGATGGCGCAGCCCATGGTGACGTTCCAGTTGGACGTCGGCGGCGCGAAGCCGGGGATGAGGCCGAGCACGTTGGAGAAGAAGATGAAGCAGGCCAGCGAGCCGACCAGCGGGAAATACCGCTTGGCCCGGCGCGGCCCCATCATGTCCTTCATGGTGTTATACCAGTAGCCGACGAAGACCTCGAAGAAGGTGCGGAGCGTCAGCGTGGTCTCGGGAATGACCGCCTTGTCGTAGTCGACGAGCTGCCCGCGAACGCTGAAGGCGAGGACCACCAGGAGCATCATCACGAAGAGGGCGGCCACGAGCGGCTCGGCGCCGTGCGCGCTGACCGGCTGTCCGAACAGCGACTTCCCGAAGACGTGCATGTTCTGGCCAAGCGCCGGGAAACGCTCGAGGAGGTAGCTGAAGAAGGTGGTGTGCTCGGGCATGCGGGGCTCGTCTAGGGTGCGTCTTCCGCCGGCGCGCTTCTATCGCTCACGAGCGAGCCGATGGCAATGCCGATCGGCAGGGACCCGAACCCGGCCATGAGCGAGAGGGGCGAGACCACCCCGTGACGCATGAGCAGCCACAGGAGGCCGATGAGGCCCACCATCTTGAGCATCGCGACCAGCACCCAGCCCGCCTTGCTCTGCGCCCGCGCCCCCGCCGCTTCGCTGGGGAGGAGGGCTCCCACGATGCGGCCGAGCACCCAGAGATTTCCCGTGGCGATCCCCGAGCCGAGCGCCACCGAGAAGGCGCTCCGCGCGCCGAACACCACCAGGGCACCCGACGTCGAGGCGGCCCCCGAGAGGGCCACGGCCAGGAGGCAACGTCGCATGCGGGCGTCGAGCACGTAGGGCCCCGGGGGCGCTGCGGCCAAGCCCGTCGAGCCCGGGCGGGGCGCGCCCCTAGGAGTTGGAGGAACTGGGCGGGCGGGGTCGGTCATGAGGCGGAGGGCCGTCGTCGCCGTCCACCTTATGTACCCAGGTCTCGTCGACCGTCCAGCGACTCCCCGCCGGGTCCCCCGCTTCGGCCACCTCGATGTCCCGCTGCATGCGCTTTACCGCGCGCACCAGGCTTCGTACGCCCACCGCCACGCCGAGGAAGCCCCCGCCGAGCATGGCGTAGTCGTGCGAAGCGAAGTACTTGCCGTCGAGCCAGTGACCGAACGCTCCGAGGAGAAGAATGGCGAGAACGAGGTCGATGCCCACCCCGCCATATCGGGCCATTTCTTTGTACGGCTTCGCCATGCGCAAGCTCCAGCCGTCGCCTATCATCGAGGCGTGCGCCGTCTTCTATCCCAGAGCTTAGTCGTCGTTTTCGGTTTGGCGATCGGCGGAACCTCCTCGGCGCAAGGCGACCCTTCGCCCTTGCCCGCGCTGCCTCCTCCCGCTGGAGAGCCCCCGCCGCCCCCGCCCTTTCCGCCGCCCCCGCCGCCTTCGCAGGGTCCCCAGCCGGTCGAGGGTCCAGCCCCGCCAGTGCAGTACGTGTATGTCGCCGCCCCGCCGCCCCCTCCGGGCATGTCGCCCGCGGAGGACATCCACGCGCCCCGCTACGGGCTGTGGCTCGGCGCCCGTCTGGGGGTGCTCGCCTATGGCGGCGGGTTATACCAGGATCCCAACGGGTACTACGAGACGACCGGAAACTTCGTCACCAACGGGGTCGCCCTCGAGGTCGACGTGGGGGCGCGCATCGAGCGGCGATACATCCCCTACGCGGTCTTCGAGCTTGGCCTGGTGGGCGCCGGGCATCGCTTCGAGCAGACGTCCACCAGCGCCGGAACGTCGTTCGTGGGGGTCGGTCTGCGCCTGCTCGCAGGGAACGTGGACAACGTCTCCTTTGCCAGCGAGCTGTCCTTCGGCTTCCGGAAGATGCAGGTGTCGAACTCGACGGGCACCTGGTCGGCGATGGGCATCGAGTTTCTTCGGCTGGGCCTGGGCGCCGAGATTCGCCTGGCCAACCATTTCACGCTCTCGCCCATGCTCACCATCTCCGGCGGCACCCTCACCGACACCAGCGGAAGCATCGGCTTCGGCCCCAATCAGGGCGACGGCCTCTCGGGGACGCCCGACTACGTCAACCACGGACAGATCCCCACCAACCTGCAGACGCCTTATGCCGCGTTCGTCGTGGGCTGCGGCGCGCACTTCGACCTCTTCGGCAAATGAAGGCGCCTGGTTTCCGCCGTCCGCCTCACCCCGCGCTGGCTGTTTGCGCGGCGCGCTCTGCCAGGACGCTCCGGAGCACGGGGAGCAACAGGGCGAACGCGCGGCCGCGATGGCTGACGCGATTCTTCTCCTCCTCGCCGAGCTCGGCCATCGTCGTCTCGGTCTGGTCCACGACGAAGAGAGGGTCGTAGCCGAAGCCCCCGGAGCCGCGGGGCGTGCGGGTGACCGTGCCTTTGCAGGTCCCCTCCACGATTCGCGGCTCGCCGCCCCCGGTGAACGGATCCACCAGCGCCAGGACGCAGCGGAAGCGCGCGCGAAAGCCCTCTTTTTCCGGCGGATCGCCCAGCTCCTCCAGCGCCGCCAGCAGCGCGGCGTTGTTCTCGGCGTCGGTCGCTCGCGGGTGGGCGAAGCGCGCGCTGCGGACGCCGGGCCGTCCGTCGAGGGCGTCCACCTCGAGCCCCGAGTCGTCGGCCAGGGTCAACATCATGGTCGCGTGCGCGACCGCCCGCGCCTTCTTGACCGCGTTGGCCGAGAACGTCTCGCCGTCCTCCACCACGTGGGGAGGCTCGCGCAGCACCTCCGCCACCGAGCGGACATCGACCGGCAACCCCGCCAGCAGCGTTCGCAGCTCCTCCAGCTTTCCCCGGTTGGAGGTGGCCACCACCAGTGTCTCGACGTGGGGACGGCTCATGCTCTTAGCCCGGATTATTCACGACCTTGTCGAGCATGGCGCGATTCCTCGGCGCTTTCCGGGCATCTCGACGTCGGTCGTGCTCGCAAGACGGCAAGTCTTGCTCCGCGCGCCCAACGCCGATCTGCCCGAAAATCACCTTCGGACTCACGCCATGTCTCCTGCGGTGGTGAATAATCCGGGCTAGCCCTGGGCTAGCCCGCCAGAGGCCGGGTCACTTCACGGTGAGAGCCGCGAGGTCGACCCCGGCGCCTTCCAGCGCAGCGCGCTGCAGCAGTGCCAGCCGGGCGATCCCGGCCAGCGCGAGGTCGACCATGCCGTCGATCTCCCGCCGCTCGACCGGCTCACCCTCCGCCGTACCCTGGATCTCCACGATCTTCCCGCTGGCCGTGGCCACCACGTTCAGATCCACGCGCGCACGCGAGTCCTCGACGTAGCAGAGGTCGAGCGCGTGCCCCAGCTTCTCGACCAGGCCCACGCTGGTCGCCGCCACCGGCTCGCGAAGGGCGCGCGCTTTCACCTTGGCCAGGGCCAGCGCGAGGGCCACGAAGCCGCCGGTGATCGACGCGGTCCGCGTGCCGCCGTCGGCCTCCAGCACGTCGCAGTCGATGGACACGGTGCGTGTGCCGAGCTTCTCCATGTCCACGGCGGCGCGCAGGGCGCGGCCCACGAGACGCTGGATCTCCTGCGTGCGCCCGCTCGGGGCCCGTCCCCGGCCGTCGCGATCCTGCCTGCGCGCGTTGGCCCGCGGATGCATCTGGTACTCACCGGTGACCCAGCCCTGGTTCTTGCCCTCCAGGAAGGGGGGAACCTTTTCGTCCACCGACGCGGTGCACAGCACCACGGTGCCGCCCGCGCGGTAGAGCACCGAGCCCTCCGACGGACGGTGGAAGCCAACGATCATCTCGACCGGGCGGAGAGCGTCGAGGGCGCGACCATCGGAGCGGGGCATGGGTACGCACCATTTTACCACATCTCGCCGGCGCATCGAGGGCCGGCCGCGCCGCCTCCAGAGCCACGGCGTCCCCGCTCTCAGATCCCCCCCGACAGCCGCGTTCCCTTGGTCGGTGCGATGGGGAGCGCGATGCGGAAGCGCGTTCCTCCGCCGTCCCTTCGCTCGCAGGTCACGCTGCCGCCGTGCGACTCCACGATATGGCGCGTGATGGCCAGACCCAGGCCCGTCCCCTCGCCCTTCGTGGAGAAGAACGGGTCGAACACCCGCGCCCGGATCTCCTCCGGGATGCCGCCCCCGCGATCCTCGACGTCGATGACCACGCTCATCCCCGCGCCCTCCACGCGCACGCCGATGGGGCCGCCGTCGGGCATCGCCTCGCGCGCGTTTCGCAGCAGGTTGAGCAGCGCCTGCCGGAGCTGCGCCTCGTCGAACAGGGCCGGACGCAGATCCGGCTCGACGTCGACGGCGACGGTGCAGCGGGCCAGCTCGATCTCCGGACGCGCGAAGGACACGATGTCGCGCACCGCCGTGGCCACGTCGTCGGCCTCCATGCGCGGCTCCGGCAACCGGGCGACGCGCAGGTACTCCTCGCTCAGGTGCTCGAGGCGCTGCACCTCGCGCTGGATGGCGGCCAGCAAGTTCTTCACCTCTGCGCTGTCGGCGGCCTGCCGCCCACCCTGGGAGATCTCTTCTTCCAGCAGCTCCACGTTGAGACCCATCGCCGAGAGGGGGTTGCGGATCTCGTGCGTCACGTGCGCCGCCATCTTGCCGATCGCCGCCAGCCGCTCGTTCGACAGCGCCAGCGCCTGCGCCCGCGACAGGCCGGAGACCATCTTCTCGAAGGCGACCTCGAGCTGGCCGATCTCGTCGTCGCTCGGCTCCACCGGCCGGGCCTCCAGGTCGCCCCGGGCCACCGATCGTGCGCGTTCCGTGACCCTCGCCAGCGGAGCGAGCAGTCGCCGGACGTGCAGAGACACCAGCAGCCCGACCGCGAGCGTCATGGCGGCCAGGACGGCGAGCGCCCAGATGGATCGCAGCTCGCGCTCACGCGCGGCGCTGGAGAGAGCGTCGATGGCCCCCGAGACGCGCCCTGCGAGCACGCGGAGGCGCTTGTCCGCGTCGTGCTCCAGCGCTCCCAGGGATACGATGGTGCGGTTGATCCCGTCGCGATCCCCGCTGGCGATGGCGGCGTAGAGCCGCTCGAAGAGGGCCGGATCCCCGTCGAGGAGCTGCTCCACCCCGTCGAGCTCCGCGGCGAGCTGCCGGGCCAGCGCGCGGGTGGCGTCGCTTCCCACGTCGCGCAGGGTCTGCGTCATGGCCGCGCGGGTCTCGACGAACATGGTGCGGCGCGCGCCCACCAGCGTCTCCAGGAGCGCCTGGGTCGACCCCGGCTCGCGCTCGTCGGGGATGCCGTCGACCAGCGTCGACAGCGTGGTCTGGGCCGCGCGCAGCTGCGCCAGGCGCATGGCCACCGGCACGTACCCGCGCGCGAGCTCCAAGCTATCGTCCGCCGCGCGTCGCTGGGCGACGATCCCCCAGCCCAGGGTCACCGCGAAGGCCACGACGGTGACGGCGAAGGAGGCGAGCACGCGCCGCGCGATGGGCGATCGCGGCTTCTCCAGCTGGTCGCGGCGGGACGGGGGCAAACCGGGGGGGAAGCCTAGCGGAAGGCACCGAGGAATCGTGCCATGCTCGACGACGTCGTGAATAATCCTGGCTAGGAGACTGTCGCCCAAAGCCGCGACAGACTCCGTCGTGACGATTGAGGACGCGGACGGCATTCGCCGCCGCCAGATGCATGCTGGCAATTCGCCCGACCTTCGTGGAAGCCCCCGTGCCGTTGCCGCTGGCGACGCGCATCGCGCGGCTGGCGGCTCTGGGTGCGCTCGAGGCCACGTCGGCCGGCCTGGCGGTATGGGCGTTCGCCTCGCGTCCGTCGCTCCCGAGCTACACGCGCGACAACTCGCTCGGGCCGCACGCGCGCCTCTTCGTGTTCCTCGACATGGGCATCGCGCTGGTCGTCGCCGGGCTCGTGGTCGCGGCGCTTCTCCTGCGCTGGCGCCGGGCCGGGCTCGATCGGGTCGAACGCCTCGCGCGCCGTCTCTCGCCTCTGGCCTTGACGGGGCTCGTGCCCTTCCTCTTCGATGCACGGCTCTGGGAGGATCGGCAGGCGGTGTTTCTGCCGCTGGCTGCGGCGTTCGGGTTCGGCGCGTGGGGGTCCGCGCGTATGGTGCTGGAGACGCCGCCCGCCTTCCCGCGCCTGGAGGACTGGAAGCGCACCTGGGTGGTACGGATGGCGAGCGCCCGGCAGCGCGCCGTCGCCGCATGCGCGCGGATCGACGCGCCGCTCTTGGTCGCCATCGCGGGAGCGTGCGCGTACGCCACGTACTTCGCGGTGGTCACCGTGACCCATCACCGCAATCTGGGAACGTCGAGCTTCGACATGGGGCTCGAAGACAACCTGATGTGGAACCTGGTGCACGGCGGGCCGATGTTCCTCTCGACGCCGTTCGACGGGCCGACCGGCACGCACCTGCGCCATCACGCCACGTTCTTCTCCTACGTCCTCGCGCCGATCTACCGGCTCGCGCCTCACCCGGAGACGCTTCTCGTCGTCCAGGCGGCGCTCATGGGGGGCGCGGCGATTCCCCTGCACCTCTACGCGCGCCGTCACCTGCCTCCCTGGACGGCGACGCTGGTCGCCTTCGTCTATCTCGCCTATCCGCCTCTCCACGGCGCGAACCTCTACGATTTTCACTACCTGCCGCTGGGGGTCTTCTTCCTCTGGCTGACCCTCTACGCCGTGGAGGCGCGGCGGCGCGTGCTGGCCGTGGTGGCCGCCCTCCTGGCGCTCTCGGTGCGCGAGGACGTGGCGTCCTGCCTGGCCGTCATGGGCCTCCTTCTTCTCCTGAGCGGCAGGGCGGTGCGGGCCGGGGCGCTCCTGGCCGCGGTGGGCGCGGGCTACTTCCTGGTCATGAAGCTCGGCGTCATGCCGCATTTCGCCGCCGGTCGCGAGTCGTTCGTCAACCAGTACGCGGGGCTCCTTCCGCCGGGGGAGCAAGGGTTCGGCGGCGTCCTCGAGACGGTGGTGGGAAACCCCGTGTACACGGCGAACGTCGTGGTCGAGCCGGAGAAGCTCGTCTACCTCCTCCAGCTCCTCGTGCCGGTGCTGTTCCTGCCGCTGGCCAGGCCCTCGGGGTGGCTCCTTCTCTTGCCGGGGTTTCTCTTCACGTTGCTCTCCACCGGATATTCGCCGCTCAACCAGATCTCGTTTCAGTACACCTCGTACTGGACGGCGTTCGTGTTCATCGGCGTGGTCCTTCAGCTGGCGCGCGCGCGGGAGCCGCGCTACCCGTCGGACACCCGGGGCCCCACGCGGCAGCGCGCCCTGGTGGCGGGCGTGATCGCCGCCACGCTGGCGTGCAGCTATCTCTACGGCGCGGTTCTCCAGCGCGAGACGGTGCGTGGCGGCTTCGATGCGTACCCCATGGGGACGACTGCGCTCGATCGCGCGCGCCGCAGCGAGCTGGCCGCGCTCATCGCGCAGATCCCGGCGGACGCGAAGGTGAGCGCCTCCGAGCATCTCCTGCCGCACGTCTCCGGCCGCCAGGACGCGTACACGCTGCGGTTCGGCCCCTACGACGCGGACTATCTCTTGTTCCAGATACCCATGCGCGGCGACGAGCGCGAGAAGGTGGCGCCCGCCCTCCGCGACGGCACCTTCGGCGTCCTCTCCGACCAGACCGACATGGTGCTGGCCCGGCGCGGCGAGCCGACCACGGGCAACGCCGCCGTTCTCGCCCGCTGATGCCGCGGTCCGGCATTTCCGGCCGAGGATCGATGACGCCGGAATCTCCAACCTACCGCAGAGCCCGCGCGATCCAGCTCACCAGATCGTCGACCGCGACGCCGCAGGACTGGCGGGACGAGGCGCGTCGCATCGCCCGCAAGCTCGACGCGCACGCGGTGACGATGCGACCCCCGCCGGCGCGGGCGTGCGCTACCAGGCGTGCGGCGGCGATGTCTCCGGCCACCTCCGGCATGGTCGAGGGCAAGAGGCCGCCGGCCCCCGAACACAGGCCGTGCTCGCGTCGCTCGTGCGCCGACAGCTCGTCGGGCGCACGACCGAGGGCGCGACCGAGCACCGCGCGCGGCGCGTCGTACACACCGAGGCCGCGCCCGAGCTGACAGGGATCGTGCCAGCGCACCGGTCCGGCCTCGGGGAAGACATGGTTCATGCGCGCGAGGCTGCGAGCCGCTCGTTCGACCAGGAGCTCGACCGGCGGTGTGATGGCGACGCCGACCTCGGGGTAGGCCCGCTTCAGCGCCATCGCGCATCCGGCGTCGACCACAGTCACGCGGTCGCGCCCTTCGACGGAGCGCGCGAGCGTCGCCGCGTGCGCGGCAAACCCCTGGCGATCGCCGGCCAGGCGCAGCGGGAGGCCGCAGCAGCCCGGGACCAGGGCCACCGGCGCCCCCGCCAGCTTCGTCGCCGCATCCACGGCTTCGCGTGCCTCGCGCGGGGCGCCACGAAGGTAGCCGCAGCCCACCAGGAGCGCGTCCCTGGCGTCCTCCCGGACCCGCTCGGAACCGGCGTCCGCGGCCAGCGCCCGTGCGGCGGCGCGGGTCGCTCCGTCGTGCCTGGCGAAGCGCTCGAGCACGCGGCGAGCTGCCGGCGGAGCCGTGCCGGCGCGAGCGAGGGCATCGCGCGTGTCGAGCAGGACGTCGGCGACGGGGTTCTTGTGGTCGCACACCTCGCGGCACGCGTGGCAGCTGGTGCACGCCCAGGCCGGCGCGGCGTGCGTGGCGTCGACCGGCACGTCGCCGTGGGCGGCCATCCACGAGACGCTCATCTTCCCCCAGGGGGTGATGGTCTCCCGTGGCTCGGCGTTGGAGACCGGGCAGGCGCTCCGGCACAGCTTCGGGCAGAAGACGCACTTCTCGAGTTTGCCCCGCTGCGGCTCGAGCAGCGGCAGCGAGCGCATCGGACGCAAGCCCGGACGCGCCCTGGCGCGCGCCAGGAGACCGTCGGTCAAGGCCCGACCGGCTCCGTCGCGACGTTCCAGGACAGCATTCGCCCGCCGCCCCTGCCCGGGCTAGAAGATGAAGTCGGCATGGGCGCCCAGCGCGACCCACTGCGGCTGAAAGGGGATGTCGATGGCCGAATACTCGAGGTGCACGCCGAAGCCGAAATGCGGGACTACGTGCAGGTCGAGCGCCCCGCCCACGTCGTAGGCCAGACCGCCGTTGCCGCCGGTGATGATACCGTCGTCCGCCGGCGTCTGACGCCACCCGTAGCCGATGTGCGCGTAGACCACCGGCACGAGGATGCGGCCGAAGGCCAGGCGCGCTCCCACGAAGAGCTTGTTCATGTCCCAGCCGAACTGATCGCCGGCGTCGTCGTTGGCCCACAGGTGGTCGAAGCTGTAGCCCGCCTCGGGGGTGAAACGGATGCCGGGGAAGCGTATCTGCTCGCCGACGCGGACCTTGAAGCCGCCCCCGCCCTTCAGGTCGTTCTGGTTGCCGGGGACGTTCACGCCGACGGGGAAGGCGCCCTCGAGATCGAACCCGAGCTGCAGCGCGTACGGCGGCTCGGCGTACCGGTAGCCGTAGCCTCCGCGATAGCCGTAGCCATAGGGAGGGGGCGGGGGAGGCGGCGGCTGGGCATAGACGTAAACCCCTTGAGCGTGCGCGGTTCGGGGCGCGAGCATCACGCCGGCAAACGCGAGCGCCGAGATGCCGGCGCCGAAGAGACCACGGACGATGCGACGAGAAGACCTGGAGAGAGCCATGAAGAAGACCTCCGCCTTGCGTTAGACGGCGTACGGCGTGCCGCATTCCCATGAAAACACGGGTTTGCCCCGCGGCAAACGAGGCATGTTGCCCCAGTTGGGCTCGCTGGAAGACCGCACGTGCCCATGTGCTATTTGCACATGAGCCTGGAGGACGAGAGACCGCACGTGCTCATGTGCTATTTGCACATGAGCCTGGAGGACGAGAGACCGCACGTGCTCATGTGCTATTTGCACATGAGCCTGGAGGAGAGCCTCCGCAGCGCCTCGCGCCGGGTTCCCTTCTGGGCGGCCAGGTCGATCATCCCCGCGGCCAGCGCGACGTTCTGCTCGTGCAGCTTTCGACCGAAGTGCTCCTCGACGTAGGCCAGCGCCTCCGGCGCGCGCGATCGCGCCAGACCCACGCCCACCTTGAGCGTGAGCGGGCCGGCGAAGCGAAGTAGAGTGGACGCCCAGGCCTCCGCCTTGCCCACCGCCCGTCCGAGCTCGCGCCCCTCGTCGACGGCGTCGAAGCCCAGCGCGAGGAGCGCGTGGTCCTGGAGGAGCGCGTCGATGCTCCCCGCGACGTCCAGCGCCATGGCCAGAGGAATGAACGAGACGGTGGTGGCCACGTTGCGGGTCAGCACATCGGACGCGACCTTCGTCCCGATCGCTGCACGCGTCAGGCGCGTCACCAGCTCGCGCACCACCTCCCTCACGCCGCCGCCCGTCGCCACGGCCGGCTCCTCCACGAGCGTCGTCGCCACGCGCGGCAGCCAGTAGCGGATGGTGCCCGCATCGCTCCGGTACGACACCACGCCGGGCATGCCGGTGAGCACGCGCCCGGGCAGGGCCGCGGAAAGAAGCGCGTGATCTCGGGGCATCATGGGGGTCATCACCACCACCGGCGCCGCGCTGCCGGCGACCCGTCCCGGCAACGACGCGAGCTGCTCGTAGCGAAAGAAGGCCAGGATCACCTCCGCGTCGACCGGCGCCGCGAGGACGCGCGCGGGCACCGGCCACACGAGAACCTCACCGTCCTCGATGCGCTCCAGACGCGCGATGCTCGAGGGCGCCGCCTCGCGCGCAACGACGGTCACGTCGCAGCCGGCGACCACGGCGAGGCGCGCGCCGTACACGCTCCCGAGCGCCCCGGCGCCGACGATGGCCACCCGCATGGGGACCGGGCGTCAGCGGTAGGTGAAGAGGATGGCGTGATCGCAGATGCGATACACGTCGCCCTCCGCGATCTGCCTGCGCGCGATCCGCTGCCCATTATACTCGACGCCGTTGGTCGAACCCATGTCGACCATGAAATAGACGCCGTTCTGGAACTCCACCATGGCGTGCTGGCGCGACACGTTGGGGTCCTTCAGCGTCAGATCGCTCGACTGCTTGCCGCGGCCGATGACGAAGCGGTCCTTCGTCACCGCCTGGCGCTCGCCCTGATAGACGAGCGCCAGCGTCGACGCATGCGCCGCCGGGGCTGGAAAGCCGTTGGCTGCGGCGGCGGGCGGCGCAGGCAGCGGCGTCGGCGCTCGCGGCAGCGGCGGTGGAACGGTGCGCCCCTGGGCAGCAGCGGGAGAAGCCGAGCGAGCCACCGGCGGAGCCTGCGCCACGGCCAGGGCGGGAGCGCCGCGGCCGAGCGGCGGCGGGGCAGGGAGCGTGGCGCCACGCGGCGGGGGAGCCGGAAGAGGCGCAGGACGACCCGGCGGAACCAGCGAACGACCCGCGGGAGGAGCGGGAAGCCCGCCGGCGGCGCGTGTCGGCGGAGGGAGCGGCGCGGCGGCGGCGGCGGTGGCCCCGGCGTACGCCTGATCGCTCGACGGCGGCTCCGGGGCGCGCCCCGGTGCAGGGTAAGGCGTGCGCGCGGCGCCGAGGCTTCGCTGCCGCGCGTATTGTTTCATCGCCTCGTTGATGAGGTAATCGACGCTGCACTCCAGCTCGCGCGCCATCTGGTCGAACGTCTCCCACAGGACGTCGCGGCACTGGAACGTTCGTGCGCTCTTCTTGTTCGGATCCGCGCTCATCTCGGCGTGGGCTTTCGCTCACCCTTCACACTACCGGACGCGGCGTGAGATGCACAGTCTTCCCCGCCTTCAAGAACGCGAAACGATCACTGGAGGGACGGCTCGATACACCAGCGGACGAACTCGCCCACCGTGGTCGGCACCTTCGTCTCCTTGTCGAAAAAGCATTCCCAGCCGCAGTTGTCGGCCGGATCACACTTCGGCAAGGCGCTCTTGTCCCCCTCCAGGGCCGTGACCGGAGAGGCCTCGGCCTTCCGCGTCGAATAGTACGAGCCGGCCGCGGTCAGCTTGGGCCCGAGCTCGGCCGATGCCAGGAACTGGTTGAGGACGTCCCGCGGCTTGGGGCCCCCCTTGGATTCCATGGCCATGATGATGGTGCCGTAGGCGATCGGCTCGCTCAGGCCGATCTTGGTCTTGGCGTCGGCGGGGAGGTGCCGCATGAAGTCGGGCACGTCCTTGACGGTGATGGTGCGCAGGATGAGCTTTGCCGCGTCCAGGCGAACCTGCCACTTCTTGTCGTCGAAGAGCGAGTAGAGCCTGGAGACGATCATCTCCTTGGGCAGCTCGCCGAGGCGCGACATGGCCACGCCGCGGACGCTGTCGGGGTTGGAGCTGTCCCGGAGGATCTCGAAGACGGTCTGGAAGTCCCCCGGGACGTTCTTGTCCATGCGGTTTTCCATGGCCGCCAGAGCATCGGCGCGCATCTTCTCGCTCTTGCTCTTGTCCTTCGCGTAGGCGAGGCAATACTCGACCACCGGCCGGCCGCCGACACGCTTCATGTCCACGAAGACTCGCTCGAGCTCCTGCTCCTGGTACTGCTTGAGCTGATCGGACACCTGCTGCGCGGTCACCGTGACGTGGGTCTTGGCGTTGGCCTCGTTCACCAGGGCGCGCTGCTTGTCCATCCACGCCGGGGAGTCGATGAGCTTCGCCAGGAGGACCAGCGCCTGGCCCGCGCGCATCCGGGTCTCGTCGTCGCCGATGTCGGCCACGAGCTGGGTGGCCTTGTCGTTCTTGGTCGACCCCTCGGAGATGATCCCGGGCAGCATCTTCACGCTGGGGGCGCCGAGAAAGCGCATGATCTGCTCCACCCCGAACTGCTGCGAGCTGTTGTCGACCCGGCCCTCGAAGTCGGTCTGCACCCACTGCGTCAACGCCGCGGTCAGGTCGCCCTTGGCCTTGTCGTCGCTGGCCAGCGGGGGCTCGTGCGACAGGAGGCCGAAGGCGGCGTCCTTGTAGGGAATGCTCGGGTCGGGCTGCAGGGGGCTGCCGTCCGCCGGGGTGGGGGGCGGCGGCTGCTGCATCATGTCCACCAGCTTGGGGGTGAGGTCGTCGACGATGTGCTTTCGCGCGTCCTCGGTCAGCACCGAGAGAGCCCCCTGCACCTTGCCGAGCGGCGTGTCGTAGCCCAGCACCAGAAATTCCAGGCCGATGCGCTTCCCGTTGCGCGGGCGCATGTGGATGAGCGAGAGCGCGGCCTCCTCTCGGAGGGGCCACGAGAACTTGTCGTGGGTCACGATGGCGTAGAGCTTTTCCGGGCCGCTCTCGGTCGTCTCCCAGCGGCGCACGTCCGACTCGCTCACCGCGCACGCGCCGGTGCTGGCACCGAACGCACCCATCACCATCATCAGGGCCGTGGCGCTCGCGAGGTGCCGGGCCTCTCCCGTGCTCCCCGCACGCCGGCGCTGGCCAACCATCCTCGGGGCTCGCATCCCGGGGGATGGTACGACAGCATGACGCGCGAGCGGAATTGTTTCGGGAAGTTGACCCCCCTCGTGGCGCCAGCGTAGCGTCCCCTGTAGGACAACGTAGGCGATGGCGATCCCCGTCTTTGGACCCCCCCCCAGGGCGCCCTCCAACACCCGGAGTCCTACCGTCCTCGGTCGTGGGGCGGCGGCCTATGGGCGCACCCGCGAGGTGGCCGCCCTGGTGCTGTGGACGCTGGCGATGTTCCTCGGGCTGGCCCTGGCGTCGTACCCGGAGCCCAACTGGGTGGGGGCGGTGGGAGAGGTCTTTGCCGGCTGGCTGGCCTCGCTGGTGGGGCTCGTGTCCTGGGCGCTTCCCCTGGAGCTTTTTCTCCTGGGCATTCCGCTGGTCCGCGGCAAGGAGAGCGCAGCCACGCCCGGTCGCATCGCGGGGGACTTGCTCATGGCGGTCGTGGCCGCCGCGCTCGTGCAGGTGGGCAGCCCGGGCCGGACCGCGTTCGGCGCCAACCCGGCGGGTGGGCTCATCGGCGAGCTCTTCGGGGAGCTGGCGCGATCCCTCTTCTCCACCGCGGGGTCCTTCCTGGTCGGCTTCGCCTGCCTCGGGCTCATCCTCATCGGGCGCGCGACCTTTTCCTTCATCGCCCTGGCGCGCCTGGTCGCACGCCTGGCCACGCGTCTGGGAACGTGGACCGCCGGCGCCAGCGCTGCGCTGCGAGACGCCTGGCGGGAGGCTCGAGCCATCGATCGCGAGCGCAAGGAGATCGCGCGGCTGGCCAGGGAGCCACGCATCGACACCTCGCCGCGGGACGCCGCCATCGTCGCCGTGCTCCCGCTGGATCTCGACGAGGGGACGGACATCCTCGCCGAGCCCGATCCGGAGCCGGAGGTGCCCGAGGTGGAGGTGGCCCCGAAGCGCCGGAGGAAGAAGGTCGACCCCTCGGAGCCGCCCGCGGCGGCCGCCATGGAGCCGACGGCGCCCCTTGCCAAGCCCCTCGCCGAGCCCCTCGCCGAGATGCCGGCGGCCGACCCCGGCGCAGACCCCCTCGGCCTGTCCGCCGACCCGTCCCTCAAGGCCCGGCGCCCCCGAAAGCCGGCGCCGACCATCGTCGACACCTCCTCGGCGCTCGAGAAGGAAGAAGCCCCGCGCGAGGAGCGTCGCACGCCGCACGCGGCCTCCGCCTTCGAGCTGCCGAGCATGGACTTTCTCGTGGCCGAGAAGGTCGACCCCTCGCTGGCCATCGACCGCGACAAGCTCCTGGCGAACGCCGCCACGCTGGTGGAGACGCTGGCGCACTACGGCGTGGAGGGAAAGGTCGAGGACATCCTGCCCGGCCCGACGGTCACCACCTACGAGGTCTCTCCCGCCGCCGGGACCAAGGTCTCCAAGGTCGCCGGGCTGGCCGACGATCTGGCGCTCGCCCTGGCGCGCAAGGTGCGCATCGTGGCGCCCATCCCCGGCAAGAACCGCATCGGCTTCGAGCTCCCCAACGACAAGCGCGTGAAGGTGGTGCTGCGCGATCTCATCGAGGACCGGCGCTTTCAGACGCTCGACGTGCCGCTCCCGGTGGTGCTCGGCCGCGACATCCTCGGCAACCCCGTCTACGCCGATCTGGCGAGCATGCCGCACGTCATCGTCGCCGGGGCGACCGGGGCGGGCAAGAGCGTCGGGCTCAACGTGATCCTCCTCTCGCTCCTCTACCGGCGGTCTCCCGATCAGCTCCGGCTCCTGATGGTCGACCCCAAGGTGGTCGAGCTCGCGCCCTTCGATCGCATCCCGCACATGCTCCTGCCGGTGGTCACCGACATGAAGCAGGCGGCCACCGCGCTGAAGTGGGCGGTCGACGAGATGGAGCGCCGCTACCAGATGTTCGCCGACGCCGGGACCAAGAACATCGCCACCTACAACGGGTGGGTCGAGCGCGTGGGCCGAGGCGAGGCCAGGAACCCGAACGCGCGCGTGGTGATGGCGCGCGACCACAACGGGCTGCCGGAGGCCATCCCCCCCGAGCGCGGCACCGACGAGGGGAAAGCGCCGCTCCCCGAGAAGATGCCGTGGATCGTCATCGTGGTCGACGAGTTCGCCGACCTCATGATGCAGCAGGGGAAGGAGGTGGAGGCCGCGGTGGCCCGCCTGGCGCAGAAGGCGCGCGCCGCCGGGATGCACGTGGTGCTGGCCACGCAGCGTCCCAGCGTCGACGTCATCACCGGCATCATCAAGGCGAACTTCCCGACGCGCATCGCCTACCGCGTCGCGCAGAAGGTCGACTCGCGCACCATCCTCGACGAGCAGGGGGCCGAGCACCTGCTGGGCATGGGCGACATGCTCATCAAGATCAACGGCACCGGCGAGACCAAGCGCGTGCAGTGCCCGTGGGTCAGCGAGGAAGAAGTGCAGCGCGTGACGGACTTTCTGCGCAAGCAGGGGGAGCCGGTTTACGACGACAACATCCTTCGCCCCCGCGACGACGACGAGGCCGCGGCAGAAGACGACGCCGAGCAGGACCCCCTCTACGACGACGCCGTCCGCCTGGTCGCCGACACCCGCCGCTGCTCCACCTCGTGGCTCCAGCGGAAGCTCGGCCTGGGGTACAACCGCGCCGCGCGCATCGTCGAGATGATGGAAAAGCGAGGCCTGGTGGGCCCCGCGAACGGCGCCAAGGACCGCGAAGTCCTGGTCGATCCGCTATGAGCCGCCCGGGGGTCGTGGGCTTGCAAAAGGGCTTGCAGAAGGGCTTGCAGAAGCATGCAGCGTTGTTCGCGAGCGACGCCCCCCATCCGGCTGGGGAGTTCGAGCGGAGCGGCTGCGCGCCCCTCGAACGAGACCATCGCTCCTAGCCGGATGAGCAGGGTTGCAAGCAAATTCGACGGAGCGCGCGGGATTGCTATGCTTGCTCCCCACGTGTCCCGGACGGACGACAAAGTCTCCTCTCGTGGGGAAGCGACCGAGGGGGGAACCGACGACGCAGCGGAGCCGACAGTGGATGGCCATGGCGAGCGCACGTCGGCGGTCCAGGCCGTGGCCGGGTCCGCGGTGGCCGACGAGAGCGAGCGCGCGCGCTTGATCGCCGACATCATGCGTCTCATTCGCGAGCCGGCCATGCCCGAGACCACGCGCCTCGCCGGGATCAACCTCATCGGATGGCTCGCGCGCCGTCGCGTCGACGAGGCACCGCACGCCATCGGCGTCGACGAGGCGCGCGAGTCCGAGCGGCGCTTCAAGGCCGCGCGAGCCAAGACCCGCTGAGTGCCGGGCGCACGGGCGACGCGACCGAGCGGGGCGGCGCGTATGACGGGGATCCCGCGGGTCGTCGTCACGGTGCTCGTGGCCATGGTGGTGACCGCCGCCGGCCTCGAGTGGCACGGGCGCCGCGTCCGCTCCACGGCAGCCTCGATCGAGCGCGCGCCTGCGGTGGGGTCTGCCGCGATGCCCGACCCGCCCCTGGGCGACGCCGGCCCAGCGGTCACCGCCGCACCAGACCCGCCGCCGCCCCTCGGCGACTTCCCGCGCGGGGTCCGCATGCTCCACGGGGACGCCCGGCACACCGGCCGCGCGCCGGGGCGTGCCCCGCGCAGGAAGCCGCAGGTGATGTGGTCGCATGACGTCGGCGGCCCGATCGAGGCGCAGATCGTCACCTCGCCCGACGAGCAGACGCTTTACGTGGCCTCGCTGGGCGGCACGCTCACCGCGCTGGCCCGTTCCGACGGCGTGCCGAAGTGGACCGTGGACCTCGGGGATCGCGCCTACGCCACGCCGTGCGTCGCCGACGACGGAACGATCTACGCCGGGAGCGACGCGAAGAAGCTCGTTGCCGTCACGCCGGAAGGAAAGACGCGCTGGCTGCTGGACACCGACGACGAGGCCGACACCGGGCCGGTTCTCGCCCGGGACGGCAGCGTGGTCTTCGCCGCGGGACGCCGTGTGTACGACGTCACGCCGCTCGGCTTCGTGAAGTGGCGCTTCGCCGCCAGGCGCAAGGTGTACA
>Ga0302324_100008888_pt1 | contig 21119 bp, 16 predicted proteins | sample Palsa_T0_1_FD_201949 | JGI IMG/M metagenome (GOLD analysis project Ga0302324, IMG submission 201949) | Peat permafrost microbial communities from Stordalen Mire near Abisko, Sweden - Palsa_T0_1 | ecosystem: Environmental > Terrestrial > Soil > Palsa > Peat permafrost | place: Sweden: Abisko...
GCCGCGGCGGGCGCTGTTGCTTCCGCACGCCCTGCGGTATCGGCGGGCGCCACTCTGCAAAGCCCGTCGAAATCTCGCCTTACACAGATTCTGACTACAGCAGGGATAGTGCTCATCGTAGGCTACCTGGTCATCGACAAAGTCTGGCTGTCGAGGCGGCACGAGCCTCAGCAGTCCAGCGTCGCAGTTACGCCCCCGGCAGCTCCTGCAGCACCGGCGGCTCCTGCAGCCACTCCTATCCTGGAGAAATCGATCGCCGTGCTGCCATTCACGGACATGACCGAGAAGAAGGACCAGGAATACTTTTCCGACGGCCTGTCCGAGGACCTGATTGACCTGTTGACCAAGGTCCCCGGGCTGCATGTGCCCGCGCGCGCTTCTTCGTTCTCCTTCAAGGGCCAGCACGCAACGATCCCGGAGATCGCGAGGGCGCTCGCGGTCACTTATGTGCTGGAGGGCAGCGTGCGCAAGGCGGGCAACCTGGTGCGGGTGCGCACGGAGCTTATTCGCGCCGACAATGGTTACAACGTGTGGAGTGAGACCTACGACCGGGACCTGAAGGACATCTTCAAGGTCCAAGACGACATCGCGGGGCGCGTCGTCGCCGCGCTGAAAGTGGCGCTCCCCGGCGAGGCGAAGCCCGTCAATGCAGACCGACATACCGACAATACCGAGGCGTACAACCAGTACCTGCTGGGCCAGCATTTTGAACGACAGTTCGACGAAGCAGGGTTTCGTCATGCCGTGGACGCTTTCAGGAAGGCTATCGCGCTCGATCCGCACTACGCTGCAGCGTACGCCGGGTTGTCGTTTGCGGAAATTGGGCTCGCGGACAAGATCGGCGATCCGACTGGCGTGACGCGTTCGCTGGCGGCAGCCGAGCAGGCGATCGCGCTGGCTCCTGGGGACACCGCAGGCTATGGGGCGCGCGGCTGGCTGCGCACGTCGTCACTTTGGGATTGGGATGGCGCCGCTCAGGATTTTGCCACGGTCGCGTCCATCGATGCCGACGCTTATCTCGGGGTCAGGTGCGCACTGGATGTGGCGCAGGGGCATCTGACCGAGGCGATTGCACTGCAGAAGCGCGAGGTACAGCGCGATCCCTTGGTGGCCCTGCAATGGTCGGGGCTTGCGGGTATCTCGATCGATGCCGGCGATCTCGAAGAGGCGCGCAGTGCCGTGCAGCGGGCGCTCGAGATCGAACCGGATTTTTCAATCGCGAAAATGGACCTTGCCGAACTGGAGCTGATAGAAGGGCACCCCGATCAGGCGTTGGTCGAAGCGCAGGGGATCAAGGACCCGGTGTGGAAACTGCTGACCGTTGCGATCGTGGAGCATTCGCTGCACCATGCATCCGAGTCGCAGCAGGCATTGGATGCGCTAATCCGAGACCGTCAAAGAGACGCCGCGTACCAAATTGCCGAAGTTTATGCCTGGCGCGGAGACACCGATCAGGCCTTCGCTTGGCTCGACCGCGCCTATAGGCAGCGGGACGGCGGGATGATCTACCTCAAGACGGACTATTTCATCAAGTCCGTGCGATCGGATCCGCGCTATGCAGCGCTCTTGCGCCGAATGAAGCTGCCGGAGTAGGTTTCTCTTACGATCGCAACTGCGGCTCGCACGCTGCCGTCATAGTGCCATGTCCCGCTTTTCGAAGCGTCGAGTAACGATAAGCGCATCTGGCTCCGGCCGGCCAGAAGCAGATCTCCATCGGTCCGGAATGACTGCCGCCAGGGCAGCAAACCGGCGCCGACGGACCGCAACGCGTCAAAGAGGATCGCTCGCCAATGCTCGAAGTCCATGCGCCCCACCAGACCATGCATACCTGGAAAGACTTTTTCATTCACATCGCAACCATCGTGGTCGGTCTGATCATCGCGGTTGGCCTCGAACAAGCCGTTGAAGCGATACACCACCGGCACGAACGGTCTGAACTTCGCCAAACGCTTCGCCGTGAGTCCGAGCAGATCTTAAAGGATTCGCGCAGCACAAACGCGGCGCTTGCCTAACACCGGAATTGGCTTGCTCGCCGTGTGGATCAAGTGAAAGCCGCCGTCTGGCAGCAGCAGCCACTCGCCGAACCAACAGCGTATGCCTTGCCGATCTTTGACTATCCGGACAGCCCCCTCTGGCGTTCAGCGAAGCTTAGCGGCCTGGTTGAAAGGCTCGGCACAGATGAACTTAATGCTTACTCCGAGGTGGAGCTGCTCATTTCCAAAATCGACGTTTTTTACGATGCCTGGAGAAGAGCCCAGAGCAAGCGACTCCAGTTCGAACGGCAATACCCACAGCGCCCACGGGGTGAGATGGATTTCTCCAAGGCCTCTGCCGGAGACCTGCGCATTTATCTTGGTCTGCTCACAGACGAGGACGAAGCCACCTCCGTCTTTCGGGAGTGGGACCGGAATGTTGAAGGTGCCGAAGAGACTGTATTCGGGGGAGATCTGCGCCTGGAAGCGATTTTCGCCGCCGAAAGGAAGGCAACGGACCAAAGATGAGATCGCGGCTCGGTTGAGGTGCGGCTGCCCCAGATACTGCCACCTAATATTGACGCTGTTTTACCCACTCACGGCGGCACGACGGCGCCTAGATTTGCACGAGCAACCCACCCGGAGAGGCCGCCGTCAGTTCGAATGAGTATGAAGTCCTCATGCTCCGCCGTCATCGTGACGCTCTCCGCTTCCCGCAATACAAATGCCGTGTCGCCCATCGGTGCCGGGGCTACGCGCGCAGGTGTCTGGTCGATGAGGATGACCGCCTCGTGCATTCGTGGCCATAACAGCAGCGCGTTTGACGCGGTCAGGGCAATCATCGCGATGCCGAGCAGGATGCCGCTGCCCGGTATCCATAGGAATCGCGGCGCAACCTTTCTCGCCACCAGTCCTATTCCGACCAGAGCAATCCCTAACACTCCGAGCCAGGCCGCTGAGGTGGGGTTTGTGGCCTGACCTAGGCGCGCAAATCGGTTTCGCGGCTTCACGGACACATGTGCGGCGGCGCGGACGTATGCGAGATTGGCATTGATATCCGGGTCATCTGACGCCAGCAGTGCAGCGCGCTCATAGCTGAGCACTGCCAAACCCGGCTTGCCAGACCGAGCATACCAGTTGGCCAAGTTATAAAGTCCATCCGCCGAATAGCGTGGGGCCGATGGCTGTGCGAATGCGGGCGCAGCCCACAGCGCGAGAGCGGCGATCAGCATCGGCATCTTTGACGCGCGCATTTATTCCCGCTTGCCTGCAAGTTGCCCGCGAATCAGCCTGAGCCAACGCGGAAAATCCGTGCCACCCGGCTGGTAATCCGAATAACTGGCCTCGTCGGCGAGGGCAAATAGCTGTTCCAAGTCCTCGGCTGCAGTGCCCAGTCGCGCTTTCAACTCTGCGTGAGTGATTTGATCGGCAGGCATCTGCCAGCGAGCAGCGAAAGTCTGCAGGAGTGTTTTTCTCGCTGCTTCGAAGAATGAAGAGGAATCGTCGGCTCGCGCCGCCGCATCCAACTGCGCGAGCGCACGCTCGGCCGCTTTCGAGGTTGCGCGTGCAGCGTTGGGGCGCACGGCGAACCAACTGCCTGCCAGAATCAACGCGAGCGTAGTCGGAAGGGCCAGGAACTGTAGCCGGAAGTACAGCGGTCTCAACGCGCTCACCGAGTCTTGTCGTGGCGGGTGATCGGGGCGCAAACCCTGGGTAGTCCCCGTCGCGGCAGCGCGCTTCAGTTTCCGGGCCCCGGTCAGAGCATTGAGTGAGTCGCTGGCCAGCGAGGCGGCGATCGTGACTTTGATTGGGGGCGACTGCGCACGCTCGTAACGTCGCGTGTTGGGATTGAAATAACTGAACTCAAGTCCAGGAATCGACTGTTCGCCCGATTGCGCTGCGATCAACGGTTGTTCGAACACCTTCTCGCCTTCGTTTCCGACCGCATCGCTCGGGGTGAAGGCGGATTTCGCGGGGTAGGTTTTCCAACGATCGAGATGATCGAACATCGTTGCATCGACGCGATCGAAGTTGCCTGCACCGCTTATATGAAGGCGCAGAGTAAGCGGCTCGCCTACCGCTACGCTGGCGGGCGAAATGTCACTTGATACCTGGAAGTCGCCGACGGCTCCACTGAAATTCTCAGGTTGCCCCTCCGTGGGTAGCGGCACGACCTTCAGCTCGGATGGGGAGCTCCCGATCGTCAAGTCTTTTGGAGCGATACCGCTGTACATGCTTTGCAAGAGCGGCCACGCCAGTCTGGACGCGACAGCCCTATCCGCGGTGGATAGGGTGTTCATTTTCACGGTCAGCGGCATTTCCGCAGACAACGAAAAATCGCCCGGCTTCACCGCCGTTAGAGCGCTGTGCCAGGTCAGCACTACGAAGGTGCTACCTTCGATGGCCTCTTCGCGACGTTCAGGTTGTTTCGACAGATTGTTGAACGTGAAGTCGCTGCCCTTAAGCGAGGGCAGCCCATTCACCGACGTGACGATTCCCGGGCGTAAGCCCACGTCGATTTCGACCGGCACGCTTTCGCCTACATATATGGTGCGTGCCGGAATGGCCAGATGGACGAAGGCGGCACCGCCGGCCTGCAATTGAACGCCTTTCGGCAGCGAAGCGGATGCCGCCGGCGCCGGCGCTGGCGCGGCGGCGGGTTGCTGGCTGCGCCAGGTGTACGGATTGGGCTCATCGCCTTTCACCACTTCAAGTCCGATGGAGCGCGCGGTCGGCGTGAGCGCGGGAATGCTGAATACGCCCGCGAACTGGGGCGTAACGCGGATCAAGATGAACGTCGCCGGGAGCGTCGCGCCGTTGACGAAATCAAAGCCCTCCGATCGCCCTATCGCCTCGAATAGCAATCCGGGGATGGTCGGTAAAGCGATGTCCTTCAGGCGACCGAAGCTGGTCACCCTGACGGTCGCCGACTCTCCGAGCTTGATGCGAGAAGGTTCTATGGTTTCAAAAGATAACGTATCGAGGGATTGCGCCATCGCGTACTGGTACGGTGCAAGGAGGCACAGGCTTGCGATAATGATCTTGATCCAGCGCATACACCGGGCTCGCTTCACCAATTCTTGAGCGCCTGATCCGGCGCTTGCTCTGGATTGCGCGGACCTGCTGGAACGGCGAGCGAATGGTGCTCATCCGATTTCTCGGAGTCCAAAAGCTCGCGGGCTTCCTCCGCACTCATCTGCCCGGCTGGGCGCTGATCATCCCCTTCGTCGCCCTGGCCGGCATGCTGTCCCGGCGGCAGGGCATCATTCTTCGCGCTTTGCGCGGGCGGCTTTTGCGGCTGCCCCTGCGCTGGTGGTTGCCCTTGTGATGGTGGTGGTCGTCCCTGCGTTTCACCCTGGCCCTGGCCTTGCCCCTTGCCTTGACCGCCACTGCCACCACTACCGCCGCCGCCGCCGCCCTGATCAGGCGGCTTTCGGAGCGCATCAATCTTCCGATTGACGAAGTCGCGATTGTATTTGCTGTCGGCGTCATCAGCGCGCAGCTGCAGCGCCGTATCGTACGCTTTGACCGCCTCGGTCCACTTTTGAATGGCCTCCTGGGGAGCGGCCTTTTCCAGCTGCTGACCCGCACGATAGAGCGCATTGCCGAGGTCGTAATAAGCGTCCTCCTGATCTGTCAAGCGCTTTGCGTCGCTTGCCGGTGCAGTCTTGATCGATTGTTGGAAAGACTGCGTTGCCTGAGGAAACCGTCCCGCCCGATATGCGCTCGTACCCGCGTTGTACTCCAACACGGGCGCCCGGGCGTTGCTCATTGCGCTCTGATCATTGACCTGATCAGCACTCTCAGAACGCATTGGACTGATCAGCGCCGCCATCACGACTGACACAGCCGACACGGCTACCGTGCGCGGCACGGCTGGCGCGCGCCGGCTCGAGCGACGCGTGCCCACCACCAGGCTGGTCAATAACATCATCAACGACGCTGTCAGCGGCCATTGATAACGCTGGTTGTAAATTTTCCGCTGCTTGTAGATCAAATCATGCTTCGTAACCGAGCCGAATGCCGTCCTCAGAAACGCTTCAAAATCCTCACCCTGGCCGCCAAGATGCACGTAAGCACCCGCGGTCGCAGTGGCGATGGCCGTAAGGCCGGCCTCGTCGAGGTGAGACTTTACCAACGCTCCTTTCTCATCCTTGACAAAGCCGTCTCCCTGATCCGATGGCAAGGGAATCAAATCGCCTTCTATAGTACCGACACCGACCGTGTAGATCTTCAGGCCGTCTTGCTGTGCGGCGTCTTTGGCCGCAGCCAGAGCGTCCCCTGCGAGATTCTCACCATCCGTTACCAATATAAGGATTCTGTCGTTTCCAGGACGTCGGCTAAGCGCTGCCCGCGCTGCCAGAATGGCGCTTGGGATGTTGGTCCCGCCTCGCGGAATGGTGTGAACGTCGATCGCATCCAACGACTGGTGGAAAGCCCCATAGTCGATCGTCAGCGGACAGACCAGAAATGCGCTGCCCGCGAACGCCACAATGCCGATGCCATCGCCGTCCAGTTGCCTTGCCATGTCATCGATCGCGAGCTTGGCCCGCGTCAATCGGTTCGGCTTTACATCGGGCGTCAACATACTTCGCGAGGTATCGATCGCGAACACGACCTCATTGCCGCGGCGGCTGATGTTCTCCCAGTGATAACCGAGCAGCGGACCGGCGAGAGCCGCGCAAAGACATAGCACCGAGCCGAGGAAAAGCCCCCGCTGAAGCAAGCGGCGGGCCCCGGACATCGAACTGGTGAGTCTGCCTCGTAGATGCGGCGCAACGAATTGCGCCAGGGCCGCATACTGTCGCGCGTCGTAGCGACGCCATATGGCAATGAGCGCAAGGCACGTCAGCACACCCACGAGCAGCCAATTGGGATCGCTGAGTCTCACGGTAATCTGCGATACCTTGTATGTTGCAACAGCACCCAAAGTCCCAGCAGGGCCAGCGTCGGGAGCAATGTCCACCTGTAAAGCTCTTCCACGTGCTCGAATTTCTCCACGCTCTGCGCCGTTGTTTCGTACCGATTGATCTGCTGGTAGATCCTTTGCAGCGAATAGGTATCGGTCGCGCGATAGAACTGGCCGCCGGTTTCATTGGCTACGGCCTGCAGGGTCGTCTCATCGACGTCCACGTACGCCATAATCACGCGAGTGTTCCCTGCCTGATCCGTGACGGGAATGGGAGCCTTCCCGCGCACACCGACGCCGATGGTGTATATTTTCACGCCCAAGGCTCGGGCTGCTTCCGCCGCGGCGAGCGGCGGTATTTTCCCGGTATTGTTGACACCGTCAGTCAAAAGTATGACTACCTTGGATTTGGTCGCCGTCGTGCGCAGATGATTCACGGCTGCGGCGATGGCTGAGCCAATCGCGGTTCCATCGTCGCCTAGACCTACGTTGATACGCTCGAGATTTTGTTGCAGCCAGTCGTGGTCCAAAGTCAGCGGACTGACGATGTACGGGGCCGCTGCGAACGCGATGAGGCCGATACGGTCGTTGGGACGCTGCTCGATGAACTTGGAGACCACCGACTTGACTATTGCGATCCGATTCACGCGGACATTATCGACCTTGAAATCGAGCGCTTGCATCGAACCGGAAACATCCAGTGCGAGAACGATGTCAATTCCGTTCGCGGTGAAGGTAGTTTGACTCTGAGTGCGCTGCGGCCGGGCCAACCCGACGATCATGAGGGCCGCTGCGATGATCGGCAGCAGCCAGATTAATCCACCGATCCGGCTGCGAGTACGGCGGGCAACCTCTCGCGCGAGACTGACATCGGAATACTCGACGGCGGCTACCGGTCCCCGCCGTCCTCGCCACAGGACCACGAGTGGCAGCAGCGTCAATGCCCACAACCAGTCGGGCTGAAGAAACCGAATCATGCGACCGGCGTCTCGCCGGTCTCCAGCACGAAACGGCGGGCGCTTTGAAAAAGCGACTCCATATCTGCCACTGCTAGGGAGTCCCCTGCGAATTTGACCAAGTCGCATTGCTGCAAAAACTCCGCGAGCGGTAGGCGGTGACGTGCAAGCGCTTCATTCGCGCTCTGCAGCACAGCTTGCAGGAATTCTTCGGTCGTCCGCTGCGTAGCGACTTCGTCGAACCGCTTCTCGATGTAGTCTCGTATCAGCTCGGATGCAGCGATCCCGAATGCCCTGGCCGTGTCGGGACGCATCAGGGCTCTGGTGCTATCCAGGCGCTCCAGGGTTCGTTCCGATAGGGTCAGCGTCCGCGATGGAATTCCGCGCTGGCGCCGACGCCATAGGACATAGGCGCAAAGCGCCGCAACGATCGCGCTCGCAATGATCGCAGGTACCACCCAGGACCCTGGCACTGCCTTAGGCCCTCGGATGTCGCGGATGTCCTCCGCGGCTTCGGCCAAGACGGCTGCTGGCAGAAGAGCGAGCCACGCGCACCCTCTGGCGGTGCGGCGGGCGCAGATACTCGCATTCATACCCGTGGGCGGCCGCGAGATTTAAAAAATCGCTGCAGCGGCGGAATGTAGGGAAGATCCGTGCGTAGCTGCACGGCGTCGACCCCCTCGGCTCGTAGATCGTTCCGCAGACGTTGAGAACGCTCCAGGGAAAGCTTGTTGAAACGCTTCCGCACCGCAGCGCGCGCGGTGTCGAGCTCGATGATCTCGCCGGTTTCCGCATCTTCCAGTGCGATGATCCCCACGTTGGGAAGCTCCTTCTCGCGCGGATCTTCCACGTGGAGCGCAATCAGGTCATGACGGCGATTCGTTTGGCGGACCGCGCGGCGTAGCGCCGCGCGGGCAACGCTGGGATCGCCGCTCGTCTCGAAGTCCGAAATCAGGAACACCACGGCGCGCCGGTGGAGCACGTGATTCACGACGTCGAGCGTTTTCACGGTGTCGGTGCCGACGCCCTGCGGCTCGTGAAAGAGGATGTCCCGCACGACGCGCAGAACGTGTCGGCGACCCTTCTTCGGCGGTAGATAACGCTCAATGCGGTCCGTGTATAGAATCAAACCAACTTTGTCGCTATTGCGAATCGCGGAAAAAGCCAGCACGCTGGCGACCTCGGCGGCCAAGTCACGCTTCGCGATCGCGCCGGACCCGAAATTTCCTGAAGCACTGATGTCAACCACCAGAAATAGAGTGAGCTCACGCTCCTCCGTGAATTTCTTAACGAAGGTGCGACCGGCGCGCGCCGTAACATTCCAATCGATAGTCCGGACCTCGTCCCCCGGGCTGTATTCGCGGACCTCGTCGAAGTCCATTCCCCGACCCTTGAACACCGAGTGGTAGGCGCCCGCCATGCTGTCGTCAACCATGCGGCGGGTGCGGATCTCCAGCTCACGCATGCTGCTGCGCTTGGCCTTGGTCGACTGCTTCACATCCGCCATCCGAAAGACGTCCCGCTCAGGGTACCGGTAGCGTGTTCAGAATTCTCTCAACTACATCCTTGGAGGTGACGTTCTCGGCCTCGGCCTCGTAAGTCACTGATACCCGATGCCGCAGTACATCCATTGCAACCGTCTTGACGTCCTGCGGCGTGACGAAGTGTCGACCATTGAGAAATGCCATGGCGCGCGCAGCCAAAGTGAGCGCGATGGTGGCCCGGGGGGAAGCGCCGTTTTGAACGTAACCGTTCAAGGCGAGCCCTGCAGCAATGGGCGGTCGTGTCGCGAGCACGATATCGACGATGTAATCACGGACCTTGTCATCGATGAACACAATATTTACCACATGCCGAGCATCGAGGATTTGTGATGCAGTAACTACCTTGCGCGGCACGATCATAGGTTCAGTGGTCGCCATGGCATCGAGAATCGCCCGTTCTTCAACCCGGGTTGGATAGTCGACGATCACCTTCATCATGAACCGATCGATCTGCGCCTCCGGAAGGGGATAGGTGCCTTCCTGCTCCAGAGGGTTCTGCGTCGCCAGCACCATGAACGGCGTCGGCAACGGATGAGTTTCATCGCCGATGGTGACTTGGCGCTCCTGCATGGCCTCAAGGAGCGCACTTTGGACCTTGGCTGGCGCACGATTGATCTCGTCCGCCAGGATTAGATTGCTGAATATCGGCCCATGCTTGGTTCGGAAGGCACCGTCTTGCGGGTTATAGATCATGGTTCCGACGATGTCGGCGGGCAGCATATCGGGCGTAAACTGCACGCGCTTGAAGCGCACCGATATACAACTGGCTAAAGACTTCAAGGCCAAGGTCTTCGCGAGACCGGGGACGCCCTCCAGAAGCACGTGACCGTCGGTGAGCAGCGCGATGAGTAGTCGGTCGAGAAGATGCCTCTGACCAACGATGACGCGTCCCATCTCATCCCGCAGCGGCCTTATCCAAGTCGAGTTTTCGTTAACACTTTCGCGCGACGCACGCATTTCGGATCCGGAGGTCTGCAAAGCCATGCGCTGCTCTGGAATATTGAGGACCTGCTCGCCCCCGGGTGGGGCAGCTTTTTGATTCATTTAGCGCAAGTCCTTGTTCATGATTTTTGCGACCGCCATAGAGGGTATTCGACGCGAACTTAGTCTGCGCCGAATTAACATAGTTCCCGTAATTATTTGAATTTTAACGAATAGACGGAAGAAACTGGTAACGCAGGCACACGGGTTAAATTGGGCTCATTTTCTGAATATTAGAGCCGGTGCCAAATATTGGGGTCCGCTGTTCGCTTGGTGGCATCAAAACGTCATTTCCTGGTGCCGGCGTAAGCAGGCTCCCGAATACAGTAATCAGGAAGTTCAGACATAGCGCCAGAAAGCCGGCGCTCAAGCCGAACAACGGGTCGCGATGGCTCAGCATGAGAAACACGGCGGCGGCGACTCCGGCAATCATGCCGCCAAAGACCGCCGACGTGGTGACGCGCTTCCAGTAAAGACCGAGGACCACGCCGGGGAAGAATTGCGTCACCCCTGCATAGCCCGTCAACAGCAGCGCCACGAGCGTGGTGGAACTGTAGATGGCGAGACAGAGGCTGATCAGGCCGAGCACGATCACCATCGCGCGCGCCAGTTTCGCAACCTGATCATCGGTCATTTCAGGCGCGAAAACCGGCCGATACAGATTCTTGGCGAAAAGGGTAGCCGCAGTCAGAATGAAAATAGACGCGGGTACCATGGCGGTGAGTGCGCCAGCACCACCGACCACCCCGAGAAACCACGGCGGGAAACTCCGACGCACGACCGTCAGCATCGCGAGATCGCCGTTGGCCAAGCCGGGCACGAGCAGGACTGCGGCAAATCCAGCGAAGAAGATAAAAACCAGCGTAAGGGTATATAGCGGCATGACCACGGCGTTGCGGCGCAAAGTGTCGGCGCTTTTGGCGGTGAAGGTAGCCGCAAACGCATGAGGCCACATATAAAAGCCCAGCGAAGTCAGTAACACCGTAGAGACGAACCAAGCGTGCCCAAGGTTGGCGGTGGCGCCGGGCATGGTCAGGTGTGCCGGCCGGGAATGCACCAAGGCGGCGAACATAGGGCCGATGCCGCCAAAGTGGATCAGCGGAATGCCGATGCCGATGGCGAGTGCCGCGAACACCATCAACGCGTCCTTCACGACGCTGACCCAGGCTACAGCACGAACCCCGCTCGCAAAAACGAATGCCACCAATAGCGCCACGGCTATCGCCATAGCGGGCGTGCGGCCAATGCCATCGAAGCTTGCGACCGATACGATAATGCCGATGCCGGTCAGCTGCAGCTGCAGGTACGGGATAAAGCAGACGATGCCCACGACGCAGACAAACCCGGCCAGGTACTTGTTGCGGTAGCGCACGCTGAAGTAGTCGGATTGGGTCTGCAATCCATGCTGTCGGCCCACTTCCCAGATCTGCGGCACGATGAAGAACGACACGACGTAGGCCAGCGTCAGATAGGCCAGGACGTATAACGCCGGTCCGCCACGCGAATAGGCCCAGCCGCTGGCGCCCAGAAAGGCGAACGTGGTGTACACCTCACCGGCCATCAGTAGGAATATGAGCACCACGCCAAAACCGCGACCGCCCACGGTCCACTGCTCGAGGTCCATCTTTCGATGTACGCCGGCTAGAAAACCAATAGCCGCGCCTATTGCGACGATGATGAGGATGGTCATCACGGAGACTGCTGCGCTACTCATTGGGCGCGCCCCTATCGCGTTTGTCGCGCGCGGTTTCCAACTGATATGCCGCCCACAGGCATAAACTGCTGAGCACGATCCAGCAAATGAGCCAGAACAGATTGAACGGCAAGCCAAGCAGCATTGGATCGATTCGGTCCCAAAGCGAGACTGAAAAGCACATCGCCACGAACGGAATTAGGCCCAGCAGCAGAGCGCCGGCTGATGGCTTCTTTACGGCCACAGGTCAATCGCACAGCGCCCGGAGGCGAAGCGGGGTGTTGACTGACACAGACGCGATCGCAAACACAGGCAAGCGGGCTTCAGTGTTTTCATAGTTGGTATACCGTCCCAACGACCAATCCCTAGTCAGCTTGCATATTTAGTCCTCGCGCCACCGACGGTCAATCAAATCTGGGGCACGACAGACGCGATTACGCCTCGCCGTACTGCCGCTGAGGTCATCGCGGAAGATCAGAGCTTTAGGTGCCCGTATATCGCACAGATGTTGGAGGGCAGGGCAAAGTTTTACTCGCTATTTCAATAACTTAGTTCGGTTTTGGGCTGTGCCCTCACTGCCTCCGCCGAGATTGACTTTCAAAGCGCCCTGGTCGAGGGCGCTTTTAGGAGAGGCGCGAAGCGGACGGATGGCTTCAAAGCGCGCCACATTTGTAACTCACACTGATTAATGGCCTATGCCAATCTTTCTCGCACTGCCAAACTGCCAATCGAGTGCAACCATGACACGACGAGGCACCTGGTCGAAATCGGAGACTGCTCATGACTACGACGAAGCCACTTGAGAATGACCGGAACGGCGAACAACCCGTCATGCACCTCCCGCCGATCGTCTCGCCAGAGGTATGGGAGGCTGCGCGCCAGCAGTTGCTCGTGAAGGAAAAGGCCCATACGCGGGCCCGCGACGCCCTGGCGGCAGAACGCCGGCGGATGCCGTGGATGGCCGTGGAGAAGGCGTATGAATTTGAAGGGCCCAACGGCAAGGCAAGCCTGCTCGACCTGTTCGAGGGGCGCCGGCAACTGATCGTCTATCGCGCCTTCTTCGAGCCCGGGGTGTTGGGCTGGCCCGAGCACGCCTGCCGCGGTTGCTCGCTGGGCGCCGATCAGGTCGCGCATCTGACACATCTCAACGTCCGCGCGACCACGCTAGCCTACGCCTCGCGAGCATCGCAGGTGGATATAGCGCGCCTGAAGGCGCGAATGGGCTGGCAGATGCCCTGGTACACCATCACCGACAGCTTCGACGTGGATTTCGGCGTCAATGAATGGCATGGTCACAACGTGTTCATCCGCGATGGCGAACGGGTGTTCCGCACATACTTCATCAACGAGCGCGGCGATGAGGCGATGGGGAGCACCTGGAGCTACCTCGACATCACCCCGCTCGGCCGGCAGGAGACTTGGGAGGACTCGCCGCAGGGATACCCGCAGACCCCGCCGTACAAGTGGTGGAACTGGCACGACAATTACGCTGCTGAGGTCTCGCCTGATCCGAAGTGGGTCGAGGTGTCCGGCGCGAAGGAAGCTACTTTCCGCAAATAGGCCGCAGCGGCGAAGGCATGCAGGCCTGCTCCGGATGTTGTGCGCGGCTGGGGTCGCACGACTCGCTCAAAGGACTGCACCATTTGCTCCGGCTGCGAGTCGGCCGCTTGGTGCACGGCACCTGCGGTTCATTTGGGCAGGCTCGCCTTGAGCCGGCGCACGCCGTCCCGAATCTGGTGCAGCGTTGCGCCGCCATAGCCGAGTACCAGGCCACCTCGATCCGGTGGGCTTACGTAGCAAGTAGACAGCGGCAATGCCGCGATCCCTTGGGTGGCTGCGCTTCGCGACACCGTCACGTCGTCAACGCCGGAAGCAAGCAACGCCACAACATGCATGCCTGCGTCGGCGCCGAGTATGTCGAGCCTGTCACCAAGTTGGGAACGAAGTGCGGCAACCAACGTCTTGCGCCGCTCCATATAAAGCATTCGCATGCGACGAATGTGCCGCGCCAGATGCCCTTCCTGAATGAAATCGGTAAGGACCATCTGGTGAAAAGGTGCTGCGAATATGCCCGCTGCATCGAGCACTGCTGCGAAGGCGGCCACTAGATCCGGGGGAACTACGACATAGCCCAGGCGAAGTGCCGGGAACATGACCTTGCTGAATGTTCCGACGTAAATAACGCGCGAGTCCCCGTCCATACCTTGCAAGGATCCGATCGGATAGCTCCCGAACCTGTACTCGCTGTCGTAATCATCTTCGATAATCCAGGCGCCAGACGTAGCGGCCCAATTTAATAGGCGCATGCGCCGTCCGGCGCTCATCACCATACCCAAGGGATATTGGTGCGACGGCGTGATGTAGACGGCTCGTGCCCGAGGAGCGCTGCGCGCCAGGGCCTCGACGCTTAGTCCCTCCTCGTCGACAGGCACCGGAGTTACTCGCGCGCCGGCGCCGGTGAATGCGAGGCGCGCTCCAGGATACCCTGGCTCCTCGACGCAGATCTCCTCGCTCTCATCGAGCAGCAGTTGCGCCGACAGTTGCAAGCCCTGTTGTGAGCCGGTCGTAATCGCGATTTGCGATGGATCGCAACGCACGGCCCGTACGGTTCCGAGGTAATGGGCGATCGCCTCCCGAAGCGGCAGATAACCCATCGCATCGCCGTACGCCATGATCGATCCCGGCATCGCGCGGGAGTGGCGTGATACCAGCTTCCCCCATACGCCACACGGAAACTGGTCGAGGGCCGGTAAGTTCATTCTGAATGCCCCTTGACGGGGCAACCACGGCTGCGCAATCGCGACACGCAGCAACTCCTTTGCCCGACGCGATAGCGCTCTAGGAGCCAGCTCTTTGGTTGCTCGACTGGGTCTGCGAGATCGTGCGGCGGTTGACGACAACGTTTCGTCGAAGATCGCTTGTGCGACGTGAGTCCCTGCGCCAACCGCTGCTTCCAAGTACCCCTCGGTCCGCAGCTGCTCATACGCGTTAACGACCGGAATTCTCGATATGGCAAGTTCCAAAGCAAGACTGCGAGTGGATGGAACTCTTTGTCCGGGACGCAGGCGTCCGTCAATGATGGCTGCCCGGAATCCGTCATAGAGCTGTCGATAAATGGGCGTCCGGGCGCGACGGTCCAGTGTGAGCGCTGGCACCAAAGGCGCACCGACTCGCCTCATTTGACGCTATCCGAAGTGGTCATATACAAATTGAAGAAAGTGGTCATTGCCGTATACCACTACATGGCGCTATGGTCCAGCTGGTCGATCGGAACACCCATGTGCCTAGTCACTCGATGTCTTGTGGTAAGCCTCGCTGCCAGCAGCGTTGTATGGCATGCGGCCGCCGTGTCTGCGCAACCCAAGCTAGACGCCGGATCGCCTCCCGCGCCTGTTGCTCGGCGAGACGGTCGACACGATTTCAATTTCTCGATTGGCCGCTGGCGAACCCACATCACACGTCGCGTGCATCCGTTGAGCGGATCCAGCGAATGGGCGAACTACGATGGCACTTCCGTCGTCCGAACGATCTGGGACGGACGCGCGAGCCTGGGCGAGACGGAAGCGCAAGGGCCGGCCGGACAGCTCGAAGCACTGTCGCTGCGCCTCTATAACCCTGAGTCGCATCAGTGGTCGTTAAGCTACGCCAGCACCGGCGGAACGACGAGCACACCGACGTCGCTGACGGTCCCCACGATCGGTGAGTTTAAGGACGGACGCGGAGAGTTCTACGACACGGAATTCTATAATGGGCGCGACATTCTCGTGCGCAACATATGGTCTGACATCACTGCGATGTCGATTCGCTTTGAGCAGGCGTTTTCAGAGGACGGCGGCCGGACCTGGGAAACCAACTGGATCGCAGTAGACACGCGTATCGAAAGCTCTGAGCCGCTGGATGCGCAATCGGCAGCGGCTTCAACGCCTGTCCCACCGCCAAGCGATGGTCGGCACGATTTCGACTTCGAGTTTGGCGTGTGGAAAACCCACCTCAAACGGCGCTTGCATCCACTCGCGAATTCGACCACCTGGGTCGAGTATGACGGGACCACGACGGTGCGCAAAGTCTGGAATGGCCGTTCCAATCTGGTCGAACTGGAAGTCGAGGGTCCAAAGGGTCACATTGAGGCTCTCTCCTTGCGTCTTTACAATCCCGAAGCGCATCAGTGGAGCCTGAACTTCGCCAGCAGCGCCAGCGGAACTGTCGCTACACCGTCGATTGGCGAGTTCCATGATGGCCGTGGAGAATTCATCGACCAGGAAGCTTTTGGGTCCCGCACCATACTGGTTCGCTTTGTAATTACCAAAGTCAGCCCGACCTCCTGTCACTTCGAGCAGTCTTTTTCGGATGACGCAGGCAAGACGTGGGAGGTCAATTGGATCGCTGATGATACGTTAGCCCCGGGCAGCTGATGCACGGTCTCGCTGAGAGAAGTAAACTGCCGCTCACCAGGTCCCCGCTGGCCGATTGACTTCATGCGTGTTCTCTGTGGATTAGGGTGGCAATTGCCTGGTCGATGCCGATAGAGCCTTTGCGCGCGCGTGCGCCGTGATCCGGAAAATCGATCCAGCCCGCGTTGAATCCATCGATCATCTGCATGCGCGGCGTGGGATTCTTGATGCCCTGGGCACGAAAGATCGATTCCCACCGATCGTGCGGCACCACCGCGGCGCGCACTGGAGCCCCCAGCGCTTTGGCGAACGCTGCGGCCACCGCATTCGGCGAGACGCGCTGCGCAGCTTCAAGTTCAACGACGCGCTTTCCGCGCCAATGCTCCTGCAGCAGCACTGCGGCAGTACGACCGACATCGTCGGTCGAGATCATCGGGAAAGCCCGCTCCAGCGGCTGAAGATAACTCTGGATCAGGCCGGACTTCGCTGCCGGTATGTCCCAGGCGGCGTTTTCCATGAACCAGGCCGCGCGCAAGAACGTCACCGGCATCGGCAACTTGCCGAAGGCTTCCTCCATTCGTCCGAGCACGTTTAGCAGATTAGGTTGCAGCGCGTCAGCGCCAATGCTCGACAAGGCCACCACCTTTTCGGGTTTGGCTCGCGTAAGAGCCGCGTGCAGCGACTCAATTATCCCGCTGGTCTCCGGAAAACCGGGGGTCGGGTCGAAGACGGGGGGCAAGAGCACGAAGACGCCTGCCGTACCCTCGAAGGCTGCTGTAAGCGCTTCGGTGTCCGACAGGTTGGCGACGGCGATGTCGCAGCCCAGCTGCGCCCAGGCGACGCCTTTGCTGCGATCCCTGACCACCGCGCGCACGGACTGATCGGCGGAAAGAAGGCTGCGGGCAACCGCTGTCCCGACTTTTCCGGTAACGCCGGTAATTGCAAACATAGGCGCTGCTCCTGTTCGGTGAATTGTAGCTGGCGACACGGACAGCAATATCCCACCGATGCAGTCGTGATTAAATAGCGTACAAGCCACGATGGCTTGGTCTTCCACGCCGCGTTGGTGATGGCAGGAAATACTGGCGAGACGAACGCAAAAAGTATTTCAGCGACGATGCGACTGGTTCTAGCCGCGCCAGCCACCACCGAGCGCCTTGAACACGGCGATCTGGTTCTGCACCAAAGCGGCGTCCGATGCAGCAACCGCGGCGTCTACCGAAACCAGCAGTTGTTCCGTGGTGAGCAAGTCAAGGCTGCTTATTGAGCCGGCAAGGAATTGATCGTGAGCCATGCGGTAGGCCACTTGCACTTTGTCGCGAGCCTCGCCTAGCGATTGCCGATTGTCGAGCGCCGCGCTGTACAAGGCGAGCGCCTGCTCAGTCTCCTTGAGCGCCGTGAGCACGACCTGATCAAACGTCGCCAGTGCAGCCGCCTGCTCGGCCTTGGCTTGCCGTACCCGAGCGCGCGGTCCGGCCATGTTGGGGAACGACCAGCTGATCGTTGGACCGACACCCCAGGTACGACCAATGTTGGTGTTGAGCTGGTTAACTTCTGGGGCGGCGCCACCGTAAAGTCCGACCAATCGAATGGTGGGATACAGGTCAGCCGTCGCCACACCGATCTCGCCGGTTGCCGCCGCCAGCCGCCGCTCCGCCTGACGCACATCGGGGCGTCGTTTGATGAGTGTGGATCCATCACCCACGGGGATGAGCGCGGTGACGCGCGGTGGCGTGTGACACGCTTGCAAATCATCGGGTGCTTCGGCAGGCGTGCGCCCAAGCAGCGCGGTAAGCTCGAACAGGGCAGCGCGCCGTTGCCCTTCGAGTTGCGGAATACTCGACCGAACCTGCGCTACCAGCGCTTGCGATCGGGCCACGTCGTACTCCGAGTTTGCTCCCGCTGCGAGTCGCTGCACGCTGATCTCGGCCTCGTGGGTTACTACAGCCAGCGACTGGTCAGCCACATCGAGTTGTTCGCCGAGCGCGCAGATCGCCGCGTACCCGCGCGCTGTCTCCGCTGCCACCACCACTCGAACGCTGTCGCGGGCGGCGGCCACCGAGTCGGCATTCGCATTCGCCACTTCGATGGCGCGGTGGACGCGACCGAATAGATCGACCTCATAGGCGGATTGGAGAATATCCTCGAGCAGCCAAATCGTCTGCGGGCGATGGCCTCCAAGTTCGAGGATCTCGTCCGTCACGGCGTCGCGACCGTAAATGCCGGCCGCGGACACCGCCGTTGAAGGGTAGCGATTGACGTTTGCCGCCGACACGACTGCCCGAGCCGCCGTCAAGTTCGCATCAGCCGCGGCGAGCGTACGGTTCGCGCTGAGCGCCTCCTGCACCAGACCATCGAGTCGCGAGTCATCGTAGAGTTTCCACCACGCATCCGGTGGCGGCGCCGGTACTTCCGTTGAGGCGTTCAAAGATGTCAGCGGTGTCTCGGCACCCGGCGGCAGCGCGGGGGCATGATAGTTGGGGCCTACTCGGCACCCGGTAAGAGGTGCCACGATGACGGCACCCATTGCAGCGATTCGGCACGCTCGCATCATGGCGCATTCGATCCGCGCACGCGAAACAGCGGTGTCGCGGACGCGGGGCCTTCGGGGGGAGCGCTTCTCAATACCAGAAACAGCAACGCCACCGCCGTAAGAGCGCCGATCGCGACGAACCCATCAATGACCGCCTGAGTGGTCGCAGCAGCCCTTACCACGTTTCCCAACACCTGCTGGCCGCGGCTGACGGCGCCGACCGGGTCTATGACTGGCGTCGTTACGGCGCCATACGCGCGCACGCGCTGAAGGACTTCAGCATTGCCAAGCTGTACGTGCTGGCCGATTAAGTTCGATGCCACCTGTCCGCGCACCCGCGCCAGAGTGGTCACCAATGCTGTGCCGATCTCTCCGCCCATGAGGCGGGCTGTTTGAAGCATGGCGCCGAACGTCAGCGCATCCTGCGGCTTCAAGTGCAGAACTCCGAAGAATACAACGCCGGACAGCGCAAAGCTTTGACCGACGGACTGCAGGAGCTGGGAGTGTAGAAACTGATCCGAGCCCCAGATTGGAGTCAGATTGTAAGCGACCATCAGACAGGCAACGCTGATGAATATGAAACCGATCGACGCCACGAGCCTGGCGTCCGATCGGCGCAGCATCAACGCCGCGAGCGGACAAAAAATGAGCTGGGGCACTGCGATCCAGATAAGCGTGGCACCTACCTCCAATGCACGAAAGCCGCGCACCGAGCCCAAGAACAGGGGAATCAAATATGCCGTAGCGAGGATCGTCAGTCGAAGGAACGCTATCAGTAGGAATAGACCCGGCATGGGCGCGCTGAAGATGACTTTGAGATTCAAGAGCGGACGAGCGGTGCGCGACTCATGGAATAAAAAGGCCACGAGCAGCAGCGTTCCGGCGGATAACAACCCCCACACCACTCCAGAGTTGAGCCAGTCCAGACGATTGCCCTGATCGAGGGCCGCGTAGATTAACGCCAGAGCGGAGCCGCCCGCCAGCAGAGCGAACACGTCAGGCGGTGGACGTATAGTGATCGGTTTGATGGCCATACCACGCCGCAGACACAGCGACATGACCAGGGCCAGCGGCACATTTTGCCAAAAGATCCACCGCCAGGAGAGATGCTCGACGTACCAGCCCTCCAGAGAGGCCGATATGTTGAGGGACAGCTCGAGATTGAGGGCGTAGACGGCGATGCCGAAAGCCCAATATTTCGGGGGCACATTCAGCAGTATGAAGCTCAAGGTGAGCGGGATAAAACACCCCGATGCAAGTCCGCCCAGAAACTGCATCGTCAACAGCATCGACAGGCTCGCCGAATATGGGGTCAGCAGTGAGACAACTGCAAATGCGATCGACGCGCCGATCAATACGCGCCGAGGTCCGTAGGCGGCGCCCATCCAGACTGCGGCGAGCGTGATGAACATTTGTGCGGAGGTTTGCGCGGTGGTGATCCACGCCCCCTCGTCGAAGCCGGCGCTTACGGCGCCACGGATGTCGGCCAGACCGAACGTCGATAGCCGCCCATTCAAGGTCGAGATGAACGTCCCCATGAGCACGGCGAACAGCCCCAACCATGGGATGGCCGTCGGTGGCGACGGTAGTGTCGGGGCGGATAGGCCTGAACGAGGTGCGGGAGCGGTCGCGTTCACTAGCGCCGCCCGTCTCGGGCATCGACCTTGGCTTCCACCGACATTCCGGGCACCAGTCGATCAGCCAGACCATCCGCATCGTCGATGATAATTTTGACAGCAATGCGCTGCACCACTTTGGTGTAATTGCCAGTCGCATTGTCGGGCGGCAGCAGCGCGAACTCGGCTCCCGATGCCGGGGCGAATGCCTGCACGTGTCCCCGCAGCTTATGCCCAGGGAAAGTATCAACGGCGACTTCCGCCTTCTGTCCGACCGCCATATGGGTTAGCTGCGTCTCCTTGAAATTCGCAATCACCCACACCTTCGGTAAGGGTGTGAGGGTTGTAATCTGACTGCCCACCCCGACCAGCTGGCCAGGCTTGACCTGACGCTGTCCGACCACCCCGTCCTGGGTCGCCGTGATGGTGGTGTAGCCGAGATTGATCTTGGCCGCATCGAGCGCCGCCCGCTGCGCGGAAATGGTCGCCTCGCTCTGTGCGATCTGCGCCTCAAGGACCGCGA
>Ga0302324_100008890_pt1 | contig 21118 bp, 17 predicted proteins | sample Palsa_T0_1_FD_201949 | JGI IMG/M metagenome (GOLD analysis project Ga0302324, IMG submission 201949) | Peat permafrost microbial communities from Stordalen Mire near Abisko, Sweden - Palsa_T0_1 | ecosystem: Environmental > Terrestrial > Soil > Palsa > Peat permafrost | place: Sweden: Abisko...
GCATCACCATGCCAATGCGTGCCGCGGGCGGGGACCCCGCCAGCTCCGAGACCAAGACGCATGCGCATGCCGCCTGAGCGCGAGGCGCCCCGGGCAGCGGCGCTGCGTGTGCGCGCCTGCGCGATGATCGCCCTCACGGGGCTGTGCGGCTGCACGACCGGACTCTTGTCCGGGCAGCGCACCCCGACGCCCGAACCGGTGGTCAACCCCGCCGCAGCCGGCTCGGCGCTCCTGAGCGACTATCTGCAGCTGCTGCAGAAACTGGTGCAGGCGCCTGCCGCCGAGCAGGCGGAGATCGTGGCGAACACGCAGCGCGAGTACGATGCCGCCCCGACCCCGAGCCACCAGCTGAAACTTGCGCTGGTCCTGGGCACCGCCGGGCACCCCGGCGCCGACCAGCCGCGCGCCCAGCGCCTGCTGCGCGAGCTCATGGCGAACCCGGAGACGCTGCTGCCGGGGGAACGGGCGCTCGCCTTCCTGGAACTTTCGCAAATTGACGACCATTTGACGCTCGAGGCGGAAAATCGCAGGCTGCAGGCGGAGGCCGTGCGCGCTGATCGCGAGCGTATGGCGAGTGCCAATCACCGCTTGCAGGCGGAGCTCGATGAGAATGCCCGCCTGCGGCGCGAGCTCGAGGAGGCGCGCGCGAAACTCGACGCTATCGCCAACATTGAGCGCTCAGTGAACGAGCGCAAACCCGACAGCACCGGACGGTAATCGTGAGCAACAAGGACCCGAGCTTGAATCAGACCGGCAAGCGCAAGGCACGTATCCTCGTGGTCGATGATGACCCCGGGCTGCTGCGCCTGCTGACCATCCGCCTGCGGGCGGAGAGTTACGACGTGGAGGCGGTGGAGAGCGCCGCGCAGGCCCTCGCCGCATCGAGCCGCTTCAGGCCCGATCTGGTGATCACGGATCTGCGCATGGACCAGATGGACGGCATCGGACTGCTGAAGGAGCTGCAGAACCGCTGGCCGGGCCTGAAGGTCATCATCCTCACCGCTCACGGCACCATTCCGGATGCGGTGCAGGCGACACAGATGGGTGCCTTCGGCTTTCTGACCAAGCCGGTCGACAAGCAGGAGCTGCTCGACCAGGTGCAGAAGGCGTTGCGCATCTCCGGATTCGGCGCCTCCGACGAGGACTGGCGCTCCGAGATCGTCACGCGCAGCGCCAGCATGGAGGAGAAGCTGGCCCAGGCTCATATGGTGGCGGGCACCGATGCGCGCGTGCTCATCACCGGCGAGAGCGGCACCGGCAAGGAGCTGCTGGCGCGCGCCATTCACCGCGGCAGTCCGCGGCGCAACAAGTCCTTCGTCGCCATCAACTGCAGCGCGATGGCGGAGAACCTGCTCGAGTCGGAGCTCTTCGGCCATGAGAAGGGCTCCTTCACCGGTGCCACGCGCGCACACCGCGGCCTGTTCATGGCCGCCGACGGCGGCACGCTCATGCTCGATGAGATCGGCGACATGCCGATGCGCCTGCAGGTCAAGCTGCTGCGCGTACTGCAGGAGAACGTCATCCGCCCGGTCGGCAGTACCGAGGCCATCCCGGTTAACGTGCGCGTCATCTCCGCCACGCACCGCGACCTGCAGCAGCTCATGGCCGCGGGCCAGTTCCGCGATGATCTGTACTACCGCCTGAACGTGGTGCACATCGAGATGCCCTCGCTCAACCGCCGCCGCGAGGACATCCCGCTTCTGGTAGCGCATTTCCTAGCGCAGATCGCCCGCGACAGCGGCGTGCGCAAGATCTATGCGCCCGAAGCGGTGGAGCTGCTCGCCACGGCCGACTGGCCGGGAAACATCCGTCAGCTGCACAACGTCGTGCGCCAGAACGTAGCGCTCTCACAGACACCGATCATTCCGGTGGAGCTCGTGCAGCAGTCCCTCGGCGGCACGCCCGGCCGGCTGCCCTCCTTCGACGAGGCGCGCGATGAATTTACCCGCAGCTATCTGTCGCAGATCCTGCAGATCACCGGCGGCAATGTGAGTCAGGCCGCACGCCTGGCACGACGCAACCGCACCGACTTCTACAAGCTTCTCGCACGGCACCAGTTGACGCCGGAGGAGTTCAAGCAGCGCTAGCGCGATCGCCGGCCCGCACCGTGGCGCTCGGGCGCGCTGCGGCTCAGGCGCTCCCACTTCCGGCCGGCGGCTCCCCTTCTGTGGGCTCTTCGGCGGCACCGGCGGTCGCGTGGCGCCCGAACTGCGCCGCATCGATGCTGTGCTTGCCGAGCAGATCGTAGAGAGTCGGCCGCGTCACCCCGAGTAGCTCTGCGGCGCGTGACAGATTCCCCCTGGCGACCGCGAGTGCCTGGCGCACCGCCTGGGCCTCGGCGCGCTGGCGCGCCACACGCAGATTCAGGTATTCCGGATCATCACCCGGATCCTCCAGTCCCAGGTCGCTGGCCGTGACGACCGCCCCTTCCGCCATGATGACCGCGCCCTTGATGCGGTTCTCGAGCTCGCGCACGTTGCCGGGCCAACGATGCGCCTGAATCGCGCGGATCGCATCGGGGGCCAGTCCGCGGGTGGGCTTGCCGAAGCGCTCGGAGAAGTGCTGCAGGATGAACTGCGCCAGCAACAGGCTGTCGCCCTGGCGATCGCGAAGCGGCGGCACGCGCACGGTGACCTCACTGATGCGATAGTAAAGGTCATCGCGGAAGCCGCCGCTGCCGATGAGACTCTCCAGGTTCTTGTTGGTGGCGCATACGATGCGCAGGTCGAGCGTCAGTGGCACGCGCCCGCCGATGCGCTCTACCGTGCGCTCTTGCACCACGCGCAGCAGCTTGGCCTGCAGTGAAGCGGGCATCTCGCCGATCTCATCGAGGAACACCGTGCCGCCGTCGGCCGACTCGAGCTTGCCGGCAGTGCGCTTCGCGGCACCGGTAAAGGCCCCCTTCTCGTACCCGAACAGCTCGCTCTCGAGCAGCGTGTCGGGAATGGCCGCGCAGTTGATGGCGACGAAGGGCTTGTGCGAGCGGCCCGACAGGCGATGCACGGCGCGCGCCAGCAGCTCCTTGCCGGTACCGCTGTCCCCGAGCAGCAGCACGGTGGCGTTCGTGGGGGCGACCTTCTCGATGGCGCGGCACAGGCTGCGCATGGCATCGCTCACGCCGATGATCCCTTCGAGCGCCATGGACCCGGTGCGCTCACGCAATCGCCAGTTCTCCTCCTCCAGCTCGCGGATGCGCAGTGCGCGGCGTACGACGATCGACAGGACGCCCGCATCCAGGGGCTTGTGATAGAAGTCCGTGGCGCCGAGACCCACGGCCGCGACCGCCAGCTCACGAGCATCGTGCTCGGTCATGGCGATGATCTTGGTATCCGGAGAGATGTTGAGAATCTGGCGCAGCAGCTCCAGGCTCTGGGCGGCCACTGCCGGTTCGCGCGCTTGTCCCAGGTCGAACAGCACCACGTCGGGTTCGGTGCGGCGCACGGTGGCGAGCGCCTGCTCGGAGCTTTCGCAGACCGTCACGTCCAGATCGGAGAACACCTCTTCGAGCTCGCGCCGCAGGGCGCGATCATTCTCGAGAATCAGCAGTTTCCGGCGCTGCATGGCCGCCGCCATCAGCGTGCTCCTGTGCTGGGCAGCCTACGTCCCGGAGGCGAGCCTAGCAGAAGTGCATGCGAGGCGGTGGGCAGCCCCTCAAGGTTTGACCGGTATGCCGCCGCGCAATCCGGGCCGCCAGCAGCGAGGGATGTGTCGCCGCCGACCGCGCGCTCGGCGCCGGCAGCCCCATCAGCACGAGGGCCGAAAGCGCGAAGCCCACGAGTGCTGCGCGCAGCGCAACGAGCGCGGCGCAGGGGCCTTGATAGTGACTGAGCGCTTAGAGACTAGCTGACCGTGAAACTGACCACGTCCGACATGGCACCCTGCAGGCCGGTGTTGGTGACGGCAGCGATGGCGAAGTACCACGTGCCCGCAGCGAGGTTGTTAACCACATAACTGACCGTGCTGGCGCTGTTCACCTGGATCGACTCGTTGAGGTTCGTGGAACTCAGTCCGTAGTAGATGCGATAGCCGGAAAGATTGGTGAGCGCCTGCCCGTTCGTGTAGGTCGCGGGCGGCTGCCAGACGAGCGTGGCGGAGCCCTCGGGGGCAGGCGCAGAGGTGCCTGAGCCGGTGGAGGTCGAAGTGCCTGTTGAGACGCTGCTGCTGACCGGCGTGCCTGCGGACCCGCCGCCGCCACAGCCGGCGAGCACCGCCAGCGAGAAAATGAATACCAATGCAACTTTCAATAACTTCAAAGCAACCCCCCCGACACCTGCGCCCGTCGTGACGCTGTTTCATCCTCAGGAAGCCGACGCGGGCACAAAGGACCGTTAAACCGCACCGCTCGGCAAGCCGTTGAGTGGGTGCAAACGCCGTGCCGAGTTTGGCTAACCCTTTCATTTCAGTGTCTTAGGCCCACCGCCCCTGCGGCGGCGCCGCCGAAGCCAGCGCCCGCGTCGCGATCACCCGACGCCTTCAGCGGAAACACGACTATATGCAGGTGTAAGTCGTTGATTCAGATGAAAAGAGTCGGGTCGCAGATACACGACAGTTGGGCCGGGGTTGGCCCTCGGCTCGGGTCAAAAGGGTGCCCGCGCTGATCAGGTGCTGCCGCATCTGTGCCATGAGAGCGTGCGTGTTGCTCGTGAGGCCGTTGAGCTAGCGCTGCCGTGTGCAGCGGCAGACGGCGCGAAGGCTATTGTTAGAAGAGCAAGCGATCGATCCGCGGCCGCGACCTCCGCGGCGGGGGTTGATCATCAGCTGTCGCGATCTGGAGTCATTCTTAATTGCAGCAGCTGCTGTCGCCACGCCAGGGGGGATTTCCGGGCCTGTGTCCCCGGACCTGACGGCCTCCCTCGCGAGACAATGTCAGGGGCGAGATCCACTGCAGCCACCTCTGGCTCGCCGCGACGTACGCAGCCTGTCATGTTCGCGGCTCCGTGCGCTCGGCTCGCGGGGCCTCGGGCCTCGCATGCGCGGCGTGCTAGGCGGCCTCGGCCGGGCGCTGCCGCGAGCGCTCGTGTGCCGCTGCCGGCAGCATCACGGCAATGGCCAGTCCTCCCTCCTCGAGATTACGCGCCTCGATGCGGCCACCGTGCAGCGCTACCGCGCGCGCCGCAATCGCCAGTCCCAGACCTTCCCCGCCGCGACTGCGATGCTCGCGCGCCGCATCCACGCGGTAGAAGGGCTCGAAGATCAGCCCCAGCTCCTTCTCCGGCACGCCCGGTCCGTGATCGCGCACCGTGACCTCCACCGTCTCGTGCGGCGCCAGTTCCACAATCGCGCCGCGGCGTGCGGTGACACTCACCAGTGCGCCCGCGGGGCTGTAGCGTACCGCGTTTCGGATGACGTTCTCGAACGCGCTGCGCAGCAGCTCCGGGTCACCTGAGACCAACAGCTCGCCGTGCGCCTGAACGCTGACGAGGCACCCCTGGGCATCTGCCTCGATGGCCACATCGGAGACTATGGTCCGCAGCAGCGCGCCGACCTCGATGCTCACCTGCTCGAGCGCGTGAGCGGGGCGCTCGAGGCGCACCAGCTTCAGGGTGCGCGCGATCAGTTGCTCAAGGCGATCGGCCTCAAAGCCAATGCGTGCGAGGTGGCGCTCCGCGCCTCCGTCCTCGCGGCGCGCGAGTGACAGCGCCAGCTGCAATCGCGCCAGGGGCGAGCGCAGCTCGTGAGAGACATCGCGCAGCAGCTGTTGCTTGGTCTCGAGCAGCTGACGCAGCCGCTCCGCCATCGCATCGAGATCCGCAGCCAGCAGCCCCAGATCGTCCTGCCTGCCGCGCAGCGCGGGCAACACCCGCACGTTAAGATCGCCCGCCGCCATGCGACGCGTCGCAAGCCGCAGCCGGTCCACCGGCGATGCCAGGTAACGTGCCAGTATGAGACACACGCCTGCGCTCACGACCAGCGCGATCGCGAGTATCGTCAGCGGCACGCCCGGAAGCTCGAGCTCGCCGAACAGGCGCGGACTGTCGCGCACCGGACCGATGACCACATGGTAGGTACTGCCGCCCGGGCCCACCAGCACCAGCGCACCGCCAATGGGCGCGATCGGGCCCGCGCCTGCACCTGCAGGCGCAGTAGAGGTTCGCGAGTCACCGCTCAGGGAAGACGGCAGCGCTCGTGCGAGCATCTCCCGTCCATCGGGCCCCACCACGTAAGTGCGGCTAAGTGGCTCGCCCGCGAGGGATTTGAGCCAGGTACTGAGCGCTGCGGGCCCGCCTGCTTCGAAGGCCCGCGCCGCCTGCGCATACAGCTGCCCGCGTTGCACCCACGGACGATCGGTGCGATGGGCGGTGGCGTTGACCGCGACCGTAACGGTGCCCACCAGGATCAGGGCGAGTGCCGCCCAGAACGCCAGGAAGATGCGCCAGTAGAGCGAGTGCATGCGCTAGGTCTGCGGCGCCCCTTGCGGGGCGCGCGTGGTGCTCAGCGTCAGCGCGTAGCCCGAGCCGCGCACGCTCTGCACGTTCACACGGTCGGTATGTTTGATGAGCTTGCGTCTGAGGTTCGAGACGTGCGTATCGAGACTGCGGTCGGTCGGCAACAGACGCCGGCCTAGTGCCTGGCTCATGAGGTCATCGCGTGTCACGGTGCGCGTATCGGCGCGTACCAGCAGCTCGAGTATCCGCAGCTCCGCTGAAGTCAGTTCAAGATCCTGCTCACCCACATCGGCGCGGCGCGCCCGCAGATCAAGCCGCAGCGGTCCCCACTGGATCACCCCGACCGCAGCGGCGCCATCTCCAGGGATGCGCCGCAGTACGGCACGGATACGCGCCACGAGCTCGCGTGGGCTGAAGGGTTTGGCCAGATAGTCATCGGCCCCCATCTCCAGGCCTACCACGCGGTCGACTTCCTCGCCGCGTGCCGTGAGCATGATCACCGGCACGCGGCTCACCGCACGCACTCGACGCAGGACTTCGAAACCGGAAAGCTCCGGCAGCATCACATCCAGAACCACGAGGTCGACCGGCGTATGTGCCAGCTCTTCGAGTCCCGCAGGTCCGGTACCGGCGGTCACCGTGGCAAAGCCCTCGGGACCTAAGTACTCCGCCAACATCGCGCACAGCTCCTGGTCGTCGTCGATCACCAGCAGGGTCTGTTTCGCCTCAGGGGGTTCTTTGTCCATCATGCCAGACGATACACGCTCGGCAGTGCGCGCGGCCCGGGGCGCGCTGAAACGCAGATTTCTTTGCATTTCTTTGCCGCTCACAGATCGAAGGCAGTGCACCGATACGCTTAAGCCGGATTCTCCAGGCTGAAAGCCTGGCGATTGTCGTCGTAGGCAAACACTTCCCCGTAGCGTCCCCAACTGATGATGGTGCGCAGCGTCTGCTCGGCGGCATCCTCGGCCATGTAGTCCTCGAGCTCATCAAGGAAGCGGCTCTTCGGGGCGGTGTGGCTCGCGCGCTCGTCCAGCACTCGACGCACGTGCGCGGCAAGCGGCACGTAGGTGATCAGGTGCCGGGCGAACTGCTTCTTGCGCTCATCCGTCTCGCTGCGCGCGAACAGGAGCCCGGCCTCGGTCAGCTTGATGTCGCCGCCCTCCACTTCCGCCAGCCGCAGCATCTGCAGCGCCTCGGCCGCCGGGAACAATTCGTCCACCTCCAGGTGCTGCTCCTCGGCGATCACCGGCAGGTCCGCCTTGCCGTTGTAGGGCGGCGCGATCACCGCCTCCATGAGTCCCTGCAAGACGTTGGAGGAAACGTGGATGAGCGTGGTACCGATTCCCATGCCGGCGAAGCGCTCGGACTTCGGTCCGGCGCGTTGCTCGCTGCGTGGACGCGCCGTCATCTCCACGTAGACGCGCTCGATGAGCGCACGAAAGCGCGGGTCCTGGGTATGGCGCGGTTGCGGCAGATCCACGGCGATCTCGCTGCTCACACGCCCCGGATTGCTGGAGAAGACCAGCAGCCGATCGCACATCTGCACGGCTTCCTCGATGTTGTGCGTCACCAGCAGCACCGCCTTGATGGGCAGCTGCCCCTCACCCCACAGATCGAGGAAGTCATTGCGCAGCGTCTCGGCGGTCAATACATCGAGCGCCGAGAACGGCTCGTCCATCAGCAGGATGTTCGGGTGCACGACCAGCGCGCGCGCGAATCCCACCCGCTGGCGCATGCCGCCGGACAACTCGCGTGGGTAGGCCGACTCGAAGCCGTCCAGTCCGATGAGATCGATCGCCTGCAGCGAGCGCTTGCGCATCTCCGGCTTAGGCACCCCGAGCGCCTCGAGCCCAAGCTGGACGTTTTCGAGCACCGTAAGCCAGGGAAACAGCGCGAAGCTCTGGAAAACCATGGCGATGCCCCAGGCAGGGCCCGCCACGGCGTGGCCGAGGTAGTTGACGACTCCCCCGGAGGGCTCATCGAGGCCCGCGATCTGCCGTAGCAGTGTCGACTTGCCCGAGCCCGAACGCCCGAGCAGCCCGACGATCTCCCCGGGACGCAGCGTGAGGTTGACGTTCTCGAGCACGACCAACTGGTCGCCGTCAGGCTTGCGGAAGGACTTGCACACGCCGCGCACGTCAAGCAGTGGCGCAAGGTTGAGCTCGGGTGCGGGCGCGGGTGCGGGTGCGTTCAATGCCTGCTCCATTTTATGTTAACGGGCCGCCTCCAGGGTGCTGCCGCGCCGCGCCAGAGCTGCGGCCGGCGTTATGCCAGCAGCGCCCGGCCGTGGCGGTTTCCCGTGACGCGGCGCGCCGCCAGAAGTCAAGTTTACGTGCTATCTTCGGCTCACGCCCAAGTGCGAATCTGCGGGGAAGCTGCGGGATCGTGTGGGTCGACAAAAAGAAGAACGTCTGGAGCAATAGGAATGAATGTGACCGGGGAACCGATGGAGCTGACAATCCTGATGCCTTGTCTGAACGAGGCGGAAACTATTGCGACCTGTGTGAGAAAGGCGCGCGGCTACCTCGACAGTCGCGGCATACGTGGCGAAGTGCTGGTTGCCGACAACGGCAGCACGGACGGCTCGCAGGAGCTTGCGCAGGCCTGCGGCGCGCGGGTGGTTGCGGTTGCGGGGAGGGGCTATGGAGCCGCACTCCTGGGCGGTATTGAAGCCGCGCGCGGGCATTTCGTCGTGATGGGTGACGCGGACGATAGCTACGATTTCACCGCCCTGGACCCGTTCATGCAAGAGCTGCGTGCCGGGTATGAGCTGGTGATGGGGAATCGATTCATGGGCGGCATCAAGCCGCGCGCCATGCCCCCGTTGCACCGCTACCTGGGCAATCCCGTGCTGACTGGGATTGGCCGCCTGCTGTTCCGCAGCACAAGCGGCGACTTCCATTGCGGGCTGCGCGGGTTCCAGCGCCAGGCGATCCTGTCGCTGTCGCTCACATCGACCGGGATGGAGTTTGCGAGCGAGATGGTCGTCAAGGCGACGTTGCGCAAACTACGCATCACCGAGGTGCCCACGACGCTCTCGCCGGACGGGCGCAGCCGGCCGCCTCACCTGAGAAGCTGGCGCGACGGCTGGCGCCATCTGCGTTTCCTGCTGTTGTTCAGCCCGGCATGGCTCTTCTTTTATCCCGGGATCCTGCTGCTGCTCTCCGGCCTCGCCACCATGCTCTGGCTGCTGCCGCAGAAACAGACCGCGGGCGGCATCACCTTCGACGTCAATACGCTGGTATTCGCCGGGGCCGCCATCGTCTGCGGATTTCAGGCCGTGATGTTCTATATGTTCGCCAAGACCTACGCGATCCGCTCAGGGCTCCTGCCAAAGGACCGTACGGTCGAGCGTCTGCGGCATGCGCTGCGGCTCGAAATAGGGCTGATCGCCGGACTGGTGTGCACCGTAGCCGGACTGGCCATGGCTGCCGACGCGGTGACGTCCTGGAGCGGGAGTGCTTTCGGTCCGCTCAATCCGGAATACTCGCTGCGCGAGGTGATTCCGAGCGCAACGCTGCTCATTGTCGGACTGCAGATCATGTTCTCGAGCTGCCTGCTGGGTATTTTGCAGCTCGACACCCGTACCACCTATACACGCACCCGCAAATCCGACTCATCCACGGCGGCTGCATCCGACGAAAGGACTCTGCGGACCGGGACCGGTTAGTCTCACCCCCTGAGGGCACCCGAGCGCGGCAGCCTCGGTGTGCACGCAGCCTTCCACGCCGCGCGTGCCTCAGGCGATACTGCCCTCATGATGAAGCCCTTCGCACCGCTGTCGTCCGCAGCTGCCGCCGACTTTGCGGTGCTGCTGTTAGTCGTCGCCTACCTGCTCATAGGTTATGTGACGCTATCGCCCGGTCATTTCTGGGGTGATGACTGGGCGCAGTACGTGAACCACGCGCGCAACCTCGCGCTGGGGCGCGCATACACCGATACCGGTTATGTGTTCAACCCCGACCAACCACACGTCGGACCGCCGAGCTACTCCCCCGGCCTGCCGCTGCTGCTCGCACCAATCATCAGGATCTTCGGCGTAAACATCATTGCGCTGAAAAGCGTGTCGCTCGCCTGCATGGCGGGTGCGATTCTCCTCACGTTCCTGTTGTTCAGGAATTCCCTCGGCGCCTGGGTTGCCGCCGCTGCTGCAGCCCTGTTCGGTCTGCACGACGCTTCGTGGGTCATGCGCGACGTCATACTCTCGGAGCCGAGCTACATTCTGTGGTCGCTGGCCGCACTGTATTTCGCCTCGCGCCCGGTACACGATCGCGGCATTCTCTTGGGCGCTGCGTGCGGGTTCTTTGCCTACGCCGCCTTCGCTGCCCGGCCGATCGGCGCCTCCCTCGCCATCGCCACCGTGCTCTATGAGATCGCCCAGCGGCGGCTCCTCAGCTGGCGATTCCTCTGCATCGCCGGGATCCCGGCAGCCGGCATCCTGTTGCAGAGGCATTTTCTGACACTCGCCGACTATTCCGCGGAGCTGCAAGCGGTCACCTTGTACGGGCTACTTGGAAACGCCGTCGCTTACTGGCAGCAGGCCGGCTATCTGTTCCCCCTGGTGGGACGGCTGTCGCTGCTCTCGCCGCTCGTGGTCGGGGCGCTTACGGCGCTCGGCATCGGCTACCGCCTGCGACGTGAGGCCACCGGTGCGCCCGCTCCCACCTCCATCGCGCGGCTTTGGGATCTGCTGCAGCGGCTCCCGGTGGATGTCTGGTACCTGGGGGTGTATTGCGCAACGCTCGTGGTGCTGCCTTTCGTACAGGAGGCCCGCTATCTGGTTCCGATCCTGCCGATCATCTGCGCCTATCTGGTATATGCCTTGAGCCGCGCGCTCGCAGCGACCCGCTATGCACGAGCTGCCGCCGTTGCGATCTGCGTCCTGTGCGTTGCGTACTACGGCGCTCTGCACTGGGCACACGACCGTACAGAACCGGGGGATGATGCGTTGTGCGCCGATTGCCGCGCGATGTACATGTTCCTGCAAAGCAACACCGCAGATGCCGCGACGATTGCATTTGCGAAGCCGCGCGCTCTTGCGATGCTCACGGGCCGGCGCAGCTGGATGTGGGCGCCCGATCGCGACCGAGGATCCAACTGGCACGAAATGATGCAGGCTCATATTGACTATATCGTCCTGGTGGACCCCGCTAATCCCTTGGCCTCGAAGTATCCCTTCTACCTGTCCTGGGACACCTGGCGCTCCAATTCCAGGCTGACCCTGGTGTACGAGAACCGCACCTTCAAAGTCTTGCGTCTGCAGCGGCACGACGCCTGAGGCGACACCCCCGTACTTTCCGGGAGGGTTCCGCACCTCGATTCCGGAGCATATGCTGACACTGCCGAGGGGCCGGATGCCTACGCACGCAGGGAGCAGCTGATGATGCCGGAAGTTGCCATTCTGATCCCGTGTTTCAACGAGCAGGAGACCATCGGTGCAGTTGTAGCCGGGTTCAAGTCCTATGTTCCGAATGCGACTGTCTACGTGTACGACAACGCCTCCACGGATCTCACCATCGAGCGAGCACGTGCAGCCGGTGCGATGGTCCGCAGCGAGCCGCTACGCGGAAAGGGCTACGTGGTCAGAAGGATGTTCGCGGACATCGAGGCCGACATTTACGTACTGGTGGACGGGGACGCGACCTACGACGCCGCGAGCGCACCGAAGCTGATCGAGATGCTCGAGAACGACTGCTTCGATCTGGTGAGCGCCGTCAGAGTGGATACGAGTCGCAATGCATACCGCTCCGGACACCGCTTCGGGAACTGGCTGCTGACGCGGCTGGTGGCCCGGCTGTTCGGGAAGCGCTTCACCGACATGCTGTCCGGTTACCGGGTGATGACACGACGCTTCGTGAAGTCCTTCCCGGCGGTCTCAACCGGCTTCGAAATCGAAACGGAGCTGACGATTCACGCACTGCAAATGCGCGTCCCGATCGCTGAAATCACCACGCTCTACGGGGCACGTCCCGCAGGCTCTGCGAGCAAGCTGCGTACGATCAGCGACGGGGTGAGAATCATGCGCATGATCATGTATCTGGTGAAGGAGGAAAAACCGCTGGAGTTTTTCGGAGCGGTCAGCGTCTTGCTCGCATTCCTCTCCCTCGCGCTCGGTATTCCGGTAGTGCTCGAATATCTCAGGACCGGGCTCGTGCCCCGCCTGCCCACCGCGCTGCTCGCCACCGGCTTGGTTCTGCTCGCATCGCTGAGCCTGCTTTGCGGCCTGGTGCTGCACACCGTCACCCGGGGCCGGATTGAAATGAAGCGGCTGTGCTATCTGGCGCTTCCGGCAAGATTTCCCCGCGACCCGTGATGCAAGATTCTCTGCTCCGTACCTTGCTACGGTTCGGATTTGTCGGTGCATTCGGTTTTGTCGTGGACGCCGGCGTGCTGCACCTGCTCGTGACCTACGCAGGCATGCATCTCCTGGTTGCACGGTGCTGCTCATTTTTCTGCGCGGCGACGACCACGTGGGCCATCAACCGGATTTTCACTTTTGCCGCGATTCCACGCCTGGGTCGCGCGCTGCTCGCCGAGTGGGCCGCCTACTTCGCCGCGAGCCTGGGCGGCGGCAGCGTCAACTACCTGGTATTCGCCGCTGCGGTGAAATACTCTGCGCTGCTCCACGACATCCCGACGATCGCCGTCGCCATCGGCACGCTCGCAGGCATGGCCTTCAATTTCTTCATGTACTCGAAATACGTGTTCCGGCGCGTCAACTGATGCGGAACTTGCGCTCCGCGCGCGCGTACAGCGGCCGCCAGAACAGGCGGTTCAGCGTCACCACCAGCAGACTCAGGACCACCGTGCCGAGCACCGTGCGCCGGAAGTCCCCCGCGTCAGTGGCGCTGCTGATGTAGGCGCCGAGCCCGTGCGCCCTGACGGTCTCGTTGCCCCAGCTGGCCACCTCGGCGGCAACGCTCGCATTCCACGAGCCGCCCGAAGCGGTGATTGCGCCGGTCACGTAAAACGGAAACACGGCCGGTAGCGCTATCCGCCGCCACCACAGCCAGCCGTGCACGCCCAGATTCTGGCCAGCGTAGCGCAACTCCGGCGCGATCGCGGAGGCGCCGACGATCACGTTGAAGAGAATGTACCACTGCGTGCCGAGAATCATGAGCGGACTCAGCCAGATGTCCGGAGTCAGCTTCAGCAGCACGATGGCCGATACGAAGATCGGGAAGAACAGGTTCGCGGGGAACGCGGCCAGCAACTGCGCGATTGGCTGCACCAAACTTGCCACGCGCGGCCGCAGTCCAATCCACACACCGATCGGCACCCAGATGACGCTCGCCAGTGCGATCAGCACCGCGACCCTCGTAAGGGTGATCAGTCCGAAGAGAAAGACGTGCCCGATCTCGCCAAACGACACTTCCCCGAGCACGAAGCGTACGGTCCTTACCAGTGCCCCGAGTCCGATGAGCAGCAGACAGCCGTACCACGCGAAGTCCAGCCACTGGGCATTCCAGATGCTCGCGGTGCGTGCAGCGGCCGGGGCGCTGCGGGTGTGCGCCTTGGCGCCCACGCGCAGCAGCGCGGCGAAGATGCGGGAGATGAAGGTGAGAGAACGCGAGCGGCGCATCATGGTGAGCGCCCAGGAGTTGTTGCCCGTTAGCCCCGACTCCTGGTCTAGACGGAACCAGTCCGCACTGGCAGTCAGCGGCCTGAACAGCAGCTGGTCGAACAGCAGGATCACGACGAACATGGCGCCGATCGCCCACCCGATGGCCACGAGGTTCTTCTGCTCGACCGCAAGGGCGATGTACGAACCCACGCCCGGCAGCGTCACGGTCGTATGGCCGACCGTGATGGCCTCGGAGACCACCAGGAAGAACCAGCCGCCCGACATCGACATCATCATGTTCCAGATGAGCGCGGGCATGGCGAACGGTAGTTCCAGCCGCCAGAAGCGCATCCAGGGCCCGAGCTGAAAATTGCGCGCCGCCTCGACCAGTTCATCCGGGATGCTGCGCAATGAATGGTAGAAGCTGAACGCCATGTTCCATGCCTGGCTGGTGAAGATCAGGAAGATGGCGGCCATCTCCGCGCCGGCCACGCGCCCGGGCGTCAGCTGCAGGAAAAACAGCACGGTGAACGAGAAGCTCAGGATGGGGACCGACTGCAGGAAATCGAGCAGCGGTACCAGGATCACTTCCGCGCGGCGGCTCTTGGCAGCCAACGTCGCATACGTGAAAGTGAAGATCAGCGAGGCCCCCATCGCGATCAACATGCGCAGTGCAGTGCGCGCGGAGTAGCCGATGAGCGCCCAGGGGTTCAGCGTTATCGGCGTCTCCTGCAAACGCGCGAGTGAGTCGGTGAGTCCGTGGGCGGCTTCGGCCGCGTAGATGAAGAAGGCAAACACCAGCACAAAGGCGAGCAGGTCCCAGCCGCCCGGTACGTAGCGGCCCTGCAGGACGGAAGCTGGCAGGCGACCAAGAAGCATCTTTGGAAGTTTGCCCGAACGGAGTGACGATTGGCACCGTAATCCGGGTACGTTACTGAGGCTCGTGGACCTAGAAGGTTAGGCGTCGGTGAAAACACGGCGCGAGTGTCGTACGATACTTTCTTATGAAAGCAACCTTCATCCGGGCGGCCATGGCCGCCACCGTTGCCCTGCTGCTCGCCGCCCTCGCGACGGCGCAGGCCCAGGAACCGCAGAGCCAGGAGCCACAAGGCGAGCAGACCCGCGGCATCACGGACACCATAAAGGACGACGCCAAGGTACTCGGTCAGGACGTTCAGAAAGGCGCCCACGACGTGGCGGACAAGTCGCGGCAGGTCGGTCACGCCGTCGCCGATAGCACCAAGGCGGCCGGCAAGACGATCAGCGGGGATTCGCAGAAGGCGGGACAGTCCATCAAGCATGGCGCCCAGACGGTCGGCAAGACGGTCAAGGACGGGGCCGACAAGGCGAAGACCGCCGTATCGGGCAATAAGGCCGGCGAGTCCCCGCCGCCGAGTCCCGAGTCTCCACCGAAGAGCTGAGCGCGCCACGATCCCCCCAGCGATGCGCGCGTCACGCGGCCTGCATCTGGATTACGTCTCGCTTGCCGAGTATCACGGGGCACGGTGGGCTGACGTATTGGGCGTGGCGAGCTTCAACGGCTCGCCCGAGGCACCGACCGCCACCGGGCATCCTGAGATTCCGGTTGCGCAGGTCAGCACGCCGGTGCTGGCCACTGCCGCGCACGTCTACGAAGTGTGGCGCTGCGCCGAGCCGGCCGAGTCCGGGCGGCACGAGCACGTACGGTTCCGACGCACGCGAGAGGTGCTGTTCGGCTGCATCGCCCTCGGCGAGGCGATGTCAGCGCCAAGTGACGGCCAGGGCCATTCGCCGCTGCACCAGGTCACTACCCACGTGTACCGACAGATCTGTGCGACCCTCGATCGCGAGAATTACCCGCATCTGCTGCGCATATGGAACTACCTGCCGGACATCAACCGCGACTCTCACGGCATCGAGCGCTACCGGCAATTCAACTCCGCACGTCAGGACGCCTTGCGCGCCAGCGGTCGTGCACTTAGTGGCAACGTGCCGGCCGCATCGGCGCTCGGCGCCCCGCCCGACAGTCCCCTGGTGGTCTACTTCCTCGCCGCACGTACCCCCCCAGCCTTCGTCGAGAATCCGCGCCAGGTGAGCGCTTATCACTATCCGCTCGAGTACGGCCCCCACAGCCCGGTGTTCTCGCGTGCGACGCTGCTGCGGCAGCCAGGGAGCCTCACGCTCTTCATCTCCGGCACCGCCAGCATCGTGGGGCACCGCTCGCTGCATGTCGGTGACAGCGCGGCACAGACCCGTGAGACGCTCACCAACATCGAGGCGCTTCTCGGGGAGGCGAACCGCGTAGCTCCGGGAGCACATTTCTCCCTCGGTTCCCTCGCCTGCAAGGTCTATGTGCGGCGGCCGGCGGACCTGCCCCTGATCCAGGCAGAACTGAGCTCCGCGCTCGGCGAGGGCGCCCGCGCGGTGTACCTGCAGGCAGACATCTGCCGCCAGAATCTGCTGGTGGAGATCGAGGCGGCCGGAGTCTGTCCGCTCGTGGCCGAGGCATGAAGCGCACCGGCGCTTCCTTCATCTGATGCGCCCTGTGAGCCTGCTGCCGAGAGCGCTGCTGGCCGCGTCACTGGCTGCAGCGCTCTCGCAGTCGTCACGTGCCGATGAGAAACCGCTGTGGGAGCTCGGCCTCGGGGCCGGCGTCCTGATCTTCAACGACTATCGCGGTGCCAACACGATGCACGTGTATCCGCTGCCGCTGCCCTACTTCGTGTACCGTGGCGATTTTCTGAAGGCGGACCGTGAGGGTGTGCGCGGCAAGCTGTTCAATCAAAACCGCATCGAGCTCAACCTGAGCTTCAATGCCACCACACCGGTGCGCAACGACTCGGCACGCGCCGGAATGCCGGATCTGCGTTCGACAGTGGAGATCGGCCCCCAGCTGAACGTGCATCTGTGGCGCAGTTCGGACGAGCTGCTGAAACTGGACCTGCGCATCCCGGTACGCGCGGCATTCACGGTCGAAGCTGCGCCTCACATGATCGGCACGTTCGTCGCACCGAACGTTGCGCTCGACCTCGCCGAGTTTCGCGGCGAGGGCGGTTGGAAGCTCGGGCTGCTCGCCGGCCCGTTGTTTGCGGACCGGCGCTACGACAACTACTTCTATAGCGTGGCACCGCAATATGCCACCGCCGCGCGCCCCGCATACGATGCGCCCGGAGGGTATGCGGGCACGCAGGTGCTGGCGGCGCTGACACGCCGGTATCCGAAGTTCTGGGTCGGCGCTTACGTGCGCCACGATACGCTCGCGGACGCCAGCTTCGCGGCAAGTCCCCTGGTGAAGCGCGACAGCTACTGGTCCGGCGGCCTCGGGGTCGCCTGGATCATCCGTCAGTCGAGCCGCCTGGTTGAGAGCCCCGAATGACCCGCTCCGCAACACATCTGGTGTTGATCCCGAGTTACAACCCGGGCAGCCGGGCACTGGAGACGGTGCGCGCGGCCCGCGCGAACTGGGATCCGGTGTGGGTGGTGGTGGATGGCAGCACCGACGGCTCCGCCGAGACGCTGCGCGCCATGGCCGCCGGCGATCCGGCGTTGCGCGTGTTCGTGCGCGCCCGCAATGGCGGCAAGGGTGCGGCCGTGATGGATGGCCTGATCGAAGCGCAGCGCTCGGGGTTCACGCATGTGCTCACGATGGACGCCGATGGACAGCACCCGGCCGACCGCATCGGCGAATTCATGGCCGCTTCCGCCGCGCATCCGGCTGCGATGATCCTCGGCGATCCGGTGTTCGATGCCAGCGCGCCGCGCATCCGGCTGCGCGGGCGCAGGATCGCCAACTGGTGCACCAATCTGGAGACCCTTTGGGCCGGTGTGCACGACACCCTCTTCGGCTTTCGCGTTTATCCGATCGCGCCGCTGCTGGCGGTGATGCGCCGCACCCGCTGGATGCGGCGCTTCGATTTCGATCCCGAGGCGGCGATGCGGCTCTCGTGGCGCGGAGTGCCGGCGGTCAACCTGCGTGCGCCTGTGAAATACTTCACCCCCGCGGAAGGTGGCGTCTCGCACTTCAACTACTGGCGTGACAACGTGCTGCTGACCTCAATGTACCTGCGGCTGCTCGTCGGCTTCCTGGTACGCCTGCCGCTGCTGATCGCCCGCCGCATGGCCTGAGCTCGCAGCGGCACCTCAGGATACCTGCAGGGTGCTGACGCCACGCCAGACACCGCTGATGCTGCCGGAAACGATGAGGGTGTCTGCCGGTACCTTGGTGTCGAAGCGCGGCGAGACCCATCCCTGGGGCGGATCGTCGCTGCCGCGCAGCACCCGGGCCGTGAGCGGTTCGGGCCAGTTGAGCGCGAGCGCTGCGCCTTCGCGCGTGGCCGTGGCCGAGTCTGCATTCAGGCTGAGGCGACATTCGTTAGCGAAATGCCAGAAGATCTCGATGTGGTGAGGCGCGGCGCACCGGATCTCATCCGTGACCGTCACGAGCCTGGCGGCGGGTCGGTAGATGACCTCGCGACGATGTAGCACGGGGTCGGGCAGACGGCGGTAGCCGTCATGCTCGGCGAGCACTCGCTGCTCCTCCGCCCCCACATCGAATGCCACGCAGCGTGCCACCGCGTGTCGGTTCCACAGGAAAGCCCCGCCTGAGACTGACTGGTCCTGGTAATCGACGCGTACGGTGTTGTGAGCGGAGGTGCCACGAAAGTAGTCGCGCCACTTGCTCTGCGTGTCGTAGGAGTACGTGCCCGGATCGACCAGCACAGGGTAGCCGCCAACCGACAGCACGAGCGACAGCGCGTCGGCATGCCCGTGTGCGGCGAGCGCCAGATAGCCAAGAGGCGCGGCGTCGACGATCACGCGCACCTCGCGCGCACTCTCGAAGTCGCTCCCCAGAATGTAGTAGCCGCCTGCCTCGAAGCAGCGCCGCGAGCCCTGGCCGGAAGGATCGCTCGCAATCGACGCGAACCTTAGCGCGGCCGCATCGCCGAGAAGCCAGCGACTCTTGTCGTCGAAAACCTGCGCCTTGTACTTAAAGTCGCCCCTGCCGAACAGCACGCTTCCGGAGGCCAGCAGCGAGTGGTACGGACGCAAGCCAGGAGCAGGATCGAAACGCACGATCACCGCGTCGTCCGCATCGCCGAAAGCCGGCACGTTTCCGCCCACATCCATGCAACTGGCGATGAAATCCAGCATGGCCTCGAGCCGGTCCCAGAATGCTTCGCTGAAGTCATATCCGTTTGCCCGCCCCGTAAGACCGGCCAGCAGCATCATGTCGGCGACCTCATGCTGATACCAGATCGCCTGCTCTTTGTTGACGCCGTCCACGCCGTTCTGCAGTAGTGCCTGCTCCTCGAAGCTCTGCCGGGCCCGCTCGCGCCAACGCGGGCTTTCTGGCCAGCAGGGCCAGCTCATCGAGCCAATCAGGAGCCCGAGCAGCTCGCCGAGAAGATGGTTGTTCGCGGAAGAGAACAAGGACAGGTGCCCGACGATGAAGTGGCAGTGCTGGCGCACGGCGCTCAGCCAGCGCACCTTGAAGGCCGCGCCGTCTTCATCCTGGAACAGCGGCATCTCATCACCGCCGAGCAGATGCCAGGCGCATGACCAGTTAACCAGGCGCAGCGCAAGCTCCAGGCTGCTGGTCCAGTTGGGACCCATCATGTAAGGGCACTGCTCGATCCAGGAATCCAACAGAAACCGGCAGCCAGTCGCGAAACGGGCCTGTCCCGTCAGGCGCCAGGCCTGTGCGAGCGTCACCAGCTCGAGGTGCCGGTTCGGCTCCCAGAGGTATTTGATGATGCCGACAGCTGAGGCATCACGGTAATTCAGGGTCTTGCCGAAAGTCAGCGGTGCGCGCCTGCCGCTCGAGGGGTCCCGGTTCCAGTCCGGCGGAAATCCCAGTGCCCAGTCGCGATCACCGAAGAGCCTGAATTTACCGCTCAGAATGCGATCGGCGGCTTCCTGGTAGGTTGCGCTGGCGATACCCTGCGGCCATGCAGCTATCCACGGCTTGCCGCGCGCGCTGCCGGCCGGCAGCGGCTTGACCAACCCCAGCCCGGCCCGCTGTGCGCGGGCGTGCAGATGTTGCACGCTCCGATGCCTGAGCTCGCGCACTCCCATCGCGCGCATGCGATTCAATACCCAGCGCAGATTCATCGGTGCGTGCGGCTCGGCGCGACTACGCGGATGCTAGAGTTGCTGCGCCCACAACAGCCAGATGCGCCACGACCCCGATCCGCCAGCCGCGGCGTTTTTGGTAGCCAGCGCAGCAGGACCCTTGCGCGGCGAGCGCAGGTGATAAGAACCGCGGCACATCGGCCTAATTATAGGGTCGATTGAGACATGTCGCACATTTCCGGCCGCACCCTGGCCACGCATCACAAGCTGCTGCGGCTCGCTTGGTGCGTCCTACGCGCTCGAGGCAGCAGGCACATGCATCGGCGAATCAGCGTATTCCTTCGCAGTCGAGTGTGTGTAATGCTGGTGCAGGGTAGGCCGAGAAGTTCTCCGGAGTGCGTGCGCACGCCCCCGACTGTTAATCGGGCACGCCAATATACAGGTACTCAGACCACCACGTCCTGGCTGGGCGTACGAGCCGATCGGAAAAAGGAACACGAAAAATGTTCTCCGACTACGTTGTCATGACCCTTAAAGAGGTTCGCCACCATTTTTAGGTTTGCGACTCGAAATGCGCGGCTGTTCGTGCTCGTCGGGAAGATACCGAAGGTGTGAAGTTGCCTGGCATTTCGCCTGGACGCGATTGCGAGGGTCGAAAACCCGGTCATTCGTGACCATATCTACACCTGGATAACGACCGGAAACAATGTAACCAAGCAGACGGCTGCCGGTCGATTCCGGGATCTCGATGAGACCGCGATCTCGCTCATGCGTAAAGACAGCATGAATGTAATTCATGATGTTGGCGTATCAAGTGGAATTACGTCGGTCGAACTACTTCGTGCGCTTCAGGATCGTGGAATACCACATCGATTCTACATTTCTGATCGATACGCCAGGTACGGGGTGAGCGGCCGTGGACTGGGACTGGTACGGATCTTCGATGCAGATGGGGCGCTGCTTGAAATGTATGCATGGGGCGTTCTTGCAAAATCGAATCTGCCAAGAAAGTTTTTTCTCAGCCGCTGGCTATATGCACTACTCGCACGTACCCCCGGAAAACAAGAGATACGGCCGTTTTTTCTTTTCGATCGGCAGGTCATGGACTATATGG
>Ga0302324_100008891_pt1 | contig 21117 bp, 13 predicted proteins | sample Palsa_T0_1_FD_201949 | JGI IMG/M metagenome (GOLD analysis project Ga0302324, IMG submission 201949) | Peat permafrost microbial communities from Stordalen Mire near Abisko, Sweden - Palsa_T0_1 | ecosystem: Environmental > Terrestrial > Soil > Palsa > Peat permafrost | place: Sweden: Abisko...
CCCTCCTCGGCGGTCCGCGATGGTGCGTGCCCTCGTGACGATCGCCAGGAGCCGCGATTACAACGGGGTGAACCTCGACTTCGAGGAGTTCGCCCTCGACCGCGCCCACCGCGCCGGGCCGGCCGACAAGGCCGCCGCGCTCTACCCGGCGTTCGTCGGCGACGTGTGCAGGGCCCTGCACACAATCGATCGCAGCTGCACGGTGACGGTCATGGCGAGGACAAGCGCCGCACGGGTCTACTGGCGCAACAAGCTCGCGACCTGGGTCTACGACTACAGCGCCCTCGCCGAGGTCGCCGACCGAGTCCAGATCATGGCCTACGACGAGCACGCGCCGGGCACGGCACCGGGGCCGGTCGCCCCGTTCCCATGGGTCGAGCAGGTGGTCCATTACACGAGCGCGACGATGCCGGTCGACAAGGTCGACCTGGCGCTGGCGGCCTACGGCTACGACTGGTCGCGGGGACAAACGTCGCCGATCACTTCTCGGCAGGCGGCTGAGCTGGTCGTTCAGACCGGCGCGTCGCCCAGCTGGAACGCCTCGCAGGCCGAGGAGACGTTTCACTACACCTCGCATCGGCGCCGGTACACCGTCTGGTATGAGAACGCGCGAGCAAACTACGACCGGGCGATCTTGGCCAAGGCGGCCGGGTTCGCGGGTGTCGAGGTGTGGTATGCGGGGGCAGAGGATCCCGCCGTGTGGCCGCTGCTGCGCGGGCTGTACGCCCGCTGACCTCGCGACCGCGGCGCCACGCTCCGAGGTTGCCGGATCGACCATCGGGTCTAGACTCGCGCCCCGTGGGCCTCGTGGATGGAAAGGTGCTCGTGACCGGTGCGACGGGCGGGATCGGTCAAGCGATCGCGCGTGCGTTCGCGGCCCGTGGGGCGACGCTCCAGCTCACGGGCCGCCGCGCCGATGTGCTTACGCCGCTGGCTGAGGAGACCGGAGGGCGGCCGCTCCCGTGCGATCTCGCGAGTCGGGCCGAGGTGGATCGGCTGATCGCCGCGGTCGGCGAGGTCGACGTGCTGGTCGCGAACGCCGCAGTGCCGGCGGCGGGGCTGCTGCTCGAGTACGACCAGCGAACCGTCGACAGCGTGCTCGAGGTCAACCTTCGCGCCCCGATTGCGCTCGCCCGCGGGCTCGCGCCGCGGATGGTGCAGCGAGGACGGGGGCACCTCGTGTTCATCTCCTCCCTTCAAGGCAGAGCGGCGACGCCGAACTCCTCGCTCTATGTCGCCACCAAGTTTGGCCTGCGCGGCTTCGCGCTGGCCCTGCGTGAGGATCTGCGCGCGGCCGGCGTCGGCGTGTCGGTGGTGATGCCGGGGTTCATCCGTGACGCCGGGATGTTCGCCGACTCCGGGGTGCGCCTGCCCTTCGGCGTTGGCACCCGGACGCCGCAACAGGTGGCCGCCGCGGTTATCGGGGCGATCGAGCGCGACCGCGCCGAGGTCGATGTCGCTCCGCCGGCGATGCGCGTCGGCGCCACGCTGGCGGGACTGGCGCCGGAGCTCTCCGCCGCGGTCAGCCGCCGGCTCGGCAGCCACGAGCTGGCCGCGGCGGTCGGTCAGGGCCAGCGCGAAAAGCGCTGAGGGGCGGCGGCACCGCCCGGCGGATCACCGCCACCGCCCGGCGGATCACCGCGATGGCAGTCGCGTGCAGCGGCGGCGCTCAGTGCGCGGTCGTGGTCGGCTCGTGCACGGTCGTCGTCGCCTCGTGCTCGCCGGTAACCGTCGCCACCGCGGCGATGATCTCATCCGCGAGTTTGGCTCCATCGCCGGTGCGCTCGGGCGTGGCCTGGATGCGCACGACGATGTCTTCTCCGTCGATCTCCTGCAGCAGCACGCGAGGCTCCGCCCGAGTAGGCGTGCTGATGTTCTGGTCGAGCATCGCCTGGACGGTCGAGGCGCGGATCCCGCTGCTGAGTCGCACCGTCACGTCAACGGGGTCGGGCTCGCGGACGGGCACTACCACCGAGCTCAGCACGACGGTGTTGGGGATCATCACCATGTCCTGGCCGCGAGCCAGCGTCGTGTAGAGCAGGCCGAGCGAGCTGACGATCCCGTCGATCGGACCCCCGAGCTGGCCCGCCTGGAGCCGCACGCGCATCCCCACCCGGAACGGCCGCGCGCTTAGCAGGACCATGCCGGCGAACAGGTTCCCCAGCGTCTGCTGCGCCGCGAGCCCGATCACGATCGCCGTGATCGAGCCTCCGAACGCCAGGGTCGTTACCGGTACTTGGAGGATCCTGAGCGCTCCGATCAGCGTGATCGCGACCGTCGCGAGGCGGATCAGGAAGCCGACCGTCCCGGCCGTGCTCGGATCCATGCGGCGGAAGAACGTCGGCGCCGCGGCACGCCCGATATCCCGCGCGAACGCCCACCCGAGGGCGGCGATGGCGATCGCCGCGGCGACATGTACCGATGTCCTGTGATGTTGGCGCGCGTGGCGGCCGACGCCGGTCGTGTAGTGGCCAAAGTAGTGGTTGAGGACTAGGACGCCGGCGAGCAGGACCACCAGGATCACCGCCTGGCGGCGCGCTTTGCGGATCGCCTGCTGGCTCACATGCTGCGCGAGGCCGACGTTTTCCCAGGCGTCGCTGCGCGTCTCGAACATCCACTCGCGCTTCGTGTCATCGTCATGTCGGAATGGGTTTCGCATAAAAGATCTCGCGGGCCGTCAAACGCCGCTCTTATACGTACCGCAAGGCGGCCGTCCGGTTGCGCCGGTCCGCCGTGACGTTGATCACAGGCACGCCGTCGCACTCCTCTCGTTCAGAATAGCCGCTGCTGGGGATCCGCTCGCGCCTGCCGTGCGACCGGTCGCTCGGTGCGCCTCGACCCCCGCATCCGGCTCGCGGGCGTCCTGTCGGGTCCGCCAACAAGCACTGCCAGCCGCCGCCGCTCGCTCACGGGCGCATACGCGCCCTTTCGGTACAGGTCCTGGTAGCGGTCGATCAGGTCGGGTCGATGGTTCCGGAGCCATGCGAAGAACAGGTCTCTAACTTCCCCCCTCAGGTGCAGGGCAATCCCCGACACGAACGAGGCGCCGGCCTCGGTGGCGAGCTCGACGATCCGCGCAACCTGCTCTGGTGAGTCGTTGATGCCCGGCATCAGCGGCGCGATCAGGACGCCGGTTTCGATCCCGGCACGCGTCAGCTCGGCAACCGCTTCCAGCCGCGCGCGCGGATTCGGCGTATGTGGCTCGGTCGCCCTCCACGCGCGTTCGTCGAGCGTTGGCACCGACAGCGCGGCGCTGAAGCTCGTACGGTCGGCGATCTCCCGCATCAGCGCCAGGTCGCGCAGCAGCAGCGGCGACTTGGTCAGCACCGAGCACGGGTTGCCCGCGTCCCTGAGCGCCTCCCAGATGCCGGGCATCAGCCGGTAGCGGCCCTCGACCCACTGGTACGGGTCCGTGTTGGTGCCGAGCGCAACATGCTCGCCCTCCCACTTCGGTCGCGCGAGCTCGGCACGCAGCAGCTCGGGAGCATTGACTTTTACGACGATCTCCTTCTCGAAGTCCCGCCCTGCGTCGAAGTCGAGGTAGCGGTGGGTGGGGCGCGCGAAGCAGTACAGGCACGAATGCGTGCATCCCCGGTACGGATTGACGGTCCACCGGAACGGCATCTGCGACGCCTCGGGAACCCGGTTGAGGATCGACTTGGCACGAACCTCGTAAAACCGGGTGTCGAGGGCCTCGGGAGCCCGAAATCGGCGCACCACTGCCGGCTCGCGGTAGCCGGGTAGGCGGGCGCGTTCGTCCTCGTCAACGGTCAGGTTCTCCCATCGCACGAACGTATGTTCCCACTGAAACCGGACGTATGCGTCCGCGCCCCCAGCCCGGTAAACGCCCACCGCGGCGCGTGAGCGCCGATTGAGGGTTGCCCTCAAGCTGTTCTCAAGCGCAGCCGATAAATGCACTGCAACAGTCCTCCCTCCGCCAAAGCTCGAGCGCGGGTCCCTTGGGTCCGCGCTCGAGTTGTTTTTCGCCCGGATGCCGGCTCTGGTGGCAGCTCGGGCGCCGTCTCCTTGAAGCGTGGGCCCCGGGCCGTCAGGCGCGTCGGATCGCCGGCTACATCCGGCCGAGTCGCCATCGCGGCTCAGCGCCCCGACGAAGCAGATACTCGAAGTGAGCGAGTTGCAGCGCGACTGCCTCCGCCGCTGCGGCGAGATCCGGGTCGGGCTTCGCGGGCGCGCGGCTGAGCAGCTCGAGAACGCCGCTCGCCTCCGTCCCATGGCGAATCGGCACGAGCAGCGCTGCCTGCATTCCCACGCCGGCGGCCGCGGAGAGGTGGGCGTCCCTGGTCGTCCCGAGTTCGCTGTGCCAGGTCGAGTGATCCGCGGTTCCGGCTCGACCGACCGCGGTCTCTGTCGGCGACTGCCGCCCCTGCCAGGTCGCGGTCTCGAACAACCCGAGCTGCTCCGGTGTCGCGCTCCACATCGCCGTGCACCGCAGCGTGGTCGTTCGCTCCTCGGTGCACCATGCGATGACCGCGTCCCAGCCGCCTTCGGAGCCGAGGATCCGGATCGCGTCCTTCAGTCCCGTCCTCCACTCCGAGGCGCCGGCCAGCGATGCCGTCAGCGCGCGCTGGGCCCGGTGGCTCCAGCCGAGACTCGCCGCCGGCGATGGTGAAACTGCCACCGGGGCAGGCCTGCCGACGAGCAGCACCGATACCGGCGGGCGGGAGGTGCTGGAGGGGGCGCGTGATGAGTTATCCCTGAAGGTCAATGGTTTTTCATCACGCGCCCCCGGCGCCCCCGGCGCCCCCGGCGCCCCCGGCGCCCCCGGCGCTCCCGGCGCTCCCGGCGCTCCCGGCGGCACCGGCGCTCCCGGCGCCCCCGGCGGCACCGGCCGCGGGTCGGGCTCGGGCTCGGGCACGACGGGCGTGGCGGATGAGTGGCGGTCGAGCTCGCGGCGGTCCGCCTCCAGCCTGGCACGTTCTTCCTCCAGGCTGAGACGTTGTTCCTCCAGGCTGACACGTTCCGCCTCCAGGCTGACACGTTCCGCCTCCAGCCTGAGACGTTCTTCCTGCAGCGCGTCGCGCTCCCGGCCGGCCTCGCCGCGCTCGAGCTCGAGCCGCGCGGTCGCCTCGCGGGCGGCCTCGCGCGCCGTCTCGGCCTCTGCCTTATGGGTGGCGAGGACACTCTGCAGATCGCCGACCTCGGCGAGCGCCTTCGCCAGCGCCTCGCGACTCGCGGTCGCTTCCTCCCGGGTACTCGCCAGCGCAGCCTCGAGCCCTTCGGCGCGCGCACGCGACAGCTCCGCGGCGGCCTTGGCCCGCTCGGCCATGGCCGAGGAGCGTGCGCCGGCGGTTCGGACCTCGTCGATCGTGGCCTCGGCCTGCTCGGCGCGGGCAACCAGCTGGGCGTGGGCCTGCGCGGCCGCCGCCCGCTCGGTGGCGCTGCTCCGCTCCGCGTCGTCGGCTCGGCGCAGAGCCTGTACGAGATGCCGCTCGAGCTCTTCTCGGACGAAGCGATCGGCGCCGACCTGCTCAGACGCGGTGGATATGGCGGCGGCAGCTGCCTCGAGCTCCGCCACGCGTGCGCGCGCGCCGGCGAGTTCCCGCTCGGCTCGCACCGCACGTGCGCTCTCCCGCTCGAGCGACGTTTCGAGCGCCGCGACCTGCGAAAGCTCGGCAGCCTTGGCTTGGTCGAGGTCGTGCGCGCGGCGCCCCGCCGACGCAACATCGTTCTGGAGCTGCGCGACGCGCGCCCGCTCCTCCCCCAGCCGCGCTTCGAGCGCGGCCGTCGCCGCGCGCTCCTCCCCCAGCCGCGCTTCGAGCGCGGCCGTCGCCGCGCGCTCCTCCCCCAGCCGCGCTTCGAGCTCGGCCGTCGCCGCGCGCGCCTGCTCGAGCTCATCCCGCAGCCGCGCGACCTCGGCCCGATCCGCTTCGGTGAGCGCGGGACCGTCCGGAACGCCGGCGCGCTCGAGCGCGGCGACTTCGACGAGCCGCCACTCCTTGAGCAGCTCGGCGCGGATCTCGGCTTCGCTGAGCCGGGCCCAGCGTTCGATCCTGAGCAGGCGTTCGCCCTCGGACCGAGCGGTTGCAGCATCCACTGCGGGTGCCGCGACCCGGCAGACCGCGATCGGTGATCCATCAAGATCACGGACCGGGAATCGGAGCACCGTCAGTGCCTCTCGTCCCCCGGACGCCTCGACGGTGTACTCGAGCTGGACCGGCTTGGCGCCGTCGCCCTCGTGCCGGAGCAGGCGCCGGCCGTCGACCACGTGGGCGGGCGAGAGCTCGGCATCGGTCTTCCCCCTGATGTCCAGGTCGTCGATCCCGAGCCATTCGCTGTAGCTTCGATTGACGCGCAGATAGCGGCCCTCCTGATCTTGGATCCAGACGATCGCCGGGCTTTCGTCCAGCGAGGGATCGTTGAGCAGGGGATCGCTGCCCGGCCGAAGATCGGCCTCGGGCCCCGTCGGCGATACGGTGAGGAGCGCGTGACGGACGGCCGCGGCATCGAGGACCGCCTCCGCCTCGAGGGCGAGCGTTCCCGCCGCGCACGAGAGCGTCAGGTCGGCGTGTAGGAGTCGGCCCTCCAGGACCCGGATCAAGAGCATCCGCTGCTCGGCGTCGGCGATGAAGTCCCGAATGCTGAGCTGCTGAGCTCCGTCGGCTGCGAGGTGGGCCTCGAAAGTCTCGGTCAGCCGCACGACCTGCCCTTGCCCATCGATCAGGGCAAGTGCCGGCACTCTGATCGGAGGGGAGGCGATCGCCCCTGTCGCTCCGTTCCCGGCGGGACATCCCACAGATGGATTGTCGGCTTCGCCGGGCCCTTCAGTTCGCGTCGAAACCCAGACCTGGACGGATGAGCGCTCGCGGCCGTGCGTTCCCGGGCTGGCCCACCCCCGGTCGCCGGGCGGCAGCGCGGCCACCCACCGGCCGCCGGAGCCTCAGGCGACGGCGCGGGCGAGCAGCGACTCCTCGCCGGCCAGGGTCTGGCTGGTGGCGCCCGTGATCCGGACCTCAGCCAGCTCACCAGGCGACCCGAGCCCCGTGAAATTCACGACCTTGTTGTGCCGGGAGCGACCGCGCAGGCGGGTGGGGTCCGTACGCGACGGTCCCTCGATCAGCACCTCGAGCGTCCGCCCGACGAACCGCTCAGCGCGTTCGCGCCCGCGGCGTTGGACCACTTCCACCAAGCGCTCCATGCGGGCGACTTTGACCGCGTGGGGGATCTGGTCGGGAAGCGTCGCCGCCTCGGTCCCCCGCCGCGGCGAGAACAGGAAGGTGAAAGCACCGTCGTAGCCGACCTGCTCGGCCGCAGAGAGCGTCTGCTCGAAGTCCGCCTCGGTCTCGCCCGGGAAGCCGACGATGATGTCCGTGGTCAGAGCGCAGTCGGGGACGTGCTCCCGGATCAGAGCGACCCGCTCGAGATACCGCTCACGCGTGTAGGTGCGGCGCATCCGCTTCAAGACGGCGCTCGAACCGGACTGCAGAGGCAGGTGAATGTGCTCGCACAGAGCGGACAGCTCTGCGTGGGCCCGGATCACGTCCTCGCGCATGTCCTTCGGGTGCGGGCTCGTGTAGCGGATCCGCTGGATCCCGTCGATGGCGTCGAGCTCCGCGAGCAGCTGTGCGAACGTCACGCGTTCGGAGGAGGGCAGATCGCGGCCGTAGGAATTGACGTTCTGTCCGAGCAGCGTCACCTCCCGCACGCCATCGGCGGCGAGGCGCTGGACCTCGTCGACGAGCTCGCCCGGTGGCCGGCTCACCTCGCGACCACGGGTCGAGGGAACAATGCAGTACGAGCAGACGCAGTTGCAGCCGACACTGATCTGCACCCACCCCTGGAACTCCCGGGCACGCTTGCCCGGCAGGCGGCCGGTGAAGCCCTCGAATTCGAAGAATCCCTGCGCGGTCAGCGAATCGCTGGTCAGGAACTCCGCCAGCCGGTGCACCTGCCCGGGTCCGAACGCAACGTCCACGAACGGGAACCGCTCGAACACCTCCTCCTTGACCGACTGCGCCCAGCATCCGCCCACGCCCACGACCCGGTGCGGTTGCTCGGACTTCAGCCGCTTGGCCTCACCGAGGTGGGCGAGGAAACGACTGTCCGCGGTCTCTCGGATGGAGCAGGTGTTGAACAGGATCAGGTCGGCGTCGGCGCGGCTCGCTGCCTCGGAGTACCCGATCGACTCGAGCATCCCCTTCATCCGCTCCGAGTCGTGCGCGTTCATCTGGCACCCGAACGTGGTCACGTGGTAGCGCTTCATCGCCGCCACAGGGTAGCGACCCCGCCCTGGCCTCTAGCGCGCGTACTCCGTCGCCCGTGACTCGCGGATCACCGTGACCTTGATCTGACCGGGGTACTCGAGCTCCTTCTCGATCTCGCGGGCGATCTCGTGCGAGAGCAGCGTGGCGGCGTCGTCGTCGATCGCCTTCGGGGCGACCATGACCCGGATCTCGCGCCCCGCCTGCATCGCATAGACCCGATCCACCCCCTCGTGCCGGGTAGCGATCTGCTCGAGGTCTCGGAGCCGCTTGACGTAGTGCTCGAGCGACTCGCCCCGCGCCCCGGGGCGCGCGCCCGAGAGCGCGTCGGCGGCCTGGACGATCACCGCCTCGACGGTCTGGGGCTCGACCTCGTTGTGGTGGGCCTCCATGGCGTGCGCGACTGCTTCGGCCTCGCCGTACTTGCGTGCGAGATCGCCGCCCACGAGCGCGTGGGGTCCCTCGATCTCGTGCGTGACGGCCTTGCCGATGTCGTGCAGCAGCGCGGCCCGTCGAGCCGTCTTCGAGCTGGCCCCGAGCTCATCGGCCATCATCGCGGCGATGCTGGCGACCTCGACGGAGTGAGCGAGCACGTTCTGGCCATAGCTGGTGCGGAACCGGAGGCGACCGAGGATCCTCGTCAGCTCCGGATCGAGCCCCTGCACTCCCGCGTCGAACACGGCCTGCTCGCCGAGCTCGACGATGTGCCCTTCGAGCTCGGACTTCGCCTGGTAGTACATCTCCTCGATCCGCGCGGGGTGGATCCGCCCGTCCTGCAGCAGCTTCTCGAGCGTGATCCGCGCTATCTCCCTTCGGACGCCGTCGAAGCCGGAGAGGACGACCGCACCGGGAGTGTCGTCGATGATGAAGTCGACGCCGGTGAGGTTCTCGAGGGCACGGATATTGCGTCCCTCACGGCCGATGATCCTTCCCTTCATGTCATCGGATGAGAGCTGCACGACCGAGACCGTGGTCTCCGCCGCGTGCGCGGCGGCGAGGCGCTGCATGCAGACCGAGAGGATGTTGCGCACCCGCCGCTCGGCCTCGCGCTTGGTCTGCTCCTCGATCTCGCGTAGGCGCCGGGCGGCGTCGTGACGCGCCTGGTCCTCGACCTCTTTGAGCAGGACCTGCTTGGCCTGCGACGCCGTCAGTCCGGACAGGCGCTCGAGCTCTATCTGATGATGCGCGCGCTCGGCGACGAGCCGCTCGGCGGCGCGTTCTAGGTCGGCCTCACGCTCATCCAGACGCTGCTCGCGGCGGGCGAGGTCGGCACGCGTGACGTCAAGCGTCTCCTCGCGGGCGTGCAGCCGCGCTTCCGTACGGGCGATGTCCTCACGGCGAGCGATCACTTGAGACTCGCCGCCGACGTGCTTCGTGGGCAGGGCCACGAGGCCTCCCGGACCATCGGCAGCCCGCATCCGGCTCATGAGAACCGCGGCTCCCACTAATCCCGCAGCGATCAGCGCCGCAGCGAAGACTATGTCCATTGCCGTTCCTCTCGTCGGGTCCGGGGTGCCGGACTCGATTCGCTTCAGTTTCTGGGAGCGACCGATCGGCCGTGCGAGGCGCACGATCGGATCCCGGAACGAGGCGACAATGGGTCGCCCTTCAGACGGCGGTTAGATATCTGTTCGGATCGGAGGTCGGGATGGGCTCGCAGGCCCGGTCTAGGTTGCCGTGCTCGCTGAAGGTTCAGGATCCAAGATTCACGAGTTTTGCTGGGTTTTCATGGCCCGAAGGCCGTCGTTCGCTTCCTGCATCGTAGTACCGCCTGGATCCCGGCGCAAACGGGGGCGGGGCGTGAGGTTCACGCGCGCTCGGGGCGCGCCTGGGCTGACGCTGCCCGTGATCCGTATCGAGGCGCCGCGTGTGCGGGTGCGGCGCCGTGGCGACGCTTTGATCCGGGGGCCGTGAGCCGTGCTCGTCTTCGTCTTGACCCGACCGGTCACCTCGTTGCCGGCGTAGTCGACCGCGACGCACACGGAGTTAGGCTTGCAGCCCACCGCTGTTAGGCGCTGGCCGGGGTCGACGCTTGTCGGCGTCCACGTCGGCGACGCCGCGGCTGGGTTGGTGGACACGACCGCGTTACCGCTGACCTCTACCGCGACGCAGAGTGAGTTCGAGGCGCACGCCACGCCCGAGACGGCGCGGTCGATCCTCGCGGTCGTCCACACGGACGAGACGGCGGTCGGGTTGTTCGTGACGAACGCCATACCGCTGTAGGCCGCCACGATGCACAGCGAGTTCGACGCGCACGACACCCCGCTGAGCCATATCCCTGGGTCGACATTCGCGCGCGTCCACGTCGGCGAGACGGCGGTGGGGTCGGTGGACAGGAACGCGTAACCGCTGAAGTCGACCGCGACGCACAGCGAGGTCGACGGACACGACACCGCGTTGAAACCGCTGCCAGGGTCGACGTTCGCGACGGTCCACGTCGGCGAAGGATCGGTCGGGTCGGTCGAAACCACCGTGTTACCGCTGTAGTCGACCGCGACGCACAGCGAGGTCGACGCACACGACACTCCCGTGATCCCGTTGCCGGAGTCGATGTTCGCGGTCGTCCACGCCGGCGTGGCGGCGGTCGGGTCGGTCGTCACGACCGCGTTGCCGCTGTAGTCGACCGCGACGCACAGAGAGCTCCCCGTGCACGACACCCCCGTTAGGAAATTGGAGCCATCGACGTTGGCGAGTGCCCACGTCGGCGTTGCTGCGGTCGCCAGGAGCACGTTGCCGCCGGTATCGACGGCGGCGCACTCCGCGCCTGCGCACGACACCCCGTTGAGGTAGCGGCCGGGGTTGACGTTCGCGATCGTCCATGTAGGCGAAGGTTCGAACGCGTCGTCCGACACCACCGCGTTACCTCCGAAGTCGGCCGCGACGCACAGCGAGCTCGACGCGCACGACACAGCCTCGAGGTAATTGCTGGAGTCGGCGGCGTCGACCGTCCACGTCGGCGAAGGATCGGTCGGGTCGGTCGAAACCACCGTGTTACCGCTGTAGTCGACCGCGGCGCACAAGTAGGTCGACGGACACGACACCGCCTCGAGGTAACGGCCGGGGTCGATGCTTTCGACCGTCCACGTCGGCGAAGGCGCGCCGGGGTCATCCGACACCGCCACGCTACCGTTGTAGGCGGTCCCGACGCACAGCGAGCTCGACGGACACGACACTCCTGTGATGCCATTTCCGGGGTCGGCGCCTTCGACCGTCCACGTCGGCGAAGGAGCGGTCGGGTCGGTGCTCACGAGCGCGTCTCCGTTGTAACTAACCCCGACGCATAGCGAGTTCGATGCGCAGGACACCCCGTCGAGGGCAGCGCCGGCGTGGCTCGCGGGCTTCCACGTCGGCGAGGCGGCGGTCGGGTCGGTCGTCACGAACACTTTGTTGCCGGTATCGACCGCGACGCACAGCGAGGTCGATGCGCACGACACCGCGTCGAGGCCGGCGCTGGGGTCGATGTACGCGGGCGTCCACGTCGGCGAGGCGGCCGTCGGGTCGGTCGAAACGACCGCGTCACCGTTGTGACCAACCGCGACGCACAGCAAGGTCGACGGGCACGACACCCCGTCGAGGCCACTACCCGGGTCGATGTTCGCGGGCGTCCACGTCGGCGAGGCGGCGGTCGGGTCGGTCGAAACGACCGCGTTACCGCCGTAACCAACCGCGACGCACAGCGAGCTCGACGGACAAGACACCCCGCCGAGCGAATTGCCTTCGGTGTTCGCCGGCTGCTGGTCGATGGACATCGGCGCACTCCACGACAGAATCGAGCTCGCGAGCGCTCCCGACGGTGCCGCCAGCATCAAAACGAAGACCAGCACGCCGATCGCCGACGGCCTCAAACGCACACCATTCGCACCCATGGCCCGGCACCTCGATCCCCAGGACCCCCCCGGTCCCATTTGATTGTCTTCGCCGAGCATCGAATGCTCCGCGCCCGCTGGCAGCCCACCAGCAGTATCGCCCACACGATACGCGGCGACCCGCCCACCTGTCCTGAACGCCCGTCTAGGTTATGTCGCCACCGGTTTGGCTCTCGACGCCCGCGTGGGCGGCCAGCGCCTCGAGCGCGACGTCGAGTTCGTAGCCCTTGCGAAGGAGGATGCCGAGAGCGCGGTCGCGGCTCCGCCGATCCTCCGGGGGCACCGGAAAGCGCCGGCGCAGGAGCGCCAGCGCGCGCTCGAGCTCGCTGCCGGCTTCCTGGTCGGCGAGGGCAGCTCGGATGTGCTCACGATCGACCCCGAGCGCGGTCAGGCGCCGTTCGATCCGTTCCGTGCCCCACGCGTCGAGCTCGCGTCTGTCTTGCGCGAAGCGGACAGCGAAGCGGGCGTCGTCCAAGTACTCCAGCTCGGTCAGGATCCGGACGGCATCCTCGACCGCGCCCGCCTCGAACCCGATCCGCTCGAGATGGCTGCGCATCTCGCGTTCGGTGCGATCACGGAGACCGAGGTATCGGTAGGCACGATCCAGCGCGTCCTGCAGGCGATCGGGTGGTGCACCAGACGTGTCCGCCGTCATCGGTAGCCGCGTTGCAGCTGGAGCCAGAAGCGCGATGGGCGTTCTACGCGGCCCGCCCTCCGACCGGCTCGACTGCGGTGAGCGCTTCCAGCTCCTCACGCGGCTCGATCGGCTTGACGAGGTCGCGCCCGATGCCGAGCGCTGCATAGATCTTCAGCTCGATCTCGCGCGCGGTGTCCGGATGCTCGTCGAGGAATGCCTTGGCGTTGCCGCGTCCCTGTCCGAGCCGCTCCTCGCCGTAGGAGAAGAACGAGCCGGACTTCGTGATGATGTCGTTCTCGATTCCATGATCGAGCAGGCAGCCAGAGGTCGAGATGCCCTTGCCGAACTCGATGTCGAACTCCGCCTGCTTGAACGGGGCCGCAACCTTGTTCTTGACCACCTTGACCCGGACGCGGTTCCCGACCGCCTCGGTGCCGTCCTTGAGCGTCTCGATGCGGCGGATGTCAAGCCGCTGAGAGGCGTAGAACTTCAATGCCCGGCCGCCGGGCTGGGTCTCGGTGGGTCCGAACATCACGCCGATCTTCTCTCGGATCTGGTTCGTGAACACGCACACGGTCTGGGTGCGGTTGAGCGTGCCCGCGAGCTTGCGCATCGCCTGGGACATCATCCGCGCCTGGACCCCCACCGTCTGGTCGCCCATCTGGCCTTCGAGCTCGGCGCGCGGCGTCAGCGCGGCGACCGAGTCGACCGCCACCAGGTCGACCGCGCCAGAGCGGACCAGCATGTCGACCACCTCGAGCGCCTGCTCGCCGTAGTCGGGCTGGGACACGAGCAGCTCGTCGATGTCGACCCCGATCCGCCCCGCGTACAAGGGATCCATCGCGTGCTCGGCGTCGACGAACGCGCAGACCCCGCCCAGCTTCTGCGTCTCGGCGATGATGTGGTAGACGAGCGTCGTCTTACCGGAGGACTCCGGCCCGTAGATCTCGACGATCCGGCCACGCGGGACGCCTCCGATCCCGAGCGCGATATCGAGCGAGAGGGCGCCGGTGGGAATCGCATCCACCGCCACGCGCGCGCCGGGGTCGCCCATGCGCATGACGGTGCCCTTGCCGAACTGCCGCTCGATCTGGGTCAAGCACCCCTGCAGGGCCGCTTGACGCTTGGAATCCGGCACCTGGCTGGTCCTCGTTCCAGCCTTGTCGTGGTCGCTCATCCAGTCGCTCCTTGTCTCACACGCATTGAACCCACCACGGTAGGACGCATGGCGGACGGAACCGGCACGCTAAGGCTGCACGCTGCAACGAAACAAGACCGGGTCGTGCCGAATCACCAACGTCTCTGACACAAGTTGACGCACGCGTCGGACAGCCGGGTGTTTCCTTGAAACTCGATCGAGTTAGTGTTCTTTGCTATACCTCCCAACCGCCCCCACGCATCGAGGTGGGAAGTTCCGTCAGGAAGGAGTCATCACGATGGGCGATCACGATCCCGCCGGCCATGAGCCGAGCGGCCCCGGCTACCCCTCCCCTCAGGCCGCGCGTGAGCAGCCGCCCGAGCGGTTCGTTTACGTCGCAGCCCTGTATGAGGGCACCGGCATCGACCGTCCGGACTTCATCGCGGTCGTCGATGTCGACCCGAACTCGCCGGCCTACGGACAGATCGTCCACCGCACGGAGATGCCGAATGTCGGCGACGAGCTACACCACTTCGGCTGGAACGCGTGCTCGTCGGCGTGCCACTCCCAGCTCCAGCGCGACACGCTGATCGTGCCCGGCTTTCGTTCCTCGCGCATCCATATCCTGGACATCTCCGATCCGCGCGCCCCGCGGATCAAGCAGGTGATCGAGGGCGAGGAGATCAAGCAGAAGCTCGGGTTGAGCGCCCCCCATACCGTCCACTGCATGCCGGGCGACATCGTCACGATCTCGATGCTCGGCGATGCCGACGGCAACGCCCCGGGCGGCTTCGCCGTCCTCGACGCGCGGGATTTCTCGATCTCAGAGCGCTGGGAGCACGATCAGAGCGGTGTGGAGTTCATGTACGACTTCTGGTATCAGCCACGCCAGAACACTCTTGTCTCCAGCGAGTGGGGAGCCCCGAACACGTTCCAGGACGGTTTCGATCCCGCCGATGTCGGCGCCGGGAAGTACGGCCGCCGTCTTCATTTCTGGGATCTCGAGCGGCGCGAGAAGGTGCAGACGATCGACCTCGGTGACGACGGGCTGATCCCGCTCGAGATTCGCTGGCAGCACGATCCGGAGTCGGCGCAGGGATTCGTCGGCGCGACGCTGTCGAGCAACATCCTGCGCTTCTCCCGCGACAATGGCTCCTGGGCGGCAGAGAAGGTGATCGACGTCGCCAACGAGGAGCTCGAGGGCTGGCCGTTGCCAGGGGGCGTACCGGGGCTGATCACCGACCTCGTGCTCTCACTCGACGACCGCGATCTGTTCCTGTCGAACTGGCTCCACGGCGACCTGCGGCACTACGATGTCTCCGATCCACGCAACCCGGTGCTCCGCTCACAGGCCTGGCTGGGCGGCCTGCTCGGACGCGACGGTGGACATCCGAAGGCTCCCGGTCCCTTGAACGGTGGGCCGCAGATGCTCCAGAACTCGCTCGACGGCGAGCGCGTATACGTCAGCAACTCGCTCTACTCGACGTGGGATAACCAGTTCTACCCCGAGCTGCGCGGCTGGCTGACCAAGCTCGACCGCCAGCCGGACGGGACCTACGCCGTGGACCCCGAGTTCTTCGTCGACTTCCACGAGCAGGCGGAAGGCGCGCGACCACACGAGATCCATCTGCCCGGCGGCGACTGCACGACCGAGATCTTCCAGTAGCCGACCGGCGCGCCCGCTGCTCACCCTACGACCAGACCTCGTCGAACGCATACAGATCGAATGGAACGAGCCAGCACTCGGCGATCCGGGCCTCGGCGACCCGGAAGATCCCGACCGTCTCCCAGCCGACGGTCGTGCCATCCCGCTCGGCGCGCCCGCCCGCGAGCTGGATCACCCGGTCTCCGCTCGCCACGATGTCATGAACGGTGACGCGGAACGTCTGATCGGTCAGGCGGCGCCGAGTGGCGAAGTAGGCGAGCACCGCGTCGACGCCACGATGCTCGCCGGCGATCCGGCTGCGCCCGGGAACATGCCAGACGACATCCGCCGCGAGCAGCGGCCGCAGCCGATCGAGGTCACCGCCGGCGTAAGCGCTTGCCTGTTCGGCATGGAACCCGCGCACGACAGCCACCGGGTCATCGGACCGGAGCGTAACCGGCGCTGACCCGGCGTCGACGGAGACGGTCCGGAGCGCCTCGTAGCGCGATCCCGCGGGCGACGGATGGGACCGGTACAGCGTCACCGTCGGGGTCCCGGCGAGCCCGAGGGACGGGGGCGGTGTGGGCGGCGAGATCCCCCGCAGGCGCCGGTCCCCGACGACCCGGGCGACGGTCACGTGAGCGAGGAACGGCCGCGACTCGCGCCGGTACCAGCCGCCCGCCGCCAGCGCATCCGCAATCGCCGCCTGGGCGCGTGCCAGCGTGCCGGTCGGATCCTCGATCGTGACCGCGAGCGCGCGGGGGCGCCGGCGCGGAAGCCACATCGCCCCGCCGAGTCGCAGGCCCTTGATCGGCAACCCGGCCGTGATAGCGCAGGCGGCGGCGATCGCGTCGACGTCCTCGAGCGCGCACGTGCCGAGGAAGCAGAGCGTCACGTGCAGCGATTCCAGGGGCACGGGCCTGATCCCATGATCGATCGAGGCAATGTCGTCCCGCCAGCGCGCGAGCGCGCGGCGGATATCGTCGTCGAGATCGAGCGCGACGAACAGGCGCGAAGCCACCGTCGATCAAGCGGCGCCGTTCGGCGCCTCCACCGGACGTTCCGCTTCCGCGGAACTCCCAATGGGGGCGCCGCCAGGCGCCTCCACCGGACGTTCCGCTTCCGCGGAACTCCCAATGGGGGCGCCGCCAGGCGCCCCCACCAGCAGCCTCCGGAGGAGGTGCATGGCCACTACGGTCGACCGCTCACGCACGTCGGCGCGGCCTCCGGGGAGGTTCACGCTGCGCGTGATCTGCTCACCCCCGCGCTCTGTGACCGAGAAGCAGACGAGACCGACGGGCTTCTCGGCCGTCGCTCCGCCGGGGCCGGCGATGCCCGTGATCCCGACGCCGACGTCGGCCCCCACGCGCTCGATGGCGCCGTCCGCGAGCGCCTCGGCGACCTCGGTCGACACCGCGCCATAGCGATCGATCAGCTCTGGGTCGACGCCGGCGAGCGCAACCTTGGCCTCGTTGGAGTACACGACAAGTCCCCCTTTGAAATACGCCGAGGAGCCGGGACGCTCGGTCAGCCGCCCCGCCATCAGCCCGCCCGTGCATGACTCGGCGACGGCGATCGTGCGGCCGCTCAGGAGCGCGGCGACCTGCTCATCGATCGTCGATCCGTCCTCGGAGAACAGGTTCTCAGCATGTCGTAGGCGGATGAACGCCACGAACGCGTCGTAGACGGGCTCTGCTACCGGCTCATACCGGGTCGCGATCTCGATCTCGCCGCGGCGCAGGCACGTCGTTACCTCGAGGGAGTCGAGATCGATCCCCGCGTCGGCCGCCGCACGCAGGCTGTCGGCGATCGCCGACTCAGGAATGCCGAACAGCCTCAGGATGTGCGTGCGGTAGGTCGTGGCTCCGGCGGTCGCCGCGCGGAAGGCGTCGGTTCTGAGCGCCATCTCCCACATCGGCTTGAGCTCGCGGGGCGGTCCTGGGAGGACGACGACGGTCGGACCGTCGCCGGCCGCTGGGGTTACCACCAGACCGGGTGCTGTTCCGACCGGATCGAGCACCGTGGCCCCCTCAGGGATCACCGCCTGCTTGCGGTTGGAGTGGCGGATCGACTCCGGGTCAAGACCCGGCCAGCGCTTGAGCATCGGCGCGAGGATCTCGGCGATTCGCTCCTCGAGCGCGGGGTCGAGCACCATCTCGCGCTCGCAGAAGCGGCCCACGACCTCGGCGGTGAGGTCGTCGGCGGTCGGTCCGAGGCCACCGCTGGTGACGATCAGCTCCAGATGCTCGGAGGCCATGAACCTGAGCGCGGCCAGCATGTCCTCCGCGCGGTCGCCGACGATCACGATCTGCGCCGCGTCGACGCCGAGCTCGCGTAGCCGCTCTGACAGCCAGGGCCCGTTGCGGTCGGAGATGATCCCGCTCAGGACCTCGGTCCCGGTGATCAGGACTCCGGCGCGCGTGCTCATTGGCAGTTGGGCGCCTTCGCCACCGACAGCGGCCGTGCGGAGGTCGGTCCGATCAGTAGGTTGATCGCCTGCGAGGAGGACGGCACGGGGACGTTGCCGTACCCGGTCTTCAGGGTCACGGACGAGTTCCCGAGCGTGAGCAGCAGCTTGGCCGCCTTGAACGTCGGGATCGTCTGGCCGGTGGTGTACTCCACGCCGGGGATCAGCAGCTTGCCGGCCTGGTTGGCCAGGCAGATCCACACGGTGCTGGTCGGGGTGATCGTGAGCGAGACGGTCTTGGGGGTGGCCACGGCGGGAGTCGTCGTGGTCGTCGTCGTGGTCGTGGTGGTTGTGCCCGTGTGACGCGGCTTGTGCTTGGTCGGCGTCACCGCCGAGCCGGTGGGCATCGGCGTCTTCTTGGAGCCGTAGTTGCCGACTACGTAGAGCACCACGACGATCGCGAGGAGGACCAGTCCGATCAGCGCCCACGGCGGCAGCAGCGGCCCGCGGGGAGGGCGGTCGCGTTCGCGCTCACGCCCGAGCGTGGCGATCGGGCGCGGCTCCTGATCGGAGGGCCGCTCGTAGCGGCGGCGGTAATCGTCGATCAGCATCCGGCTGTCGAGCCCGAGATAGTCGCTGTAGGTGCGCAGGAAGCTCTTGACATAGACCGGGCCTGGGAGCATGTCCCATTCCTCGTTCTCCATCGCGCGCAGGTACTTGGCGCGGATCTTGGTCCGAACCTCGACCTCGGTTATGTCGATTCGGGCGCGCATCCGCGCCTCGCGGAGAGTGGCTCCGATCTCGGGCACGCGGCCAAGGCTACCGGGCAGCCGGAGCTTGAAAGCTGGCTCTCAGCAGGCAGGACCGCCGGTGCGCCGGCGCCGCCCGGCGGCCCGGTGCGGATCAATCGGCGAAGGGGTCCTCGGGTGCTTCATCCTCGCCGGAGGGCGGCGGCTCGCGCGGCGGGGCGCCGGCGGGCCCCGCTTCGGCGAGGTGCGACAGGATCCTCGGGACGTCGGCCTCGGAGATCAGCACCTGACGCGGCTTCGAGCCCTCGTAGCCGGAGATGATCGAGCGCCGTTCGAGCATGTCGATCAATCGGCCCGCTCGGGTGTATCCGAGCCTGAGCCGGCGCTGGAGCATCGAGGTCGAGGCGGTTCCCATCTGCGCGACGAGGCTGATCGCCTCCTCGAGCAATGGGTCCTCGTCGGGGTGCAGGATCTCTTCGTCGGTGTCACCCCCGTCCTCGCCGGCGACCTCCTCGAGCAGCTCCTCGTGGAACTCAGGCTCCCCCTGCCGGCGCCATGCGTCGGCGATCGTGGCGACCTGCTCCTCATCGATGTATGCGCCCTGGATTCGCTGGACCCTCGACGTGCCGACGGGAGAGAACAGCATGTCGCCCTGTCCGAGCAGCGACTCGGCGCCGTTCTGGTCGAGGATCACGCGCGAGTCGGTCTGGCTCGAGACCGCGAAGGCGATCCGCGAGGGAACGTTCGCCTTGATCATCCCGGTGATCACGTCCACGCGCGGCGACTGGGTCGCGAGCACCAGGTGGATGCCGACCGCACGCGCCTTCTGGGCGAGGCGGATGATCGAGTCCTCGACGTCCGCCGGAGCCACCATCATCAGGTCGGCGAGCTCGTCGATCACGCACAGGATGTATGGCAGCGCCGGCTCGCCCCGTTTCTCGCGGACGCGGTTGAGCTCGGGCAGCGATCGTGTGCGGGCCAGCGACATCGTCCCGTAGCGCTGCTCCATCTCCTTGACCAGGTTCTGCAGGGCGTTTGCCGCCATCCGCGGGCTCGTGATCACCGGCGTGAGCAGGTGCGGGATCGACTCGTAGTGGTTGAGCTCGACCTGCTTGGGGTCGACGAGCACGAGGCGGACCTCGTGCGGCGTCGCGCGCAGGAGGATGCTCGAGAGCATCGCGTTCACGCACGCCGACTTCCCGGCGCCCGTGGTGCCCGCGACGAGCAGGTGGGGCATCTTCGCCAGGTCCGCCCCGATCGCGCGCCCGCCGATGTCCTTGCCGAGCCAAACGGTGAGCGGCGACCAGTCCTCCGGCGGGGCCTGGAAGACATCGCCGAGGTGGACGATCCGCCGGCGCGCGTTCGGGACCTCGACCCCGACCGCCTGCTTGCCGGGAATCGGGGCGAGGATGCGGATGTCGGTGGCGGCCAGGGCGTAGGCGATGTCGTCCTTGAGCTGGGCGACCTTGCCGACCTTGATGCCCGGCGCGAGGCGGAGCTCGTAGCGGGTTATGTGCGGGCCGGTGACCCGGCCGATGACCTTGGCCTCGATCCCGAAATGCCCGAGGGTCTCGACCAGCTGCGCCGCCACCTGCTCCTGCCCTTCCGTGTCAGGCTTGGCCGCCTCCCCCGTGGAGCGGGTGAGCGAGCGCGAGCTCGGGACCCGCCATTGGAATTCGGGATCGTCGGTGACCGAGGCGCGGTAGCGACCCTGGGGGGTGAGCTGGGAGGGGTCCAGAGGGCGCGGAAGGCCGACTGCCGCGACCACGGCCGCTTCGGCGGGATCGTGCTCGTTCTCCTCACGCGAATCCAGATGCTCGTCTTCGTCCGCTTCCTCCTCGCGGTCCGGTAGGGCTACCGGTGGAGCCTCGACGTGGGTGGCGCGAATGATCAGTTCTTCCGTATCGGGTTCGGGTGGGAGCAGCGGCTCGGGCAGGGGCTCCGGTTCCGGCGAGGCCTGTGGCTCGGGGAGGGATCCCACCGAGCCGCCTTCGCGTCGCACGACTGTGGCCGCGAGCTCTTCGGTCGAGCGCTTCAGCGCCCGACCCGCGCCGCCCGCGAAGCGGGTCGTCTCGGCAACCCCCATGCCCGTCGCTCGCAGCACGCCGGCGACCGTCGCGCCGCTGACCAGCATCAGCCCGGCGATGAACATGAACACGGCGAGGATGTCTGCGCCGATCGTCGAGACCAGGTGGGATGCGAGCCACAGTTCGGACTCGCCGACGATCCCGCCGCGTGCTTCAAACGCCACCGGATGCCAGAACGTGTGGGCCGGTGCTGCGCCGGGGCCGACGCCGAGCGTCCCGGCGGCGAGCGCGAGCGAGGTGGCGACGAGCAGGCACAGCGCGCCGGTTCGCAGCGGCCGGCCGGGCGGGCGAAGCTCGCGCAGGACGATCAGCGCGCCGATCACGACGATCACGGCGGGCACCGCGTATCCGAGCACGCCGAAGATGAAG
>Ga0302324_100008893_pt1 | contig 21116 bp, 15 predicted proteins | sample Palsa_T0_1_FD_201949 | JGI IMG/M metagenome (GOLD analysis project Ga0302324, IMG submission 201949) | Peat permafrost microbial communities from Stordalen Mire near Abisko, Sweden - Palsa_T0_1 | ecosystem: Environmental > Terrestrial > Soil > Palsa > Peat permafrost | place: Sweden: Abisko...
CGTCGGCGGAAATAAACTGCAGGCCGCACAAGTCTTGGGGATCAGCCGCGCCACGCTCTACCGGATTCTGCGGGATGGTGCCGCCGAGCCGGGAGGCGCGCTGGTCGATTTCCTGGCCACTGGGGCAACGCCATGCGCTGCCTAGTGGGGCGGGCCTCCAGGCTTGGGCGGGTTCTCCAGAACCCGCCCTTGGGCGAGCGAAGCTCGCCTGTCAGGCGAAACGGCACAGGATCACTTGACGCCGTCGGGCGCGCCGCGCGGATCCGGCTGAATGGTCACCGGCTGCCTGTAAGTCTGGCCGTCGACCGTCAGGCGCACCGTGTACTTTCCGGGCGCGATGCCTGGGGCGCCGCCTCGTCTGCCGCCCGGTCCAGCCGTCTGCGACGCCGCGCCTGCCGGCGGCGTGCACGAGTCTTTCGCGGCCGGCGCAGCGGCACCCCCGCCGAAACCGCCAAAACCGAAAGCGCCGCGTCCAGTGGCCCCGCCCAGCGCATAGCGATGCATTCCGGCAACGGCCGAAGGCGGCTGCGTGGGTTGTGCCCAAACTGCCTGGATGTTCAGCTTCTCGGTATCCACCGCACGCACGGCAGTGTCGCTCGCGGCGCAAGCGCGCACCGCTCCGGCGTCATCCAGCAGCTCCAGCTTCACGGGCTGCCGGGCAGCCGACTGCAGCCAGTAATACGCCACAACTCCTGCAGGCGGATTCTCCAGTTGTGGTTCCTCGTGCGGCAGCGGCGTACCGTTCATGTTGCCCACCCGGAGGGCGTAGGTCTCGCCCGGTTCAAAAAGGTAGGCGCCCGCGGTCGCGATCCGATCGCCGCGCGCCGCAATTTGCCGTAGCGCGCTCATCTGGTCCATCACCCAAAAGCCGCGGCCGTGGGTGGCTACAGCCAAGTCGTCGCCATGCACGATAATATCCCGCACAGAAGTCACCGGCATGTTGTTCTGCAACGGCTGCCATTGTGCGCCGTCGTTGAAGGAAACGTAAACGCGCAGCTCCGTGGCGGCGTAAAGCAACCCCTTGGCTCGCGGGTCTTCCTTCACCGAGTTGACGTAAGCGCCATCCGGGATGCCGGCGCTGACGTTTTGCCAGGTCTTGCCGCCATCGTGCGTGCGATAAATATACGGCTTGTTATCCGCGAGGCGATGCCGATCAATCGACGCATAGGCGGTCTCCGCATCGAAATGACCCGCTTCGATCTGCGAAACCTTGCTCCATGCCGTCATCTCCGGCGGCGTGACGGCGATCCAATTCTTGCCGTCGTCGCGCGTGACATAGATCAAGCCATCGTCGGTGCCCACCCAGATCGTGGCGGCCTGCAGCGGCGATGGGCCGATGGTATAGACTACGCCGAAGCGGTCTTTCATCGACTGGTCGATGTCCTTGGCTGTCAGCGTGTCGAGCGTGGCGGGTACGGCGGGGTTCAGCCGCGCGAGATCGGTGCTGATTTTCTCCCAGGTGCGGCCGCGGTCGCGTGTGCAAAAGACGAATTGATTCGAGTAATAAAGCGCCTCATCGGCTTGGGAGAAGACCTCCGGCAACGTCCAGGTCTTGCGGTTGGGATCGTCGGGATCTGGCGGAGGCAACTTTCCAAGTGGTGCCTCGGTGTTCAAGGACTGATCGCAACGCACGGCGCCTTCACCGTAAAGGATATTGCCGTCCTTCGGGTCGGGGACCACCATATCGCTTTCGGCGCCAGCGCAAATCGGTTTCCAATCGCGAAAACTGAGCACGCCCTCGGGTGAAAAGGTGCGCACGCCTACCGCGCCGCTATCCTGTTGCGCGCCGTAGAGCCAGTAGGGAAAACGATTGTCGGCGGCCACGTGATAAATCTGGGCGGTGGGTTGGTTGTACCAGGTGCTCCAGGTCTTCGCGCCATCCACGCTGACCACCGTGCCTTGGTCGCTGCTGAGCACCATGCGATTGCCGTCGTTCGGATTCACCCAGAGCTGGTGGTAGTCGTCGCCGCCGGGCGCGCCTTTCACCGGTACGAAGGTCTTGCCACCGTCGGTGGTCATATAAGTGGCGGTGTTGATGACATAAGCCCGGTCGGGATTAGTGGGATCGACGGTTACGGATTCGAAATACCAGCCACGGCTCCAAAGGCGATTCTCGGAGTTGACCAGTTTCCAGGTGGCGCCGGCGTCGTCGGAGATGTAGACTCCTCCGTGGGCAACCGCGCCTGAGCGGGCGGTTGCGGCGGCGCGGAAGCCGGCCACGGCGTTGCCGGTATCGTCCACCACCGCCCAGACGCGGTTGGGGTTACTGGGCGAGACTGCGATGCCGATCTTACCGACGGTGTCGCCGGTGGGCAGCCCGCCAGTCAGTTGATTCCACGTGTCGCCGCCGTCGGTAGACTTGTACAGCCCGCCGCCAGGCAAGTTGGTCGGCGCATACACGGCCCACGGCGGACGGCGCGTCGCCCACAGCGAGCCGTATAGCACACGAGGATGCTGGGGGTCGATGGCCAACTCAATCGCGCCAACGTTGTCGGGATCGCCGGCCTTGAAGAGCACCTTCTTCCAGGTTGTCCCACCGTCGGTCGAGCGATAGACGCCGCGCTCGGAATTGGAGTCGTAGATGTGGCCGAGGGCCGCGACATACACACGATTCGCGTCCGTGGGATCGACCACCACCCGCCCAATCTGACGCGTGTCCTCCAGGCCGACGTGGGTCCAGGTCCTGCCCGCGTCCGTGGATTTGAACATGCCGATGCCATACGAGTTTTGGCTGCGGATATCCGGCTCGCCGGTGCCCACGTACACGATGTTGGGGTCTGAAGGCGCCACCGCGATGGCGCCGATCGAGCCGATCGGAATGCCTTCATCGGAGATGGGAAACCAGGTGCGGCCGGAGTTTTCGGTCTTCCACACGCCGCCGCCCACGGAGCCGGAATAAAACGTGTCGGGCTGGCTGGCGTGCCCCGCAACGCCATACGTGCGTCCGCCGCGCATCGGGCCTACGTCGCGCCAGCGCAAGCCGGACAGCAAGCTATCGGAATATTGACCAGCGGGGTTCGTCTGCTGGGCCACCAGGCACAGCGGGGCGAGAAAAACAAGCCAACGGCGTGAATAAATCATATTTTAGTGGATGGTGCGCCTGTTCCGATTCATGTAATCCATCCGCAAATACCTCCCCAGCGTGTAAGGCGTGCTGAAGTAAGCTTTCCCCCGGCAGATATCAGTTACTTTCTGCACGAAGTTGACTAATCCATAGTCGCTGGCCAGCATGAACGTGTTGATCAGAATATCCTGCTTCTTGCAGCGATTGACTTCATTCAGCGTGCGGCACTAGCGGATCGAGGCCGAACGCGCTCTTACACGCGTCCGTCTGCAAGCCTAGCTCTCCATTATCTCCCGTCCGATCCAGTCTCCCGGCTTTCCCCTCAGGACTGCTTTGCAAACGGACTAGCCCACCAATGCTCAAGGGTGTCGAGTATGTCGTCTTCCATGTCCCGCCCGACGGAAACTGATAGCGGCCAGTGAGCGTAACGCTCGCCCATCTTTTGAATCGATATTGCGAGTCCTTCTTGCCCAGCCGCGCCGCAGGAAATTATAAATCCCTCTCCAGCGTGCTGCTGGCAGAACCGCGACGCCGCAGAGCCGAATGCACCTGCGTACTCGGGGGCCGCTCCAGAATCGTTTTCTCGCACATCTGTTACATTGCCCCTATAATCGGCGATTTAGGCTGCGCCTATCACCGGCCCGCCTAATACCTTTAGGCCAGCTTTGCGCGCTTCCGCGCACATGCCCACTGCCTCCAGGGCGCGCAGGCGCAAACTCGCCCTGATCGCCACTCCAAGACGTTTTGAACCGCGCTCCGTTTGGGCCATCATAGACCACGTGCGCCCTTCGTCGGTCATGTAAATATCAGCCTTTTCTGGCACCACAACCCATAGTGGCCTCAAAAACGCGCTGATGTCAAGCAGTCAATCACGAACGGAAATTAATGAATCGTGCGCGTCTTCCGATTCATATAATCCATCAACAAATATTGCCCTAGCGTATACGGCGTAGTGAAATAAGCCTTACCCCGGCAGATCTCAGTCACTTTCTGCACGAAGTTGACTAAACCGTAGTCGCTCGCCAGCATGAACGTGTTAATCAGTATCCCGTGCTTCTTGCAGCGATTGACTTCCTCCAGCGTCTTGCTGATCACCAGCGGATCAAGGCCGAACGCGTTCTTATACACGCGCCCGTCTTCAAGCGTCAGGCAGCTTGGTTTGCCGTCCGTAATCATCACGATCTGGCGCATGTCCTTGCGCTCCTGCGCCAGCAGCCGTTGCGCCAGGATCAGACCGTCGCGCGTGTTGGTGTAATACGGTCCCACTTGCACGCGCGCAAGCTGGCTGATGGCCAGTTCCTCGGCCGAATCGTGGAACAGCACGCAACGCAGGCTGTCGCCCGGATACTGCGTGCGGATCAGGTGCGCCAGCGCCATCGCCACTTTCTTGGCCGGCGTGAACCGGTCCTCGCCGTAGAGGATCATGCTGTGGCTGCAATCCAGCATCAGAACGGTGGCGCAGGAACTCTGGTATTCGCACTGATGCACATGCAGATCCGAATACTCCATATCGAGCGGCACTTTGGCGCCCTCGCGGCGAATCGCCGAAAATAGAGTCTCGCTGATATCCAGGTTAAGCGTGTCGCCGAATTCATATTGCTTCGACGAACCCGACGCCTCGATGCCGGTGGCCAGGTCGCGCGTGTCGTGCCGCCCGAAGCTGGATTTGCCCAGCGATCCGAGCAGGTCTTTCAGCGTCTTGAAGCCCAGAAAATCGAGCGACTTATCGGTGACCTCGAAACGGACTTTACTATCCGGACCGTTGGCCGCGCCCTGTCCGCCTTGCGGCTCGTCGCCCGGCTGTTCGATCGTGATCTGCCCTTCGTCGATCATCTTCTGCACGAGATTTTCGAGCAGCTTTTCCATCTGCTCCGGCGAGAGGTTTGCAAGGCGTTCCATCATCTCCCGCATGTGCTCGTTGTCGAAAAGTTCGCCTTGCTCTAGCGCCTGTTGGATCGCCTTCTTCAAATCTTCCAGCGTGTGCTCATCCCATTCGCTGAAGGGCATGTACTGGGTGTTGAAACCGCTTTGCAGAAGGAAGTCGGAGAGCGCCTGCAGAAGATCTTCGGCGTTGATGCCGAAGTCTTCGCCCGTGCATTTGGAGTATTTGATTTTCATGTTGTCAGCCCGATGGCCGTAGTGACCCCACCCAAGCCCGTAATCGAGGCCGGAACCGCCCGTCGCATCGACAGCATGGATTCAGTGTACACCACCGGCGCCAAACTGGCGGCATCTCACTCTATAATGAGAACTGGTGAAGGTTCGAGACTTGGTGCGGCAGGTTGAGGCGGATGGTTGGCGGCACGTCCGGACAACAGGCAGTCACCGCCATTACAAGCACGCCTCGAAACCCAACGTCGTGACAATTCCCGGACACGCCGGAGACGACGTGCCCCTGGGCACGCTAAAATCGATCCTGAAAGCCGCTGGATTGGAGACGAGACCATGAGCCAGAGGTACGCCGTTATTTTTGAGCAAGCCGAGAGCAATTGGGCGGCTTACGTCCCCGATCTGCCGGGATGCATCACTACAGGGAAGACCCTTGAGGAAACCGAGGGGAACATTCGGGAAGCGATCCAGGGGCACCTCCGCACACTTCGCGAGTTCGGCGATCCCGTGCCAGCGCCGGTCAGTCTGGCGCGAGAGATCGACATTTCTTCCGCCGCGTAGGAACGCGCGGCCCGTGCTAGTTATACTGACGCCGCAAATTCGGCCGCTGCGGCCCAGTGCCCTCTTCCCGCGGCGATTCGCGCTTGCGCTCGCCCGCTCCGAATTCGCGCTCCTCGTTACGGCTGATGCGCCGGTGCGCGTACAGCCCCTCCAGCACAAATTCCGCGGCCGACGCGCGCACCGCATCCGGCTCGTTGGCCGAAAGCTTCAACGCCTTCAGCTTTTCCATCAAACCCTGGATCGATCCCAGCGCCTGCACCATGGCCGCCGCATCCTGGCTCTCGTCGAGCTTCAGCGAGCCGCCCAAATCGAACCACTGCACGATCTGCGACACGTTCGCGCCTTCGAAATACTTGTCGTAAACCTTGCCCACCGCCACGCGAATCAGCTCGCGCGCTACCGCGTCGCCGCCCTTCAACTCGCCCTCGTACTCCAGTTCCATCTTGCCGGTGATCGATGGCAGCGCGGAGTAGATATCCAGCACGCGCGGCACGGCCAGATCTTCCTTGCTCTTCAGTGCCCGTCGTTCCGCATTCGACACCACGTTTTCCAGCACCGAGATAGGCAGCCGCTGGGAAACGCCTGAGCGCTTGTCCACACGCTTGTCCTCGCGCGCCAGGAACACCAACTGCTCCACGATTTCCTTGATATAGACGGGCACGCGCACGTCGATCGGGACATCCGGGGATGACGGGCGCTTCAGCCATGCCTCCTGCTCGGTGATCTGCATGCCCTGCTCCAGCGTCACCGGATAGTGCGTGCGAATCTCGCTGCCGATGCGGTCCTTCAGCGGCGTGATGATCTTGCCGCGCGCGGTGTAGTCTTCCGGGTTGGCCGTAAACACCAGCATCAGGTCCAACGGCAGCCGCACCGGATAGCCTTTGATCTGCACATCGCCTTCCTGCATGATGTTGAACAAACCCACCTGGATCTTGCCGGCCAGGTCGGGCAGCTCGTTGATGGCGAAAATGCCCCGGTTGGCGCGCGGCAACAGGCCGTAGTGCACCGTCAACTCGTCGGAGATGTCCTGCCCCCGGCGCGCCGCCTTGATCGGATCGATGTCCCCGATCATATCCGCGATGGTCACGTCCGGTGTGGCCAGCTTCTCCACGTAGCGGTGCTCCGCGGCGAGATAGGCAATGGGTGTGTCGTCGCCCTCTTCCTGAATCAGGTTGCGGCAGCGACGGCAAATCGGCTGGTAAGGATTGTCGTGGATCTCGCAGCCTTCCACGTACGGCAGCACTTCGTCCAGCAGCGTCGTCAACATGCGGATCAGGCGCGTCTTGGCCTGGCCGCGCAATCCCAACAGAATGAAATTGTGCCGCGACAGAATGGCGTTGACAACTTGCGGCACCACGCTGTCTTCATAGCCTACAATGCCCGGAAACAAAGGCGTGGGGCATTGCAGCTTGCGGATCAGGTTGCCGCGGAGTTCGTCCTTGACGGAACGTGCGCCGATGCGTTCCTCGGACAACGCGCTGTTGCGAAGAGCGCCCAGAGTTCGGGGTAAATCCCAGGTGGCTTTGGTCAACTGCAGACCCCCTTTGCCCGATTGTACCAGACCAGGAGGCGCCCGCCGCGCGGCGTTACATTGCGGGATGCCGCGCGTCTATGAATCCATTGGAGGCCGGCGGTTGGCAAGCCGCTCCAGGGGGCGCGATGCGGATCTTCCTTATCAGACTCGGTTTGACGGCGATAGCGATCGCCCTATTGCCGGCTAATTTTGGCCGCCCTGGCAATACGTCCACATTCGCCTTCGATTGGCGTAAAGGAATGATCTTCGTTCCAGTGCGAGTCGACGGGTCGAGGCCGCTGTCCTTTGTGCTCGACACCGGGTCCACGCGCAACCTGATCGACCGGACGCTGGCAACCTCTCTCGGCCTCAAGTCGAGCGGCACTGGCTCGTTGCAGGGCGCTGGGGCCGGACGCATCCCGGTCGCCTTCATTCACGACGTGCGCATCGCGCTTCCTGGACTCGAGAGCGCGGGATATGAGTTCTCGACGGCCGACCTGCAACCGCTGGCGGCCAGCCTTGGCGAAAGAGTGGACGGGATTCTCGGATACGAGGTGTTCTGCCGCTTTGTGGTGACCGTGGATTATCGGGCCAAACGTCTGACATTCACGCCACCGGCGGCCTTTCGCCCGCCGGGCGGCTCCGCGCAGGTACTGCCCATCGAGTTGCGCGATAAGTGGGCCTTCGTGAAAGCCGAGCTTGTGCTGCCCGGAGCAGTGACGGTGCAGGACAGCTTTCTCATCGATAGCGGCTCCAGCGATGCCGTTGACCACCCGATTGTCATGAATCTTCAGTCGCGGACGCCGGCGACGAGCGGCGTAGGCCTGGGCGCGCCGGTTCAAGGCGCGACGGCACAGGCGACATCCTTCCGCTTGGGGTTACTCCGTGGCCGATCCAATCGTGAGTTGCTGTGGCGCGACCGATGCGACGAGCCGGCTTATTGGGAATGAAGTGCTGCGGCATTTTACGGTCACTTTCGACTATCCTTCTTCGCGCATTTTCGTTACGCCTAATTAGCTTGTGGGGCAGACCATAGCCCTTGGTGGCCAGCCTCCCTCGGGGAGCGATGGCAGACGACGTGAGCCGATCGTCTGCCCCACGGAAACAAGGCCCACGCTACTCCGCCGCAAACTCGAACACGTCCGTATTCGTCCGCACGATCAGCTTCCCCGCCCCGAACGCCTTGCCCTCCGCCCCGAAAAACACCGCCCCGTCGGCGGATTCTCCAGGCGCCAGCTTGGTCTGCACCAGCGCAATCGCCGAAGCGGCCGCCGCGGCCCGCAGTTTGGTGGAATTCACTTCCGCCTGCGCCGCCTGCCGCCGCGCCTCGTAGCCGTTGGCGACGCGCATGTGCGGAATGCCGTACAGGGCCGTTTCATAGGCCGAGACCAGCTTGATCACGTCGCTGCGCCCGCCCTTCTCCCGCAGCAGTTTCACGACGTCCGCGGCCGGCCACGCATGCAGCTCCTCGCCGTCGTCTTTCACATAGCTGAAATCCTCCGGCCGGACGATGTAAGGGCCGGGCGAGCCATTGGAAAACGCTACCTGCAGAATCGTGAATTCCCGCACGTGGCCGGGCAGGCGCGCCACCATCAGAGTCACGCCGCGCTTGGTAACCGTCTGATATTTCAGCCCGTTCGATTCGAATTGAATCACCTGGCAGGGCACACCCAGGCACACTCCCACCAGCAAGGCTGCCGCGCGAGAAACAACCGGCTCCATGCAACTATATTACGATAAGGATGCCTATGGACTCCGCACAATCCTCTGCCGCTCCCAACGCGGGAATCCGGCCCAGCCGCTACGGCCTGGCCGAACACGGGATTCGCGACTTCGATATCGCTTACTGGAATCTCGGCGCCGCGCAATTGTTGGAGCACGCGGTCCGGCGGCATGAAGGTCTGTTTGCCAATGGCGGCGCCTACGTGGTGCGAACCGGACAGTTTACGGGCCGCTCCCCCAAGGACAAGTTCATCGTGCGGGACGAAGCCACCGAAGCCACCGTGCAGTGGGGTCCGGTCAATCAACCCATGCGGCCGGCCAACTTCGACCGCCTGTATGCGAAAATGCTGGCCCACTCGCAGGGCCGCGAATTGTTCATCCAGGATTGTTTCGGCGGCGCCGACCCGCGCTACACGCTGCCCATCCGCGTGATCGCGCAAGATGCCTGGCACGCCCTGTTCGCGCGGCAACTCTTCGTGCGGCCCGATCCGCTCCGCACGCAGGATCACGTACCCGAGTTCACCATCTTTTTCGCTCCGCGTCTGCAGGCCAATCCCACCGAAGACGGCACCCACTCGGAAACCTGCATCGCCATCGACTTCACCAAGAAGGTCGTGCTGATCTGCGGCACCAGTTACGCGGGCGAGATGAAGAAGTCTGTCTTCACCATTCTGAATTACCTGCTGCCCGAGCGCGGCATCATGCCCATGCACTGCTCCTCGAATGTGGGAAACGGCGGCGGTGTGGCCCTGTTTTTCGGTTTATCCGGCACCGGTAAGACCACCCTATCCGCCGATCCGCAACGCCGCCTGATCGGCGACGATGAGCACGGCTGGAGCGACGAAGGCATCTTCAATTTCGAAGGCGGCTGCTATGCCAAGTGCATTCACCTCTCGCGCGAGAACGAGCCGCAGATCTGGAACGCCATCCGCTTCGGGACCGTGCTGGAAAACGTGGCCATCGACGCCGAAACGCGCCGGCTGGACTTCGATTCCGCGGCGCACACCGAGAATACCCGCGCCGCCTATCCTCTCAAGTACATCGATCGCGCCGTGCTCCCCAGCGTGGCCGGACACCCCAGCAACATCATCCTGCTCACCGCCGACGCTTTCGGTGTGCTGCCACCCATCTCGCGCCTGACGCCCGAGCAGACCATGTATCATTTCCTGAGCGGCTACACCGCCAAGGTCGCCGGCACCGAGCGGGGACTCGGCGCCGAACCGGCGGCCACCTTCAGCGCCTGCTTCGGCGCGCCGTTCCTGCCCCGTCCGGCGGCCGAGTACGCCCGCATGTTGGGCGAGAGGATGCGCCGCCATAAGGTGAGTTGCTGGCTGCTGAATACGGGATGGGTCGGCGGTCCCTACGGCGTCGGCGAACGCATGCGGCTACCTTACACGCGCGCCATGCTGACCGCCGCGCTGGAGGGCGAACTCGACGATGTGCCCATGGAGCCGCATCCGTTCTTCAAAGTGATGGTGCCCAAAGTTTGCCCGCACGTGCCTCCCGATTTTCTGGACCCGCGCGGCATGTGGGGCGATAAGGCCGCCTACGACCGCGCCGCGCTGGACCTGAGCGCGCGCTTCAGCAAGAATTTCGAAAAGTTTATCGATGTGAGCCCGGAAATATTGGAGGCCGGGCCGGTGGTGTTAGCGCACGCGTAGCGGTTGGGGAAGAAAATAAACGGGGAAGAACCTCATGGGCGCCAGGACGAGTGGTTCGCGGTAAAGACTGCCGACGCCTGATTTAGTTTGCCATGCCAACGAAATAGAATTTCGCCGGCAGTACTACGAGCGCCGCCTTTCCCGGCGACGGCGGCGTTAGGATTTGGGAGGGAGGAACTCGTGCAACGGCGGCAATCCGAAGACAAGCTGGCCCGGTTCAGCTACCGCATTTTCCAAATCAAGTTTGTCGTTTTTGAGGCTGTACTCTTGGGCTGCTTTTTCTACGTGCTTTACCTGGTGGTGAAGCGTGAGTTCGGATTCTGAACACAGGCGATAATTGGCCGCAGATGAACGTCGAACAATGTCGATCAAGTCGCAATCCGAATTTCGCAAGCTGCAAGTTATCGGAAAGATAGTCCGGCTCACTCTGGACGAGATGGCCGCGGCGGTGCGTCCCGGCATCACCACCGCCGAACTGGATGCGGTGGGCGCGGCGGTGCTCGAAAAGCACGGCGCGGAATCGTCGCCGCTGCTAGTCTACGGATTTCCAGGCACGGCATGCATCAGTGTCAACGACGAAGCCATCCACGGAATTCCGGGCAGGCGGATCGTCGCGGAGGGCGACCTGGTGAAGCTGGACGTTACGGCGCAGAAGGACGGATTCGTGGCCGATGCGGCCGTCACCGTGAGGGTCGGCATGGTCTCCGCGGCCGCCGATGCCCTGGCGCGGTGCGCGGAAGCCGCATTGCGGCAGGGCCTGAAGGCGGCGCGGGCGGGCAATCGTGTCAGCGAAATCGGACGCGCAGTCGAGCGCGAGGTGCGGCGGTGCGGGTTCAGCGTGATCCGGGAACTATGCGGCCACGGCGTGGGGCGCACCATCCACGAAGAACCCTGCGTACCCAACCACTACGATCCCCGCTTCCGCACGAAGCTGACCGATGGCCTGGTCATCACCATCGAGCCGATTATCGCGGCCGGCAGCGGCCGCGCCGAATTGCAGCCGGATAAGTGGACGATTCGTACCGGCGACGGAAGCCTCGCCGCACACTACGAACATACAATCGTGATTACGAAAGATGAACCGATCCTGCTGACCGCGGCATAGGCCGGAATCTTGTTATTCTGACTTCTGACTTCTGTCTCCCGACTTCTCTTTATGGCAAGCTGGCAAGCCCACACCATGAGTTTTTTCCTGCGCCACACGTTCAAGCCCAAGCTGGCGCGCGCCCAGAACGCCCTGCACGCCCGCGCCATCATGAACGGCGGCGTCTTCAAGACTCCCTCCGCCGTGAAGATCGCGCCCGCCATGCTGGGAGGCGTGCCCGGCGAATGGGTCGAGTCCGCTTCCAAGCCGGCCGCGGCCGTTCTGCTGTATCTGCATGGCGGCGGTTACTTCGCCTGTTCGGCGCGCACGCATCGCCCGTTTACCACGGCGTTCGCGCAACGCGGATTGCGCGTATATGCTCCCGACTACCGGCTGGCCCCGGAGAACCCTTTCCCCGCCGGCCTCGACGATGCGGTAGCCGCCTGGCATGCGCTACGCGCGGAGGTTGGCGCATCCACCCGCATGGTCATTGGCGGCGATTCGGCCGGCGGCGGATTGGCTCTCGCCACGATGCTCAGGCTGCGCGCGGAAGGCGCCGCCCTGCCCGCCGCCGCCGCCCTGTTCTCACCGCTGACCGATCTGGTCGGCATCGGCGAATCCCGCCGCACTAACGACCGGCGTTGCGCCATGTTTCACGCCGCCGGTCTGGCGCGCGCCACTGAATTCTACATGGCGTCCACCGGCGGCGATCCGCGCGACCCGCTGGCCTCCCCGCTCTATGCCGACCTGCGCGGCCTGCCGCCGCTGCTGATTCACGTGGGCGCCGACGAGACCCTACGCGACGATGCTACGGAACTGGCCACGCGCGCCCGCACCGCCGGCGTGCGGGTCGAGCTGACCGTGTGGCCCGCCGTGCCGCACGTTTGGCAATTGTTCCATCCCTTCGTGCCGGAAGGCCGCCAATCGCTCGCCTCCGCGTCCGCATTCCTGAGGCAGGCCGCCGCTTAGGCGAAATATTTGAAATTCTGCGCAACTCCTGGCGTCAGCCCGTGTTGATAAGAAAACACCGAGGGTAACGCGCGCCCTTCCAACTTACAGAGTCCCTGTCGCGTTACCCTCCCTAATACTTGGGGACGGTGGGATCGACTCTGTCGCTCCAGGCGAGGATGCCGCCCTTCATGTTGCGGGCGTGGAAGCCGGCCTTCGTCAGGATGTCGACCGCCCTGGCGCTACGCATGCCGCTCTTGCAATGCGCCACGATTTCGATATCGCGATCCAGTTCGTCCAGACGCTGCGGCAGTTGGCCGAGCGGGATCAACTGCGCCGTTGGAATGCTGCAGATCTGGTATTCGTGCGGCTCGCGCACGTCGATCAGCACGAAACTGTCGCCGCGATCGATTTTGGCTTTTACTTCCGTCGGATCGATATCGCCTTCTGTGGTCACAGGTTTTAATATACCGCAGAACTGTTCGTAGTCGATAAGCTTTGTCACCGTGGGATGGTCCCCGCACACGGGGCATTCCGGGTTTTTGCGCAGCTTCAATTCGCGGAAGCGCATGGCCAGCGCATCGTAGAGCAACAGGCGTCCCACGAGCGGCGCGCCGATGCCCAGGATCAGCTTCACCGTCTCGGTGGCCTGTATCAGTCCGATGGTGCCGGGCAGAATCCCGAGCACGCCGCCTTCGGCGCAACTCGGCACCAGGCCGGGCGGCGGCGGCTCCGGATACAGGCAGCGGTAGCAGGGTCCGCCTTCGTAAGCGAACACCGTCGCCTGCCCTTCGAAACGGAAGATGGAGCCGTAGACGTTCGGCTTGCCCAGCAGCACGCACGCGTCGTTGACTAAATAGCGAGTGGGGAAATTGTCGGTGCCATCGACCACGATATCGTAGTCCTTCAGAATGCCGAGCGCGTTTTCGCTCGACAGCGCGACTTCATGCTTGTCGATGCGCACGAACGGATTAATCTCGTGCATGCGGTCGGCGGCGGAATCCAGCTTCTTGCGGCCCACGTCGCTGGTACCGTGGATCACCTGGCGCTGCAGGTTGGTGAAATCGACCACGTCGAAATCGACCAAGCCGATGCGGCCGACGCCCGCGGCCGCGAGATACAGCCCCAGCGGCGCGCCCAGACCTCCGGTACCGACCAGAAGCACTTTGGCGGCCTTTAACTTGAGCTGGCCTTCGGCGCCGACCTCGGGCATGATCAGGTGGCGGCTATAGCGCAGCACCTCGTCTTTAGAAAGCTCGGCGACGGCGGGCTCCGGCGGCGCGGCCACGGATCCACCGGCGATGGATGGCACGATCGACACCGTGTCGCCATCCTTCACGGGCGTGGCATCCTTTTCCAGATAGCGGATGTCTTCGTCGTTCAAGTAGACGTTCACGAAGCTGCGCAGCTTGCCTTGATCGTTATAAAGCTGGCGGCGGAGATCCGGGTGCTGGGTGGTGAGGGCGTTCAGCACTTCGCCCACGGTCGAGCCGCTGAGCTCGACGGAATCCTGCTTGCCTGCGTATTGCCGCAGGGGGGTGGGTATCAAGACTTTGGCCATGTTAGTAAGTCAACTCCTCGCGTTCCGCCTTGGTTTGCTCGGCATCGGGCAGCCAGCTATTGGCGTGATGAAATGCGCCGTTGCGGATCGAGAGCACAACAAAAGAATACCAGGGACACGAGTTCTTCAGGTCGGTCTCCGAAAAGTAAGCGTCGCAATCGGGGTGCGAATGGTAGATGCCGATCACGTCCAGGCCCCGGCTGCGCGCTTCGCGGTCGGCGCGAAGCAGATCCTCGGGACGCAATTCATAGCGGCTGCCGCGCTCTCCGGTATAAGCGTTTTCAAGCGGCAAAGCGATGCGGACCGTCTTCTCATCGGTGATCGATCCTAACATTGCGCCGCAGCATTCATGCGGATAAGTGGCTTGCGCATGGGCCACCATATCGCGCCAGGCGTCCGGTTCGATGCGGATCATGCGGCTTTACGCCTCTTCCCAGAAATGGTCGCTGAGGTATTTCTCCGCGCTATCGCAGAGCATCGTAACGATCATGCCCTCGCGGCCCTCGGCATGCAACTCGTGCGCGATTTGCAGAGCGGCGACCACATTGCATCCGGACGAGATTCCGACCAGCAGGCCCTCCTCGCGCGCCAGGCGGCGGACCATCGCATAAGCTTCCTCGGTTTCGAGCCAGATGTTGCCATCGGCCAGGGTGGGATCGTAGATACCCGGCACGATGGCGGTCGGCATGTGCTTCAATCCTTCGAGGCCATGGAAGCCGCTCGAAGGCTGGCCGGAGTAGCATTTCACGCCAGGCAGATCGCGATGCAGCCGGCGGCTGACGCCGGTAAACGTGCCGCTGGTGCCCATAGCCGCGACGAAGTGCGTGAGCAGGCCGTTGGTTTGTTCGATAATCTCGCGGCCGGTGGTTTCGAAATGCGCGCGCCAGTTAGCCGGGTTGTTGTACTGATCGGGGTAGAAGTAGAGGTCGGGGTCGGCTTCGTAGATCTCGCGGCATTTGCGGATGGCGCCGTCGGAGCCTTCGCCGGGATCGCTGAAGATCATCTCCGCGCCGTAGGCTTTCAGGATGCGGCGGCGTTCGATGGAGGCGTTGCCGGGCAGGCACAGGCGGACGCGGTAGCCGCGGGCTGCGCCGATCATGGCGTAAGCGATGCCGGTGTTGCCGCTGGTGGCGTCGAGGATGATGTGTTCGGGACGCAGGCGGCCGGTGCGCTCACCATCCAGGATCATGTTGAGGCCGGCGCGATCCTTGACGGAGCCGCCAGGGTTGAAGTACTCGGCCTTAGCCAAGATGGAGACGCCGGGCACCTCGCGGCCGATTTTATCGAGGCGCAGCAGGGGGGTGTTGCCGATGGTGGACAGCAAGTGCTGGGCTTGGGTGCGGACGGGGTCGGGGACGAGTACGGCAGCCATAGTCTATTGGTTGGATTAGCGTTGAGGGTGGGGGGATGCAGGATTCATAGGAGTATCATAGCAAAGTCTGTCAAGATTGGGGGATTGGGCAGAATGTGCAGGATCGGGCATGGCGGGGGCCTTGGAACATTTTTGAACGGACGAATCCATTTTGGTCCTATCTGCTTCATATTCTTTAAGTTACAGCGGACTTTCGGGTGATCTACCTAGCCGGCTCGAAAACGCGAGATGGACCGACTGCTCTCGATTTGACATTAGCATGGGCGATTGGGGATGGGCGCCTCGCGGCGGCGGGGAATTCCCGGTAAGCGGTTGATAGAACTGGATATTATCGATTTGTCGCCGATGTGTGACCGAATCGCGTCTTTTCTTATCGCGACACCTTCCACGTTTCTTTGAAAGGAACATCCATCGCTCGCATTGTGTAAGTAAGAATTCACGAGATCCGATTTCTTGAGTTCTCGTGAGGGTGCAGGACGTGGAACCGCCTTTCGGGCGCGCATGAACGGACGCATAAAAAAGAAATCAAAAACATAGTTGTCACGGATCTGTTTCGATGTATAGTATATGGGAACTGCGAACGGACAAATAGGAGCAACAACGACAATGCGAACTTTGAAGAATTTCTGCTTGCCACTGGCGGCGCCTCTCTTGATGGTACTTCTAGTACCTAGTTCCGCGCGGGCCGGAACAGGTCCTACGGTTAAGAACTGCCCTACGGAGCCGGCACGGAACGTACCCATCGTGTCGGGGCTGACATACTACGGAAGCAACTGCTCTCTATCCACAATATTCGATGTGGACGAATTTACTTTCACAGCGGCGGCAGGGGACATTTGGCAGACGTACGCGGGCCTCGGCGCAAATCCTACGACCGACGTTTGCCTGACCCTATACCCCCCAGGCAGCACAACCTCGATCTTTGGTCAGTGCACTTGCCGTAGCTGCAATCCAGGATATTCCGTTTCGGTCGGCACGAGCAAAACGCTCATGACCGCCGGGACCTACACCATCGAGGTGACCGAAACCACTGACGCCGTCCTCGCTTACGCTCTCGATCTGGAGCGACTGAGCCCCACGGCGCCCGAAGCTGTCCCGCTGGTCCTCACCAAGGAAGTAGCAGATGGGACCACGGCGCCGACAGAACAAGAAACGTTCACGTTCAATGCTGCCACAACCGGCACATATCAGATAGGCGTGATGCTTGACCCGAACCCCACATCGGACGTCTGCATGAATGTGTATCAACCAGATGGGACCAGCGTCGCCTACGGGTGTACGTGCCATGGCTGCAATCCAGGTTATTCAATTTCCGTTATAAAGGATTTGACGCCGGCGGTCAACGGCGCGTATATGCTGGAGATCGGTCCAAACGGCGACGACTCGACCGTGGCTTACACTCTGGAGGTTTCGTGTTTACTCGGGAGCTGTCCTCCGAATCCGCTCCCCTGCGAGCTCACGGACTCGCCCAGCTACGACGCCTCGACAGGTGTCCTGACGATGGACTTCACCGTCGCAACGCCCACCGCCGCGACGTGGGACGGTTGGCTCTCGATTAAGAACAAGTCCGAAACCATTTTTTCGCAGGCCCTGCCGAAAACCGAGCCGGGCTCCCAAGTGACCCAGACGAAGTCGGGCCTGGCCGCATCCGGCACGATTGGGATTCTTTCGACCATCACTACACCGGCGCAAGGGATCACGTGTTCCAGTTTTGTAACGGTCGACACTGGTAAGCCGTAAGCCGGGTCCGCAGAACGACCAAAAACGGCTTGTACGGAACTGTTCAATCTAACCTGCCGGGCCATGCCCGGTATATAAGGAGCAACCTACGACAATGCGACGCTTCAAAACTTACTGCTTGCCACCGGCAGCACTTCTCTTTATGGTGGCTCTGGTCCCTAACCCTGGATGGGCCGGGGGCGGTCCTGTGATCACTAACTGCCCAGTGGAGCCCGCGCAGGGGGTCCGAATCGTCTCCGGGCAAACGTACTTCGGAACCAATTGCGTTCTCAATACAACAGGGGACGTAGACGAGTTTACGTTCACTGCGGCTGCAGGAGATGTCTGGCAGGCGACCCTAGGTTTGGGAGCATCTCGTGCCACAAACATTACCCTGATCATCTACGCTCCTGGCCTCCCGTTGACGAAGATCTACAGTGGCACCACTAACGCTTTTCCTTGCTGCGGCGACTCTGCCTCTTATGCGGTAAGCACCAATCAGACACTGACGGTCGCCGGGACCTACACTATTCAGGTTATGGAGACGAACGATGCTGTTCAAACCTACGCTCTCTCGCTGGAGCGTCTCAGCCCCGCGCCGCCCGACGCTACGACGCTGGTCCTCTCACAAGGTCTCACAGGTGCAGTAAATGCGCCAACGGCACAGACAACCTACACCTTTAATGGGGCTACTACTGGCGAATACGAGATTGCCGCGAGCCTCACGGCCGACCCAAAGTCAAATGTCTGTATGAACGTGTATCAGCCGAACGGGACCAGCGCCCCCACCACCCCCGGTGTTCCGCTGTGCACCAACGCTTTTCCTTGTTGCGGCGACAGCCCGTCGTTCTCCTTCCTGACCGATTTAGTGCCGACCGTGAATGGCACCTACGTTGTAGACATCTACACAGGAGGCGACGATTCAACTGTAGCCTACAACCTAGAGGTTTCGTGTGTAGGAGGCACTTGCCCTCCGCAGAAGCTGCCATGCGATCTCACGGACGCGCCTAGCTACGATGCCTCAACAGGTGTCCTGACGATGGACTTCACCGTCGCAACGCCCACCGCCGCGACATGGGACGGTTGGCTTACGATTAAGAACAAGTCCGAATCCATTTTTTCGCAATCTCTGCCGAAAACCGAGCCGGGCTCCCAAGTGACCCAGACGAAGTCGGGGCTGGCCGCATCCGGGACGGTTGGCATTCTTTCGGTCATCAGCACGGCGGCACAAGGGATCACCTGTTCCAGTTTTGTAACGGTGAACACTGGGACGCCGTAAGCCGGTGCTGAAGATGTACCCGAATCTGGCCACTTGCATGCGGCGCATCGCGATGTCGTTCCGCTTTCAGGCGGCTTGGGCGGCGCTGTCGCTGGCATCAATTTCTGCCGGCGTGTGCGCCGCTCAGACCGGCGTGATCTTCAGTAACATTACGGTCGCCTGCAGCGCGGCTTCGTCCTGTACGAGCTCCACTGTCGCCGGATCGAGTATTTCCCCGCCGGGGTCGTCCTATGCCGCGCAGTTCACCTCAGCTTCGGGTGGGGAAGCGGTTAACGCGCGAGTTGTCGTATTTGGAGGTAGCGAGCTTGGATCCGACGCATCGTTTAACGCCGCTATATTTTCGGATGCCAGCGGGCTGCCGGGTGCACCGATACAAACCGTTTCGGGACTCACGGCGCCAGGTTTACCCGACGGCGGACCCGTCACAGCGTTGTTCAGCCAGCCGATCACTCTGGGAGCCGGGACACCATACTGGCTGGTGTTGACGCCGGGCGACCCATCCAGCTACGTCGGCTGGATCCTGAAAGGGTCGCCGTCCGTTCCGGCCGCGGCCACGGCATCGACCACTGGCTCTGGTGGGTGGAGCGCCAGCAGCGTCGGTACTATCCAGTTCGCCATTGATGGTACAGTGCCACCGGTGATTATCCCGACCTCGCTGCCGAATGGCACGGTGAATGTCCCCTATTCGCAGACTCTGGCGGCTACGGGCGGCACGCCCCCCTATCTCACCTGGGCAGTCGTGCCCGGGTCCGGCTCTCTGCCCAACGGCCTGGCGCTGGATTCCTCCAGCGGCACGATTTCGGGCACGCCTACCCTCGGCGGCAATTTCTCGTTCAGTGTGACCGTCACCGACAGCGCCGACCAGACTTCCGCCGCCCAAGCCCTGTCCATCGACATTGTGGGATTGCCAGCGATCACCGGCCTTTCGCCCCCATCCGCAACAGTCGGTGGGCCGACGTTCACGCTGACGGTCAACGGTACGGGCTTCGTTTCGGGCGCCACGGTGGACTGGAACGGCTCCCCGCTTACGACCGCATTTGTGAGTGGCACCCTGACCGCGACCGTGCCGTCGAAGTTGATTGCCACTGCGGGCAGCGCCACCGTCACCGTGGTCAATCCTGGCAATTTGGTTTCGGGCGGAGTGATTTTCCCGATCAATCCGCTACCGACCATAGGCGCCGATCCGGGATCGCTGAGTTTCAGCTTCCAGCAAGGCGGCGCGCAGCCTGCCTCGCAGACGGTGGCGATATCCAGTTCTGGTGCAGCGTTGTCCATCGCCGCGGCGGCCAGCAGCGGGGGAGACTGGCTTTCGGTCAGCCCCACCAGCGGAACCACGCCGGCGACCCTGACAGTCTCGGTGAACGCCGCCGGATTGAAGACCGGCACCTATCAAGGTATGGTCACTGTGACGTCCGCGGGCGCATCTAACAGCCCGTTCACCGTGAATGTCACGTTGATTGTCACGACAACGCCGAACCTAGTGGCCGCGCCCACCTCCCTGACCTTCAGCTACCAGCAGGGCGGAGCGCAGCCTGCGTCGCAGACGGTGAAAATATCCAGCTCCGGAGCTGCGCTGTCCTTCACCGCGGCGGCCAGCACCACAAACGGGGGCAACTGGCTTTCGGTCGGTCCCACCAGCAGCACCACGCTAGCGACCCTAACAGTCTCGGTAAACACCACCGGATTGAACTCGGGCGCCTATAACGGTATGGTCACACTGATGTCCGCGGGCGCGGGCAATAGTCCGTTGGTAGTGGCAGTGACACTAACCGTCACCACGCTGCCCAATCTGGTGGCCGCGCCCACCTCCCTGACATTCAGCTTACAGCAGGGAGGAGCGCAGCCTGCGTCGCAGACGCTTGCTATATCCAGTTCCGGCGCTGCGCTATCGTTCACCGCGGCGGCCAGCACCACAAACGGGGGCAGTTGGCTTTCCGTGACGCCCACCAGCGGTATGACAGGCACAAGTTTGACAATCTCGGTGAATGCTGCCGGACTGGCGCCAGGCAATTATAGCGGAGCCGTGACGGTCGCCAGTTCCGGCGCGGCCAATAGCCCGCTGGCCGTACCAGTTACCTTAACTGTCGTTGGGCCAACTCTCCTTGTGGTCAGTCCGCTCACGCTTGCCTTCCCCACCTACCAAATCGGGGGAGCCGCTCCCCAGCCGCAAACCGTGTCTGTTACGAGTACCTCACCGGACACAGTCTTCACCTTCAACGTAGTTCCGGGAACCGGCTGTTCCTGGCTCGCCATCGGCTCCAACAGCGCCGTCACGCCGGCTACCATAACGGCGACCGTCAATACGCCGGGCCTGACGGCACAGACCTACAAATGTACGTTCAGCGTAACCGCAGCGAGCGGCCCCGCCACGCAAGTGACCGCCAGCTTGAGCGTCACGCCCGCCTCATTCTCGGTCAGTCCGCCGTCTCTGACTTTCTTGTATCAGACCACTTCCACGAGCGTGGCGGCCCCAACCGCCCAGAACATTGCCGTGACGGCTCCACAGAGTTTCACGGCCACGGC
>Ga0302324_100008901_pt1 | contig 21107 bp, 20 predicted proteins | sample Palsa_T0_1_FD_201949 | JGI IMG/M metagenome (GOLD analysis project Ga0302324, IMG submission 201949) | Peat permafrost microbial communities from Stordalen Mire near Abisko, Sweden - Palsa_T0_1 | ecosystem: Environmental > Terrestrial > Soil > Palsa > Peat permafrost | place: Sweden: Abisko...
CGATCTCCGCCGGATCGTAACTTCCACGCAAAACCACGTTCGCTCCGGGCGTTTCCGTGGGCGTGCCGCGTGCGCCATGCACGTCGTGCAACAGCCGCTCCAGCGTTGCGCGCATCGAGGGTGTCTCTATATCGCGCGGCGCGATTACGTAGCTCGGCAAACGTAGCTTAATGAACAGTCGGTCCGTTTCGTCGCGCAGCATCTCGCGCATCGACGCGACCGCGCCCACATGCGTATCACCGATCGCTTCGGGGAAGAACGCGCGCATCGCGAACAGATGCGTCACGAGACCATCGAAACGCGCTTCATCGAGGAAGCGCAGCACGCGCGCGTGCCGTTCGGACGTGAAGGTCACGGCGACGCCGACGCGATCGCCTGCAAGCGCGGAATCGACATCGTCGCGACCACTGCTCGCCGCAGCGAGCGCGGGATACTCCGTGGCGGTGATGCGTCCGCCGCCCGGGACGTCGCCATTTCCCCCCACCGGCGTTGCAGGAGGCAATTCCATAAAGCGGTCCTCGGTGAGCATGCGCTGACCGCCTCCGAACGCCGGCCCCACCATGCCGTCGAGACCGAACGGCAGGCCGGGAATCGCATTGGCAAAGGCCGGTGCCGCGCGCACTTTGAGTTCGTTCGACGGCATTTCATCGTGCCGCTCGCCATCGTAGTGCACGGTCGCAACGCGCATGATCGCTTCGCCGGCCGGCAAGCCGTTGTGCACCACGTCGCGGAAACGAATTGTCGCTTCAACGCCGGGATCGACGTCATTGAGGACGATGCCGCGTTCGTTCGAGAGGGCCGAGAGCGCGCCGACATCGCGAATGGGCACGTCGTTGACGGTGGTCGAATTAGGGACGTAAATCAACGACTGGGGTTGCGCGCACAAGATTTGCACGCGCCGCGCCGGACCATCGCCGCCGTTACGCACGTGCAGCGTCCACTCGATCGTTTCGCCGACGTCGACCACGTCGATCGGTTCGCTGCGCAGCGAGCCCACGGAGAAATCCGGCTCGGCGGTCGTCGCGATCGTCAAACGTTCCAGTGGAACCGGTAACATCGCATCGGCCGTGAGCACGCCGTCGACCGTGACGGGATATTCTTTGGCCAGGCTACGCAGCAGGCGCAAACCGAGTCGCGCCTCGGCGGTTGCGCCCGGACCGATCTCGCCGAAGACGAGCTTGGATTTCTCACGCGTCGCGCCGTCGACTGTTTCCAGCCGCGCTTCCGGCGAAATATAAAGCCGCACGCGCACGTTGTGCGCCAGGTCGCTGCCGACGTTGGTGATGCGCACCGCGACATCCGCGAGTTGGTTGGGACGCAACACCTCTTCGCTTTCGAGACGCAAACTCGAACTCTGCGGCGAGAACGATGGATGTGAATCGACACGCCAGGTGACTTCGCCCAGCGCCGTTTCGCCGAGCTCGCGGGTGTGCACGCTCGCGCCGACGTGCAATTCGCTGCGATCCGCATACGGCGTGCGCACGCGCGCGCGCAGGACGAAGCGGCGCTGCGCGTACGGATCAATCGCACCGATCTCGGCGGTGTCGCCGTCGAGCGAGACGCGCGACGTCTTTTCGGTGAGTCGGATTTCATCCAGCGCCGGATCGATGCGCAGGTGCAGCACCACGTCGGTTGCGCTCGTACTGCCTTCGTTTGCGACGGTGATCGTGGCTTCGATCTCTTCGCCCGGTTTGACCACTTCGCCGTGCGTTCGCGCAATCGCATTGCGCCGCGCGGGCAGAGCGGGTTCGGAGTGAACCGCGGCCGTGCGTTCGAAGCGGCGCTGCGAATCGTCACCGCGCGCCGGCTCCCACGCAAGCGTCGCCGCGATCTCGATCGTTGAAGCATCGGGCAGCGGCGAAACGACGATTGCTTCGCAGAGAAGATCGATGCGCTCTTCGGCGTCAACGCGCCCCAAGTCGAAAGTCAAGGCGTCGCGCTTCTTGGCTTCCTTGGTTGGGCGTCCATCCTTAATTGGGCGTCCATCAATAAGCGTCGCGCCGCGCACCGGCACGAGCGTGTCGGGCAACTCGAGCGACGCGGTGACGTTCTCCGCCGCCGCCGATCCGGCGTTGAAGGCGCATAACGCCATCGTGATGCGCTGCCCCGGGCGCACGTCGTAGGCCGGTTCCACCGAAAAGGTCGTGCGGTCGTCATCAAAATCGGGCGTCGAACGGACCACCATCGACGCCGGCTCGAGCGCAAACCCGGCCGTCTCTTGCGAGGCGATGTGAGCGTGCGCGACGATCGCGGTGCCGTCGTACAGCGGCGAAGAGATCAGCACCCGGTACACGAGGGTCGAGCTGGCGCTTGCGGCCAGACCTGCGGTCACGATCGGCGCGTGGACCCGGTCGAAGGGTTGGCCGAGATCGCGCTCGATCTCGCGGCCGTTGATGCGGGCCGAGTTCGGGACGTAGCGTGTGTGCTCGGGAATCGGCGCCACCACGACCACGTCGTGCGCGCTCGACTCGCCGGCGTTGTGCAGCCGGACAGTAATCGTGGCCTCGGCACCCGGCACCGGCTCCGAGCGAGCCTCGATCGCGATCCCGGTCAGGGCGTTCTCGAGCAGTGGGCGGCTGCGGGCGATCAAGCGGACGATATTCGACCCGACCGGCGGCACTTCAAAGGAAGCAACCGCGGCCTGCAGCTCGATCATCGTGCCGTTCTCGATTGCGCCGGCCACGCTGTAGGAAATCTCGATGCGGCGCTCCTCACCGGAATCGATGTCCCCGATGTGGGCGCCACTGCGCGCAAGCAGCGGCGAGTTACCTTGCTCGTCGTCGAGACTGACACCGTCGAGCTGCCCCGTCCCGACCAAATAGACCAAGCCGTCGGGGAGGTTGAAGCGTACGCGCACGCCGGTTGCCGGTGCGCCGCCTTGATTGCGGAACGTGAAGGTCGCGCGCACCGTCATCCCAGGTTCCAACTCGCGGTCGGGCGAAACGACGAGCGTTCGGAGTCCTTCCGGTAATGTTGGTGCTCCCGGCGCAAAAACTTCAGATAAGGTGCGCATGACGCGGTCAACGTTCGCCGTGCACGGGTCGCTACCTTGAGGAGATATTTCCGTAATGCTCGCTACTCAAAAGTCATTTATTACGCGCGCCCTCGCGCGCCTCGGGTCGGAGAACGCGTTCCAAATCTTGCAGCGCGCGCGCGAGATCGAAGCGACGGGCCGGCGTGTCGTCCACATGGAGATCGGCGAGCCGGATTTCGATACGCCGGACAACATCAAACGCGCGGCCGTCGATTCGTTACTGGCGCACGACACGCACTACACGCCGTCGCAAGGCACGCATGAGCTGCGTGAGGTCGTTGCCGAATACGCGTCGCGCTTCCGCAAGATGGCGACGCCGTACACCGCTGCGAACGTCACGATCTCACCGGGCGCGAAGCCGATCATCTGGAATATCCTCTCGGCGATTCTCGATCCGGGCGACGAGTTCGTCTACTTCGACCCGGCGTATCCCGCGTACGCATCGGCATCGAGCTACTTGCAGGCCAACGTTACGCGTATTCCGCTGCACGAAGATCGCGACTGGCGCATGGACCTCGACGAACTTTCGGCACGTGTTTCCGATAAAACAAAAGCGGTGATGATCAACTCGCCGCACAATCCGACCGGCGGCGTGTTGCTCAAGAGCGATCTCGAGCGCATCGCCGAACTCGCGCAGAAGCACAACTTTCTCGTGATCGCGGACGAGATTTACAGCCGCAACTTCTATCTCGATAGCGAATTCGTGTCGATCGCGTCGCTGCCGGGCATGCAAGAACGCACGATTATCGTCGACGGCTTCTCGAAAGCCTACGCAATGACGGGCTGGCGCTTGGGCTACGCGATCATGCCCGAAGACTTATGCAAAGCGGTGACGCTCTTCAACAACAATACGTTTAGCTGCGTGACGTCCTTCGTGCAGCAGGCGGGCATCGAAGCGCTGCTCGGACCGGATGCTGCGGTGCGCGAGATGAACGAGATCTTCCGCCAGCGCCGCGACAAACTCGTAAGCGGCCTCAACGCGCTGCCGGGTGTGCGCTGCACGCTTCCCGAAGGTGCGTTCTACGCTTTCCCCAACGTGTCGCAGATCACCAAGGACGACCGGAAGCTCGCGAGCTTCATTCTCGAGGAGGCCAGCGTTGCGTGCGGCGGCGGTTCGAGCTTCGGGCCCTCCGGCGCCGGCTACTTACGCTTCTCGTACGCGGCGTCGCTAGCCGACATCGATTACGCGTTGCACCAACTCGCGGAGTACTTACCAAAGTTCAAGGGGTAGAATCAGGGAAGAGCTTGAGCGTCAAGGGGCTCGTGGCAGCGTAACCGCTCGGCCCCCATTATGTCGGTTGGGCTAAGTCCGCCGATACCCGAAATTTTCCCACAGTCGATCTCGGCACCCATCAGCACAAAGACCCGATTACGTGCAGCGATCACCTCTGCGGCCGTGTGTGGTTCAGGCCAGCGCTTTCGCGTTACAGGTATTCTTGCGGAACACGCTCGGTAGTCCCCCAGCACTTAGTCGGCGATTTTGGCAGCGTGAGTTTCACCACCCGCCGATCCGCGACCCAGTATGAAGCCGCCGAGGCCGCCGAGAAGCAATCCGGCGAGCAATGGAATCGCAGTCTTTATGGATATGCCGACCTTTACTATTGAATTCCCTCACTCCCAATTGGCTCCGCACTGCAGCAACTCGCGGAGTGCTTACGAAAGTTCAAAAGTTAATCGTAAGCGGGAACAGCTTCCGCGCAAGCGGCGTCGCAGGAGTATAGCCGCTGTCATCGACAATCTCACCCCGGTAAAATCCGCCGTTACCGGATCGCGCGCCGCAATCGTCCTCAGCGGCCAACAAATCAAAGGCCCTGTTTCTTGCTGCAGTCAAATCTTTCTCAGTTTGCTTGGCTAAGGGTCCGCGATGTCTCGGAATCTTTGCCATGCACTTCACGAAATAGCCGTAGTTTTCAACAATCACGGCATCGTGTTTCGATTGGCTGTTCACTGCCCTATATCCAGCAGCAAAACCGCCTGACACGCCTATAAGCAGGCCAGCAACAAGCGCGATCGGGGTTTTTATATGGGCCCACACGTTATTACTGAATTCCCTCGCTTCCATATGATGCTCCAGACGAAAGATCCACAAGTATTGTCCTCCCACCAGATTGTACGGCACCGCAGGGCGACGCCGTGCTTTGCGTGCTGCCGATATCGCTGCCGCATAGGGCGTAGGCAGAATACGTGCCTGAGGCGGCAACTGGTTGCAAAGGAGCACCTATCGTGCGCCAAAGGCGCGTGTAGAGATGCACATGAAAAGCGGGAATCCAGGGTGGCCCGTTCACGAATATTACCTTCGGAATTATGCACTGGCAATTAGAATTATATGTCCCGCCGACGGTTTCCGGAACTCGGGTCCATGTGCCGGCATCGTCGATGTTGATCTGAATCTTGTCGCTACCTAACAATCCTGAACTCCCGTGACGCCACACGAACATGTACTGACGATTCCCCGGAGCCGGCGCGTCGCTGGTGGGGGCGGTGGTGGTGGGCGAGATTGTTTGCGCCCCGCCAAAAGTTAGAACTGCGTCGGATGGAAGCTGCCCACCGTTACTCGCAATCCATTGCTCGGCATACTGTAGCGCATCGTCCTGGTAAAATCCCTTCGCGGTTCCAGTCGCCGGGGTCACCGCCACCAGTCCGCCACTTGCGAGGTAGTGATCGACATAGGCATATGGATTTCGATAGAGATCCTCGTTGCCTGTAGGGTGGATGATTTCAGACGCAACGCTTCCACCGCCGTAGAAATTATACCAGTACGTCTCGTTCATTGACTCGCCGGTAAGTGCATACGTGCTCGCCGGCGCCGATGACAACATGGCAATCTGCGCCTGGAGCGAGCCGTTCGCGTAAGAAAGGTAGATGGGGTTCGTATCGCGATCGATTCCATAGTGGGGACCACCGCGAGCCTCAATGTCGTCGGTCTCGTTCGGCTGCGGCACAAGAGCCGACGCAAGCGATGCATCGCCAGTTTGCGCAACGGCAGTGTCCCACGCATCGAGTGCAGTAGAATACTGACCGATCGCCCGCGCGAAGGCCTGCAGGCCGCCATCGCTGAGCGCGTAGGTGCCCCCGTTCCAGCCCAGTATTCCGTGAAGGTTTCCGCCAAAAACACCCTCCCAGCCGACACCTGGTATTACGACGTCGCAGGCGTCAAGGACCAACCATGTCGGGCCATTCCACGGGTTCGGTATGTCCGACGGGCCCCACGCATAGTCGTTGCCGAACTGTGAATTGTTGCAATTGCGTAGGCAAACCTCAGCCTGGTTACCATTTAGAACGTTGCCGTGGCTGTTCACGTAGAGAAGGTTCGCTGTCTCGTTAATTATGCTCGTTGCGGTTGGATCGGCTGTCCAGGAGCCGTTCACGATCGCTTCGGTGACGCCATTGCTAAGTGTCCACTTGCTGTTTTGCATCGGCGTGCCGAGGTTGTTGGAAACACCGTAAATGCAATCCGTTGATTGATCTGGGCAGAACGTCGAGCCGTCCCCATAGTTAACGATGGCGTAATACGAAAATGTTCCTGGCGAGTCGACTGGTGCCGCGGAATTGCCGCATTCGAGTAGCTGACATATTGCTGACGTCGGATTGCATCCAGCGACGAGAACCAGGGCAACAAAGCCTGCGGCTTTGGCAAAATGCCGCGCCATGTCACTGACCGTGCTGATCATCAGTAGACCTGCTCGACGGCAGCCTCTATCGACGCTAGCGGCGCCGTGCCAGGCAGAGTCGTGTCGATGCTTGAGTCGCCGAACTCCATGTGCACGTCGATATACGGCGTCTTTGGATCCGCGAGCACAAACCAACTTGCCCCACGCGTGGTCGTACCATTGGCGATGACAAGTAATGTGCTCGAAGGGCTTGGCAGGCTCGTGGGCGCCGGCCTCTTCGGCGACTGCACAAGGGTCAGGTAGCCAAACGGTGTCGCGTAGTCGACCTGAGTGAACGTCCCGTTGGGAGTCGCGTAGGACGAAGAGTCACGGATGGTAATGCGTCCGTCGTGAAACGTACGTATCTGATACGCGTTGTCGGGCGACCTTCCCAAAACGCTCGCACGCGTCGTGAGGTGTCGGCCGCTGGAGATAGACGACGCGGCATTCGCAGAAAGGCCTTGCAGCGGCACCATGCCGTGGCCGCCTAAGCCGCAGGCCTGTAGGCAGAAAGCCGCACCGATCGAGAGCCAAAGCAGGCGCGAAACTCTGTAACCCATACGCAGCCCTCCCGTATTTGGTAGTGCCTCGACGTCTGATGACGAGGACTCGGCGTTCCGTGTGACTCGGCTGCCGCCTGCTAGTGCCGAATAGTCCTAATGGACTATGCCTACAGAGACGTCCAGGTCTCGGTGGCCATCTGGCCGAGAAACTCGCCCGCGGCGTGCGTTACGTCTTTGTCGTCGTAAATGCTGCTCTTGCCTGACATGCGGTTAATGTAAAATGCGAAGGCAACATGATGCCCGCTGCGCGTCGTCATATAGCCGGCCAGCCCTTTCGCGGTGACGAGCGCGTCATCGTTGAGCAGATCGGCCGTGCCCCATGAACCGGTTTTGGCGTGGACTTTTCCCGCGGCCGGCGAGCCGTTCTCGATGTTGAACAGCGTTCCGTCGACGCCCATCACCGGCAGCGCATGGAAGAACGGCGTGAACCACGACTGGGCGCGCGCCCACGCAAGATAGTGCACCATGAAATCCGGCGTGAAATATCCGTCGACTCCCAGACCGTCTTGCTGCGAGGCACCGCTCAGGTCGAGACCCGCGCCTTGCAGCAACTTGCGTTCGAGCGCGAAGCCTTGCGCGAGCAGATCGTGATGCGGCGAGGGCGCGAGCTGCAGCGCCCACGTGTACGGCCCAAGTGCGGCATGCAGATTATCGCTAACCTTGAGCGTGACGTAGACATCTTGCGCGAGCGGCGGCGACGTATGTGTGGCAACGAGGTTTGCGGCGGTGTAGTTCGCTTTCGCGAGCGCCGGATCGAACGGCTTTGCGCCAGCCGGCACGGTAAGGGTGATGCCGCGATCGCGCAAGACGCTCGCAAACGCCATTTGCGCAAAGACGTCGGGGTTTGGCACGCGGTACGCAAAGAGAATCGGCGAGCCGGAGGGGATTGCGCCCGTAATCGTAAGCGTGTGCGTGCCGTCGGATTGGGTGACGTCATTGCTCATATCGATCGTCGGCTCACTCCCGGCTTTACCGGTCGTCGCGTGATTGACGAAGGTCGCGTAACCGGTGTGGTCCGGCGAGACGGTGATGCTTGCGGGCGCGCCCGATTGTGCGCCCGGCGTTATCGTCACGTCGATGAGATTATCGTTCACGACGATCGGCGAGACGATGGCCCCCGTTCCACCCTCTGGACCCGGGCTTGCGAAGAGCGAGGCATCGATCGCCACGCGACCGTCGATCGCGCGGATGCCGCTCGCTTGCACTTGCGCCGCGAGTGCGCGCAGCACGCTCAACGGATCGCCCGGCACGGCTTGGGTGTGCAGTCCACCGTCGTACGAGTGATCCTCGTTCTCGAATGCGAGCGTGCCATCGGGCTGTATGCGTTGCGAGAGATTGGGATCGCCGCTCGCCACCAGCACCAAATCGCCGTGCAGCGTGCCGCTGGTATCGACTGGACCGCTGCGATACACCGGGGTCGTCCAGGTGAAGTTCGGGCCGAGAAGCGCAAGGCTCGTGCCTTGCGTGAGAAGTTTGGTCGTCGACGCAGCTTGCATCAGCACGTGCGCATTGCGCGCATACAGCACGCGGTGAGTGTCGAGATCATAGACTTCGCCGGCGACGATGGCGTTGTCGAGGGCCGGCGCGGCAAGGATCTGCGTCATCGTTGGCGGCGCGCTTCTTACCGCGGCAATCAGTGCGCCAAACGCAAGCAGCAGCACAATTAATCGCTGATTCATCTTCCGGTGTTTCTCCAAACGATTCCTCAGTCCGGCCTAATGCACGGTGCGCGACAAAGTTCGTATGCTGGGTGAGCGCTGCGCAGCCAGACCTTTCACCAGCACAATGAGGAACACACCCATGCGAACTCCTTTGTTGCTTGCCCTCGCCACGGCAATGACGCTTGCTGCCTGTGGTGGCGGCGGCGGATCGACGACGACGCCTCCCTCGAGCGGCGGCAATTCATCGACGTCGAGCCAAACCCAATCCCAAAGCGCGATTGACACGACCAACGCCCTCGGCGATCCGATAAAGAGCACCGCCGATTTCAACGATACAACCAGCGGCACGTCCATCGCGCAGCGTTCGACCAGCAAAGTCGTGATGCTGAGCAGCGGCACGTGCACGAACGGCGTGGAATTCTTCTCACCCGACAAAAACGGCGATCCGAATTCGACCGAAGAGCAATATTTCTATGACAGCGCGTGCACGGAGCTTGCGCGCGACGTCGTGCGCATCTATACGATCAACGGCTCGTCCGAAACGGTGAACCGCACCGAGTCGCAATACGCAGTTGGGAACGCGACGGCGATCGCCTCCCGCACGACAACGGTAAACTACGTCAACGGAACGTACGGTTCGAACGGGTATCCGGTCGTCGCCGACGGCTTCGCGCGCTCGTCGACCAGCCAAACCAACATCTCCGGCGCGAAGACCATCGCCGCCGACGATGAACTCGTCATGTCGCCTGGGAGCAACGGCACGAGCGCGTGGTGCGGTGATTCCGCCGGTTACAACACGACCGGCATTGCGGCGCTGAATGAGACCTTCGGCTGGCAAGGCGGTGTCGCGAGCGGCGGCACCCGCACGGCCAACAACGACGGATCGGTGACCTGGGCCTCGACCAGCAGCGGCTCGGTCTTCACCGGCGCGATCGGTTCGCTCTCAATTGCCATCGGCGTTGCCAATACCGCGTGCCCGATCGCAACGCCGGAGTATACGCTCGCCGGCGGCACGTCGCAAGGGACCTACTCGATACCGGTAAGCGCGACATATTTGCACGGTGAACTCACCAGCCTGACGGTGACCAACGCGACGCTGGCAAGCGGCAATACGCTCAACGTCACCACGAATTCCAACCTCTCCCCAACCAACGCGAACTTCGTGACCGGTACAATTTCCGGCACGAGCGGTCAGATCGCCACCTTTGCGGTCGACTGCTTCGGCGACGGAACCCTGACGGTCACGGCGAGTGGAGCGCAATACGTGATCGACGACTGGCACGTCGTCAAGTAGCCAACAAACGTCCCGTTGCTACGCGAAGGTCCCGGCGGTCACTGGCCCGCCGGGATCATTCGTTTATGAGGTTTAGCCGAGGCTCAAGGGCGGTAAGAATTATTGGGTACACGAAGAATGCGCCCCAAGACAAGAGGCCCGGTGTGAGTAAGCACCGGGCCTTTCGATAAGGAGGCGCCCCCCTTGAACGTCTTGCGCTGTTCCGTCGCTTTTCTAGCGCTGGCCTTGGCCGTCGCATGCTCTGGGAACTCGGGGTTTGTCGCCGCGCGCCAGTCGAGCGCCCCGGGTGCAGCTCCGGCGTCAAACTACGTCGGCACGTTTCCGATCACGTACACCAGCCCGGCCGGGACATGCGGCACGTCGGTCTTGCCAACGGGGTTGAAGATCACCAACACGGCAGCCGGCAACGGAGGAGCGCTACTGTTGAGCGGGTCGATCATTGGCGGAAGCGCTGCATTCAACGGGAGCAATTTGCAGTCGAGTGGTGACAGCGCCAACCCGGAGTATCCGTCGGCATTTGTCCTCGATAATTCTCTCGCGATCCTTTCCGCCGCCGGAACGTTACCGGGACCGCTTTACCAATTAGAGATCGATGTCGTCGCCTGGAATCCGCCCGCTAGCACGGGACCGCTCGTTTTGGTCTGGTTCAACTCAACGAGTTGCAGCGAATCTGACGAGTTCGCGATTCTGGGTAGTCCGGCACCGTAGCGGATCTAGATCAGACGCATCGCGCGCTTGACGTCGGCCAGCACGCCTGCCGCGATCACGCGCGTGCGCGCTGTACCATCTTCGATGATACGTTCGACCTCGGTGGGATTGGCGCGATAGATTGCCAGCCGCTCGCGCACCGGGCGCAGATATTCGTTGAGTTGCTCGGCAAAGTCGCCTTTATCCGCAACGCATCCAAGCGCGCCGGAGCGGCACTCCGCGGCGATGCCGTCGACTTTGAGCGGATTGACGAACTTCCACAGCGCAAACACCGGACAGACTTCGGGACGCCCCGGATCACCGCGCCGAATCTTTTGCGGATCGGTGACCATCGAGCGTACTTTCTTCGTCGTCGTCTCGTCATCGTCGGCGATAAGGATCGCGTTGTCGTAGGATTTCGACATCTTGCGCCCGTCGGTACCCGGTATTTCCGCGAATTCGGTCAGCGTCGGATGCGGTTCTACCAAGATTTCGGCGCCGTTCCCATAGAGATAATTGAAGCGCCGCACGACCTCGCGCCCGAGTTCGAGATGCGCCACTTGATCGCGTCCCACCGGCACGCGTTCGCCGCGCACGATCGCCACGTCGCACAACTGCAGCAGCGGATAACCCAAGAATCCAGCGGTGGCAATCTGCACACCGAGCGCTTCGATCTGTCCCTTGAAGGTCGGGACGCGTTCCAGCCACGAGATCGGCGTGATCATCGAGAGCAGCGTGTAGAGTTCGGCGATCTGCGGGACGGCTGATTGAAGATAAATCGTCGACTTGTTGGGATCGACGCCCGCCGCGAGCCACACCGCGACCATCTCGTTGCGCGCATCGCGAATCGCTTGCGGATCCTCGAAGCCGGTCGTGTACGCGTGCAGATCGGCGATCTCGAAGTACGCATCAGCAGTGTCGCAATAGTTCGCCCACTGCGTGAGCACGCCGACCAGGTGGCCGAGGTGGAGTCCGCCGGTCGGACGCATGCCCGACATCACGCGTGGTTTAGCTGCGGTCGCGCTGGTCATCGGCGCTCAATACGCCGCGCGAATGCCGTCAACTTGCACGGCGTGGGCAATCCGCTCGCGCACGAATGCGCGCGCGAAGAGCACTGCCGCGCGCAGCTCGTCGCCGCGTCCGAGCGCGAAGGCCAGCGCCATCGCAAGCGTGCAGCCCGTTCCGCGCATCTCAGGCTGGATGCGCTGGCCGGAAAATGTCTCGACCCCGTGGCGGTCAGCCAGCACATCGGACGGCTCGCCGGCGAGATGCCCGCCCTTGAGGAGCACGGCACGCGCCCCGCGTGAACGCAGCTCCACGGCGGCATCGACCAGTTGCGCGCGGCCGATCTCGCGGCCGAGCAAATTGCCGGCCTCGGCAAGATTCGGCGTCAGAATCACCTGCGGCAGCGTCAGCAGCTCCTCGCCGATGGCGCGAAGCGTCGCCTCATCGCCGAGGGCGCCGCCGCCGCTGGCAACCACCACCGGATCGACGACCACCGGAACGCCGGTGGTTGCGAGCGCCGTCGCAACCGCGTGCACGGCGCCGGTCGATCCGAGCGCGCCAACGCGCACCGCGTCGATCCGATCCCACGGAATCGCCTCGAACTGCGCCTGCACCGTCGCCGCCGAAAGCGCGTCGAGCGCGCGTACGCCGCGGGCATCCTGGGCGCTGATCGCCGCGAGCACGGTAAAGACGCGCGCGCCAAGCGCGGCCCCGATGCGCAGATCGAGCCCGACGCCCGCGATGTTCCACGGATGCGTCGTGCCGACCGAGAGAAGCGTTACTTCACCCATCCCAGACGCTCGTAGAGACGAAAGCCGGTATCCACCAAGGCCGAGAGTTCCACCAACAGCTCGCGTTCGGGACGCACGAAATTGAAGCTCGACCGGCCCTGCATGCGCTTCTTCAGCGCATCGCTCACGCTGCTCAGCAGTTCCGGATGCGAATAGACCGGCAAGAGATGGAAGGTGACGTAGGCGCGCCGGATTTGCACGCCGCCGAACGTCATCGCCCGTTTGAAGTCGGACGCGTACTCGCCGTCGAGCATATAAAAGGTGGCGGTGTCGTGCGTCGGGTGCAAGCGCGTCGCGTAGGGCACGAGCAGGCCCTTGAGCACCGCGAACGTGCCGGAAAAATCACGTGCCGCCGGCATGCCATCGCTCCACCAGCGCGCGCGCCGCCTCCGCCGGGTCGGACGCATCGGCAATCGCCGAAATCACCGCCGCCATCGCCACGCCGCTCGCGCGGACGTCATCGAGTTGCGCCGCGCCGATGCCGCCGATCGCCGCGACGGGACACCAACTCTCGGCGGCGATCGCGCGCAATCCGTCGATGCCGATCGGTGCGCCCGCATCGGCCTTTGACGCGGTCGCGTAGACTGGGCCAATCCCAACGTAGTCGACGTCTTCCGCGTTCGCGTAGCGGGCCTCGTCGACGGTGCCGCACGAGAGGCCGACCAAACGGTCCGCCAGCGCCTTGCGCACCGGTGGGACCGCGGCGAACCCCTCGTCGTCCGGGCCGAGATGCACGCCATCGCACTGAAACTTCAGGGCCGCGCGCCAATCGTCGTTGACGATCAGCAGCGCCTTGTGCTCGAGCGTCTGCTGGCGCAGCAACTGCAAATGTCCGATGTCCACGCCGCCTTTGGCGCGATATTGCAGCACTTTCACGCCGGCGCCGAGCACCGCGCGACCGATCTCCAGCACGCGCGAACCTTCGTTCACGATCACGTAAATGCCGCGCAGTCGCTCGGCGCGCCGGAGGCGCGCTAGGACCGCTGCTTCATCCGTCGCCATAGCACGACGTTCGCAGCGAGATAGATTGCAAAGACCACCGGGATGCCGACGGCGATCGCGGCGTTGTGACGCTGCAGCGCGATTGGCACGATCAGCACGAAACACAGCACGCCGAACATCAGCACGGTGAGGATGCGCGTGAATGGAATCATGGTTCGAGCAAAAGATCGGAGAGGCGTAGGAGCTCGCTCTCGCTGGCAAAGCGAAATTCAATCTTGCCGCCCTTGCTTCCGCGAACCAGCGCGACGTGCGTTCCGTAGCGCTCGCGCAAGCGCGATTCGAATTCCGCCTCGTCGGGCGAGAGCTCGCGCACGCGTCCGCCCGCCGGCGTTTTGACGGCGCCGCTGATTTTCTCGAGCGCGCGCACCGAGAGGCCCTCCCGGGCGGTGCGCTGTGCGAGTTTCAAGCGATCCGCGGCGGGCGCCGCCAGCAGCGCGCGGCCATGTCCCGCGGAAAGCCGCCCATCGACCAGCATCACCTTGATTGCATCGGGCAGCGCCAGTAAACGCAAAGCATTGGCGATCGCCGGACGGCTGCGGCCCAGGCGCGCCGCGAGATCTTCCTGCGTGAAGCCATACTCATCCATCAAGCTGGAAAATCCGGCGGACTCTTCGATCGGATTGAGATTCTCGCGCTGCAGATTTTCGATGATCGCGACTTCGAGCGAATCCCGATCGTCGGACTCGCGCACGATCGCCGGAATCATCGGGCGCTGCAGCGTTGCACACGCGCGCCAGCGCCGCTCGCCCGCCACCAGTTCGTAGTTTTCGCCGCGTTTGCGTACGATGATCGGCACGAGCACGCCGTATTCCGAGATCGACGAGCGCAGATCGTCCATCGCCGCTTCATCGAAGTTCTTGCGCGGCTGAAACGGATTTGGCGTGATGCGCGCTACCGGAATTTCGCGAAGAGCTTCTTGTGCCGCGGGTGAGGTCGGCACTGGTGCATCCCCGAGTAGTGCGCCAAGTCCCCGGCCGAGTCCCCGTTTGGGTTGGCTCATACCGATGCGGGTGCTCCGAGCAATTCTTTCGCGAGCGAAATATAGGCTTGCGCGCCGCGGCTCTTTACGTCGAACAGAATCACCGGTTTTCCGAATGACGGTGCTTCGGAGAGGCGAATGTTGCGCGGGATCTGTGTTTTGAACATCTGCTGCGGAAAGAACTTTTCAAGCTCATCGAGCACTTCCATCGCAAGGCGCGTCCGCCCGTCGAACATCGTTACCAGCACGCCGCTCACGTGCAGCGTGGGATTGAGCGCTTCGCGCACGCGGCGTACCACGGCAGTGAGTTGCGAGAGGCCTTCGAGTGCGTAGAACTCGGCCTGCACCGGAATGATCGCTTCTTCCGCCGCGGTGAGTGCGTTAATCGTCAGCAGGCCCAGCGACGGCGGGCAATCGATCAAGACGAAATCGTAGCGCGAGGCGACCGGTAAGAGCGCTTGGCGCAGACGCGTTTCACGCGAAAGCAAAGAGACGAGCTCGATCTCGGCACCCGCCAAATTGATCGTCGCGGGAACGAGCGTGAGTGTATCGATCTCCGTGCGCACCGCGACATCGTCGATGCTCGCTTCCTGCAACAAGACATCGTACACATCGTGTTGCAAGCCGTGTTTGTCGATGCCGAATCCCGTCGTCGTGTTGCCTTGCGGATCGCAATCCACAACGAGCACACGCCGGCCTTCAACGGCAAGCGCGGCACCGAGATTAACGGCTGTCGTGCTCTTGCCGACGCCGCCTTTTTGATTTACGAGAGCGATAATCCGACTCAACCGATGGCTCTGTCAACAACGGCGAGATAGCCGTCCAGTAGTGCGAGGAGAACTTCGCGCTCGTTACGCTCGGGGCGCTCCGTGACCTGCTCGAAGAGCCAGTGTAGCGCTGCGCCGACGCGCGCGTCGCCGCGAAATTCACTTGGCGCCAAACCGCGGCGCACCAACGCCGCGACGACGTCGTCACCACCGATCGCAAGGTCCGCCACCGAGAACGCGGGCTTGCGTTCCACTTCCTCCCAGACCCGCGCTTCGAAGCGCTCGTTTGAGTCGTCGCGCTTAGGCAAACCAGAACCGGTGATGTCGGCGTGGCGCACGGCGAATTGACGCGCCAAGTGCGCCAAGCCGATTCGGCGGATGAAGCGCCGGATCGCGGCGTCGCTCAGCTCCGGGTCTTGCACGTACATGTGCTGACGAATCAAATGCTCGACCGTCTCGACGCTCTCGTTCGAAAAGCGCAGGCGGCGCAGCATCGCGCCGGCCATCTCGGCGCCGACCTGCTCGTGACGGTAGAAATGCGGCCCTTCTTTGGTGCGAGGCTTGCCAACATCGTGGAGTAAAGCAGCCAGGCGAAGCGTGGCATCCCCGGGGGGCACCGCATCGAGGGTCGCTAGGTTGTGTTGCCAGACATCATAAGCATGCCACTCGTTCTGCTCGACGCCGACGCCCTCGAGCAGCTCGGGCCAGACCTGGGCCAGGACTCCGGTGTCGGCGAGCAGGCGCAGCCCGACCGAGGGCTGGGGCGCTAGCGAGAAGAGCTTTTGCAGCTCGTCGTGGATGCGTTCCGGCGCGACGGTGCGCACCAGGGGCGCCGCGGTGCGCATCGCCTCGATCGTGGCCGGCGTCGGCTCATAGCCGAAACGGGCGGCGAACTGCGCGGCGCGCAGCATGCGCAGCGGATCCTCATCGAAGGCCGCTGGCGTGAGGATATCGATCCGGCGAGCGCGGATGTCGGCCTCGCCGCCGTAGGGATCGACCAGCTCCGCGCACGGAAGCGCCCGAGCGATCATGTTCAGGCGGAAATCGCGGCGCGCAAGGTCATCCTCGAGCGGGACGTCGGGTCCGCCCTGGACGTCGAAGTCGCGGTGTCCGTGACCGGTCGAGCGCTCGCGCCGCGGTAAGGCCACATCGACGGTCAAGCCATCGGTCGTTAGCTTGGCCACCGCGAAGGCGGCTCCAACGAGATCGACGCGCCCCAGTGTCTGCAGGCGAGCGGTCAGTTCCTCAAGCGTAAGCCCGGTGACGACATAGTCTAGGTCCTTAGCCGAAACCTCGATCCCCTCGAGGTCAGCGCGAATCTCGTCGCGGACCCGGCCGCCGACGGCAAAAAGCCGGCCGGGGGCGAGGGCCTCGGCCAGCCGGGTGTCGAGCGGATGGGGCTGGTACATCGCCTCCTATCGTAGCAGGAGAGGGTTCCAGCCGCTTCGCGGCTCGCACATCCTGCGCTTGGAACCTTCATCACCATCCGGGTGAGGGCAAAATGTTTCACGACAAACAATTTTTCCAATTGTTTCACGTGACGACGCCTTCGAAGGGCCGCCGCTTGGGCCGCCGAACGCAGTCCGCTGTGAAGATCGGGCTGAGCTACGATCAGGGATCGCCCAAGTATCGGCTTTATACGGGGGCGCTGATGGCTGCGGCGGAGCAGGCGGGCGTTGACGTCCAGCCGTTTTGGCTCGCCGGGGCTGACCGCGAGACCGACTGGACCGCCATCCAGACCATGGATGGTCTCTTGCTCACCGGCGGCGCCGACATCGAGCCGCAGCGGTACGGCCTGAATGATACCGGCAGCCTTTGCACGACGTACCCCGGTCGCGACGACATCGAATGGTCAATCCTCGATGCCGCCCTCGTGCGGCGTTTGCCGATGCTCGCGATCTGCCGCGGCATGCAACTCTTCAACGTGTACAACGGCGGCACGTTAGAGCCTGACCTTCCCACCACTGACAATCATCAGCTCGATGACGACCGGCGGCACCCGGTCACCTGTGAGGCGACTGCGGCCCTCGCCATTCTGGTCGGCCAGGTCGACGGTGAGGTCACCTCGACCCACCACCAAGCCGTCGCGAAGCTCGGACACGGGCTTCAAATCGCGGCGCGCCACGGCGACGGGACGGTCGAAGCGATCGAATGGACTCGCCCGATGCGCCGGCCGTGGCTCGCCGCAGTGCAGTGGCACCCCGAGCGGATGGGGCTCGATGAGCCGTTCTCGGGCGCACTCTTCCGCGGGTTCTTACAAGCCGTCTCGCTCGCCCACGACTAGGGCGATCCGGCTACCAGCAGAGCGGGCGTTTTTCGGGAATGCCGGGCCGCCGCGGAAAGCGCGTCGCGGTCGGGGCCGTCTTCCGCACCACGATCACGCGCCGCTCGCCCTCGAGCATCGTCTCGCTCTCGACCTGACCGCCGAGCATGAGCGCCGCATCGCTGAGCGCATGGCGTTCGCGCTCGTCCATCGTACCGCGCTGCAGCACCGCCACGCCGCCGACGGCGATCAGCGGCAGCAGCAGTTCTACCACCGTCGGGGCGCTCGAGACGGCGCGTGCCGTACCCGTCGCAAACTGCTCGCGTAGACGCGGATCGTGCCCGGCGGCTTCGGCCCGCTCGGCCACGACCTTGCCGGTGAGGCCAAGTTCGGTCAGCATACCTTCGAGAAAACGCGCCTTTTTCACCGTGCTCTCGATCAGCGTGGTCGGAATACCGGTCAGGATCGCGAGCGGAATCGCCGGCAAGCCCCCGCCCGAGCCGATATCGACCAGCGAGTGCTGGATTTGCGCCGCGATCGTCAGGCTATCAAGGATGTGCGGCGCGAACTCGGTGGCCGTTTTGGCCCCGGTCAGATTGAACTGGCGGTTCGTCTCCAGCACGGCTTCGCCGTAAAGAACCAGACGATCGAGGTGCTCGGGCGGCGCGCCGCCGGCCTCAAGAAGCGCGCGAAGCTCGCTCGACAAAGAGCCCAACAATCGCTACGTCAGCGGGCGTGACGCCCGGGATCCGACTCGCCGCGCCAAGCGTGCGCGGTCGTTGCGCGCTCAATTTCTCGCGCGCTTCGCGCGAGAGTGCCGAAATATCGGCATAGTTAAAGTCCACCGGAATGATGACCCGCTCGGTCTTGGCCGCGCGTTCGATCGCCATCTCTTGCCGGCGCACGTAGCCGGCGACTTTGAGCTCGATCGCGACCCGCTCGCCGATTGCGGGTTGCAACGGGGGCGCGAAACACTCCGCAATATCACCAAACTCGAGCGTCGGACGGCGCAGCGCATCGGCTAGCGTCGCACCCGCTTCGAACATTTGATCCTTGATCCGCTCGACGCCGACGCGCGAGCGTTCGGCCCGCGTGATGCCTGCGCGCAGCGAGCCTTGCCGCCGCTCGAACGACTCCCAGCTTGCGTCATCCACCAACCCAATCGAACGTCCGACCGGCGTCAGTCGCGTATCCGCATTATCGTGGCGCAGAATCACGCGATGCTCGGCGCGCGACGTCAGCATGCGATACGGTTCATCGACGCCTTTGGTTACGAGATCGTCGATCAGGACACCGATGTAGGCCTCGCTGCGCGAAAGGCGCAGCGGTTCACGCGCTTGCACCGCGCGCGCGGCGTTGATTCCGGCGATCAATCCTTGTGCCGCGGCCTCTTCGTAGCCCGACGTGCCGTTGAGCTGTCCGCAGTGATACAACCCCGCGATACGTTGCGTCTCGAGCGTGTCGCGCAAGTCGGTCGGTGGGACCATGTCGTATTCCACCGCGTACCCGGCACGCAACATCACGCATTCTTCCAACCCGGGAAGCGTGTGCAGCATCTGGATCTGAATTTCGGCCGGCAACGACGTTGAGAATCCGCCGACGTAAAGCGTCGGTTCGTCCCAGCCTTCGGGCTCGATGAAGAGTTGATGCGACGGATTGTGCGCGAACTTCACCACTTTGTCTTCGATCGATGGGCAATAGCGCGGGCCGATGCCTTCGATCAAATCCAGGCCATAGAGCGGCGAATACAGCAAATTGTCGCGCACCAGTTTGTGCGTGCGTTCGTTGGTTTCGGTGATATAGCACGGCACTTGCGGGCCACCGAATTTTGCTTCGCTGGTGTACGAAAAGAGCAACGGTGTCTCGCTTGGCGCCTGCATCAACATCGCATCGTAGTCGACGCTGGTTCGATCGATGCGCGGCGGCGTTCCGGTCTTCAAGCGTTTTGTCGGAAAGCCCAACCGGCGCAACGCATGCGCAAGACCGATTGCCGGCGCTTCGCCGAAGCGCCCTTCGGCTTGCACGACGCTCCCGCGAAAGCTCTTACCCCCGAGAAACGTGCCCGTTGCGAGCACGATGCTGCGTGCAAAATATTTTTTACCATCGGCGCACATAACGCCGCGCACAGCATCGCCGTCAACGACGAGATCTTCGACCAGCCCTTGCACGATCGTGAGATTGGGCTGCGCGCGCAACACCTCGATCGCGAGACGCGCATATGCGGGCTTGTCCATCTGTTGGCGCAGCGCGCGCACCGCCGGACCTTTGCTCTCGTTCAAAAAACGCGCGTGCAGGCTGCATTGATCCGCCATGCGCGCCATCGCGCCGCCGAGCGCATCGATCTCGCGCACGAGCTGTCCCTTGGCGCTGCCGCCGATCGACGGATTGCACGGCAGCGTGCAAATCTTCTCGGGATCTCCGGTGACCAGCAGCGTTTCTACGCCCAGGCGCGCAGACGCAAGCGCCGCTTCGACGCCCGCGTGACCACCCCCAACGACGATGACCCCCGCGTCATCACTCGGCAATTGCTGCATTCCAGGCCAGCGCTTTAGGGAGTTCGAAACGAATACCTCCGATGAAAATAGGCTTCGCACTCCCGCTTGCCGTATGCGTGCTTGCCTTGGCCCTGCTCGCGCCGGCTCCCGCGCAACTCATTACCATCAGTGTCATTCGGAATCTGACCATGACCGTTGGGCAGACCGCCGAAATCCATGTGCAATCCTGGGGCGCCAAGGCGCCCAACATCGCCGCCGTCACGTGCGGCAGCTACCCTCCCGGCAAGCCATCCGATATGGTTGCGATCACGCACACCCACCGATCCAAGGTGACCTCCAACGTGAACGACGGGGGCTCGCTCACGCTCTACGTAAAGGCCCAGCATCCGGGACGCTGCTTTATCCGCTACAGCGCCACGGGCTTAGTCCAGCAAGCAACCGCCCAGACGGACTTCACGGTGAAGCCGTGATGCACGGACTGCGCATCAAAGCGCTCGCGAGCCTGGTGCTTGCCCTGGCCACCTTCTCGGGCACGCTGGTCGATAAGACCACCGGACAGCCGCTTACCCACGTGTTGGTGCACGTCTCCGGCCTAAGCAAAGCCTATGCCACCACCGACGCGCATGGCCGCTTCACGTTCAAGAACCTCCGGCCGGGAGGCTACACGGTCGAAGTCGAGTCGAACGACGTGCCGCCGCAGACCTTCAAAGTGACGCTGGCCGCCGATCACATCACGGTGCTCACGATCAAGGCCTGCAGCACGACACTGGACTACCATTGCAATGCACCGGGCGGCGGCCCGGGGTAGACGATTTCGCGCGGCTACGCGGTCGCGTGGCTCTTCAAGCGGAATGAGAACGCGATCATGATGATGCCGAAGAGGATCGCGTAGAAGCCGATCAGGTAAATGACCGTG
>Ga0302324_100008902_pt1 | contig 21105 bp, 15 predicted proteins | sample Palsa_T0_1_FD_201949 | JGI IMG/M metagenome (GOLD analysis project Ga0302324, IMG submission 201949) | Peat permafrost microbial communities from Stordalen Mire near Abisko, Sweden - Palsa_T0_1 | ecosystem: Environmental > Terrestrial > Soil > Palsa > Peat permafrost | place: Sweden: Abisko...
GCGCACGCCGTCACTGCCTTGTTCAAGGCCTAGTGGCGCTGCCCGGTCAGCGCAGCCCCCCGACTGCGAGAGGCTAATGATGGATGTTTGCGTTGCGACGCCTATTTCACCCGCACTCGAAGATGGGCGACAAATCCTGCCCCGCTACCGCTCGGGTTCAACAGCCCCCTCACGGGGCTCTTGGGTTCGAATCCCACCCTCTCCGCCAACCACTAAACCAACTCGCCGAGCACGTCCGAGAATGCACTGATGAGTTGATCGACCTGGTCAGCAGTGCTCGCCGGACACAGCAGCATCATGTTGTGAAACGGTGCAATCACGCTGCCGCGGTTCAGCAGGCCGATATGAATCGCCTGCTCGAGCTCGGGCGCGTGCGCCCGGGCAGCCTCGGAACCATTCTTCAACGGTCCGGGTGCGCACACAAATTCGACCCGTGCGCCGACACGCGCCACGTGCCACGGCAGCCTGCATTCGGCGATCGTTGCCTCGAGACCGGCCGCCAGCCGTCTGGCGAGCCCGTCCATGTGCGCGTACGCCGCGTTCGTCATGACCTCGGCGAGCGTGGCGTGCATCGTTGCCATCGCCAGTGCGTTCGCCGACAGCGTCGTGCCGAGCCCGGAGTGGCCGGGCGGCTTCTCGCGCCGGATCCGATCCCAGCTGGCCGCGATCGCGTCGGTGAAACCCCAGACACTCGCGGGTACACCGCCGGCGATCGGCTTACCGAGCACGAAGATGTCCGGTTCCAGACCCTCGGCGCCGGTATAGCCGGACGGACCGGCCGAGATGGTGTGAGTCTCGTCGATCAGGAGCAAGGTGTCGGTGGCGCGCGTCAATGCTCGCAGAGCTGCGTGATAACCCGGCTCGGGCAGCACCGTGCAGCAATTGGTCAGCACGGGCTCCGTAATCACGCAGGCCACATCGCGCGGCGCCAGCGCCCGTTCGAGCGCAGGCACGTCATTGAACTCAACGACCTTGGTGTCCGCCGTCAAGTCTACGAACTGTCCGATCAGACCGGGTCTGTTGCTGGCCCCGCCGGCTTCGATACTCACGTAGGTTTCATCGACCGCGCCGTGGTAACAGCCATTCATGACCAATATCTTGGCGCGAGCGGTGACTGCGCGCGCAAGTCTCAGCGCAAAGCGATTGGCGTCCGATGCAGTCGTCGCCACCTGCCAGTGCGGTAATCCGAAGCGCTCGCGCAACAATCGCCCGACGGCCAGCGTGTGCTCGGTGGAGAGCATGTAGGTAAGCCCGTGGCCGGCCTGTGCGAGCAGCGCCTGCACGACGGGCGCCGGAGTGTGCCCGAACATGGAGCCCGTATCTCCGAGGCAGAAATCGGCCAGAGAGTGGCCATCCACATCGATCACTGTTGCCCCGGCGGCATCGGCCACAATCAGGGGAAACGGCAATCGCCAATCGAGCATCCAGTCAAGCGGCACGCCCGCGTAATAATCGGATGCCCCGCCGCCGCTCAGCGCCTCGCAGCGCGGCCGCGCGCGGATGTAGCGCTGTTCCTCGGCGCGCCTGAAGGTCCGCAGACGATCTGGGCTGACTCCTGTGACAAATCTGTTCATACCACGCAACAGCGTAGCGGCTGCCGGGCCAGTTTACCTAATGACCGGCAGGCCTGAGGCTCTTTGACGACCGCAGTACAAGAGCGTAAAAATGCCAGCACAGCTCTCGATTGCAAAAGAATAACGCCGTGACAGGGAGAGGCGTCGTTGTGGCTCATCGGATTCCATTGCACGGCGACTCGGCCCGATGAACCAGGTCGTTGCGCAACCGATCGAGGGCAGACTTTGCCCCTGCGGCAGTGGCTTGAGTCGCGCGCGCTGCTGCGAGCTCAATCTCGCGAGCCTCGGAGCCCGGGAGGCGAGCCGTCACCTGGCACCGCTGGAGGAGCGCGCCGCGGAGGTGCAGCGCAAGGGAGCGACCGACGAGGCCGAACGCCTGGCGCTCGACGTGCTCGAGCTGGCGCCGGGTCGCACACGCGCACTCGTGATCCTGTACGAGATCCGCAAGGCACAGGGACGCGTCGAGGCAAGCGCGGCGCTGATCGGTCGCATCGTCGCACTCGAGCCCAATAATTTCTGGGCCACTAATGAACTGGCGCTGCTGTTGCTCGGCAAGGGCAATGTCACCGAAGCCGAACGCCACGCCCGCAATGCCGTGCGCATTGCCCCGGAGAACGCGCAGTCACATTATCTGCTGGGCATGGTACTCACCGAGGCTCACCGTCCGGCCGTGGGTGAATTCCATTACTACCGCGCGCTGGAACTCTCCGGTGCACGCGATCCGGTGGTCCTGGCGAATCTCGCCTTGTGCCTGAAGAACCAGGGCAAAATGGCCGCTGCCCGCTCGCTCTACGAGGAGTCGCTCGCCGCCGCGCCCGACAGCCTGCATGCGCTCCTAGGCTTGGCGCGGCTGGAGGAGGCCGACCGCGACCTGAGCGCGGCGATGGCGTTGCTGGAGCGCGCCGAGGCGCTTACTCCTGAGAATCCAAACGCGCGGCTGTTGCGCGCAACCGTGCTCGGCCGCATGGGCGAGACCGATGCGGCACTCGCGATTCTGGATAGCATGCGCGCGGCCAAAGCGACGCTCGGACCGATCGAATGGCTCGAACAGGGAAGGCTGCTGGATCGTATGGGTCGCTACGACGAGGCTTTTGCCGCTTTCGAGGCCGGCAGGCAGCGACTGCGCGAGGTCTCGGGCCAATCCTATCAGGAGGCGCACGCGCAGCAACTGATCGCTCGGCTCAGGAATTTCTTTGTCGACAAGCGGCTGCGCACGCTGCCGCGCGCCAGGCGCCGCAACGATGTGGCGCAACCGATATTCGTGCTGGGCTTTCCTCGCTCCGGTACGACGCTGCTGGAGCAAACCCTCACCGCCCACCCGCGCATTGCCGCCGGCGACGAATTGCCGTTCATCCTCGAGATCGCTGAGCTCATGCCTCGGTTGCTCGACAGTCCGTTGTCCTACCCTGAGGCGCTGGCGGAACTGTGGATGGGGGATCATCGCGAGGATCTGGATAACTTGCGCGACCATTATCTACGTAAGGTCGCGCAACTGGGCATCGTGCCTCAAGGCGTCGCATGGTTCACCGACAAGATGCCGCTGAACGAAACGCATCTGGGGCTCATTGGGCTGCTGTTTCCTGACTCGCCGCTGCTGCACGTCACGCGCCATCCGCTCGACGTGGTGCTGTCGGTGTTCTCGAATCTGCTCACCCACGGCTTTTACTGCGCCTATGCGCTCGAGAGCGCCGCGCGCCACTACGCGCTGGTGATGGATCTGGTGCAGCACATCGGCGCTGAGATGAAGCTCAACTATCTGCGCGTGCGCTACGAGGATATGGTGGACGATCAGGAGGCCTGCATTCGTCGTGTGATGGCCTTCATCGGCGAGGAATTCGACCCCAGCTGCCTGGCCTTCCACGAGAATCGCCGCTATGCGCGCACCGCGAGTTACGCGCAGGTCACGGAACGGCTCTACGACCGCTCGCGCTACCGCTACCGGCATTACCTGCCGCAGCTGCAACCGATCATCCCGATCCTGCAGCCGGTGATCGAGCGGCTCGGCTACTCGATTTGAAGTCAGGATGCATGAGGTCCGGGCGCGCCATTTCGGCGATTCAATTCGGCGCGCGGAGCTTGGTGATGCGCCAGACGACGTTGCCGACATCGTCGGCCACCAGCAATGCGCCGGCGCGGTCAACCGCGATGCCCACGGGCCTGCCAAAGGCCTGGCCGCGAGCGCTCAGAAAGCCGGTAAGCACGTCCTCGGGCGGCCCCGAGGGGCGTCCATCGGCGAACGGCACGAAGATTACCTTGTAGCCACTGCGCGGATTTCTGTTCCAGGAACCGTGCTGGCCGATAAATGCGCCACCGAAATACTTGCCCGGCAACGCATCCGCGACATAGAACGCGAGCCCTAGCGAGGCGGTGTGAGCCCCGAGCGCGTAGTCGGGCACGATTGCCTTCGCCACCAGGTCCGGCCGCGGTGGCTGGATTCGCTCGTCAACGTGCTGGCCGTAGTAGCTGTAGGGCCAGCCGTAGAATCCGCCGTCCCGCAGCGAGGTCATGTAATCCGGGACCAGGTCGCTGCCGAGTTCGTCGCGTTCGTTGACGGCTACCCACAGTGCACCGTTGTACGGCTCCCAGGCGAGCCCGTTGGGATTGCGCAGACCCGAGGCAAAGAGGCGGGTTTGTCCGGTGGCCAGATCGATCTCGTGGACCGCGGCGCGCCCGACCTCCTTGTCCATGCCGTTTTCGCCGACGTTGCTGGCCGATCCGACCGTGACGTAGAGGCGCGAACCATCGCCGCTCGCGATCAGGTCCCTGGTCCAATGACCGTCGGGATCCGCTGGCAGATCGCACACCTTGACGCCTGGCGCCGTGATCCGGGTGTCGCCGGCGGAGTACGGGAAGCGAATGATCGCATCGGTGTTGGCGACGTAGAAATCCGAGCCTATGAGTGCCATGCCGAAGGGCGAATGCAATCCCTGCACAAAGACGCTGCGCGTCTGGGCCATTCCGTCCGCGCCGATGCCGCGCAACAGTGTGATGCGATCGGCGCTCGGCGCCCCGGCGCCGACGGCTTTCATGACCCGTTCCTGGATCCAGCCGCTGATGCCGCGGTTTTCGTTGGCTGAAGAGGGCAGGTTGCTCTCTGCGACCAGTACGTCCCCGTTGGGCAGCACATGCAGCCAGCGCGGGTGATCGAGTCCGCTCGCGTACGCGCTCACGGCAAGTCCCGGTGCGGGCGTGGGGGTCGTACCGGGTGGCCAGCCGATTGCACGGGCGAAACGTATGGTCGGCAGCAGTGTCCGGGCCGGAGTCGGCAGCACCGGACTTGGGCCGATGCCGGCGCTCAGCGGCAGCGTCGCCCGCTCGCCGCAGCCAGCTACCCCGAGCACGAACAAACTGGCCAGCGCCAGTCGTGCGTTTCGGGGCACGGGCGCCGCAAGGCTACTCGGTCTGCAAGTCGTAAAGGCTGTCGGAGACGATCTTGCGCATGCTATTGATCTTCTTCATTTCAGCGCCAATTTCAGCGTTCGTTCGCACAATATCGTTGGTCTTGGCGATGGCCGCGAAGTTCGGGAACTCTACGCTCACGACGATGGTGCCCGTGTCCGAGCCGGCGTAGGTCGCGCGCCAGACGCGCAGCGTGATCGGCTGGCCGGCCTTCTTGTAGAGCGCCTGCAGGGCCGTCACTTCATGCACGTATGCGGGCACATCGGCCGTCTGCACCACAATGACCCGCAGCGCAGTCTGGTCCGCGGCGACTGCCGCCAGCGATGCAGACAATGTGAGCACGCCGGCAAACACGGCTGACAGAATGGTCTTTCTCATGATTGTTTCCTCCCTGACGTCGGGCACACCATGTGCCCGACTACGCAAAGCGTAGCAGTGTTCTGCGCTGCGGGGGAGGGTTATTCCAACACCGCTTCGAACGCACGTCGGATGATTGCAGTGCAAACGCACGAGCGCTCCTCGAGCTTCTTGCGATTGATCAGTCGAATGCGGCCCCGGACGTACTCGATCAGATCGGCGGCCTGCAATCGCATCGCGGCCTGAGTGACCGACACACGTCGCGCGCCGAGAGAATCCGCCATGATCTGCTGTGTGAGCCCGACCTCGTCACTGCCGAGCCGGTCGAACGCGCGCAATAGAAATCGGCACAGGCGCTGCTCGACCGAATGGTATTGGCTGCATACGCCGAGTTGCGAAGCCTGCGTGATCAGAGCAAACACGTAACGGTGCAGCAGCTGTTGCAATGCGCCCGCTTGCCGGAATTCGGCCAGCAGCGCGGCGGCGGGAAGACGAAACGCGTTGCCGCCGATTTGCACGTCGGCTCGGCTGATGAATTTCGGGACGCCCAGAAACAGCGAAATCCCCAGCATACCTTCCCGCCCCACAGGCCATGCCTGGGCCGTCGCGCTGGTCTCGTCCACGTCATACAGCAGCGCGACGATGCTGCTGGTGGGAAAGTAGGCGTATTTCATGCTCCCGGCCGAAGCCAGCAACGCCTCGCCCTCCTGCAACGTGGTGGCTTCGAGATTGGGAAGTAGACGTCGATAGACCGCCTTGGGCAGTGCCGCGAGCAGAGCGTTCATTTTTGGAGTTGGCACTGGATCCATGCATCGGGCTCCGCTGGCGATTGTGCGCCTAGATTGCAATGCGTGTGTGTAGAAGCGTGAAGATCGGCGCTCAGGGGATGACGACCGTGAACAGATACACGGCGAAAATGACCAGGTGCACTGTGCCTTGAAGCACGGTGGTGCGGCCCGTGCTCAACGACAAAGTCGCAACGAACAGTGACAGCACGAGCAGGATGGTCTCTTTGGGGTCCAATCCAAGCATGAGCTTCGAACCGGTCAGTACCGAAAAGATCGCGACTGCGGGGATCGTGAAGCCGATGCTGGCGAGGGCCGAGCCCAGTGTCAGGTTGAGGCTGGTCTGCAAGCGGTTGCTGCGCGCAGCACGCACTGCGGCGTAGCCTTCGGGCATGAGCACGATGCTCGATATGATGATGCCGACCAGCGCCTTGGACGCACCGGCCGTGTGCACTGCCGCCTCGACCGCGGGCGCGAGCGATTCGGCACTGACGACCACGGCGGCTAGGCAGACCAGCAACAGCGCGGCGCTGGCGATTGCCACTGGGTTGCCGGGCGGTGCGGCGTGCGTCTCCTGGTCAGGCAACGCCCCGATCGGCAAAAAGTAATCACGATGGCGAACGGTCTGGACGAATATGAATGTCGCATAGAGGATCAGGGACACGGCCGCGACGAGGCTCAGCTGGCCGGCACTGTAGTAGGGACCAATGACCGTGCTGGTGTAGTTGGGCAGCACCAAGGTGAGTGCCACGATCGCTGCCAGCGTCGCCAGCGAGGCACTGACACCGTGCAGCCCGAACGACTGTTCTCCGAACCGCCTGCCACCAATCAGCAGGCACAGGCCCAGCAGGCCATTCAGAATGATCATGATGGTCGCGAATACCGTGTCCCGAGCCAGAGAGCTTGCCGCCGCGCCGCCGGACAACATCAGCGACACGATCAGCGCAACTTCTATCAGGGTCACCGCGAGCGCCAGCACCAGCGTGCCGAAAGGTTCTCCGACTCGATGCGCCACCACTTCGGCGTGATGCACTGCTGAGAATACCGCCGTGATCAAGCCGACTCCAAGCGCGATCCTGTAAGGGGTATTGCTGATCCCCAATGCCAAACCCGCAAGCAGCAGCCAGCAGGCCATCGGCGAGACGATAGACCAGACAGGAATTGCCGCGGCTTTGGTGTTTGAATTGGCCATCAGTTCAGTTCACCCTCCTAAAGGCCAACTCTCGCAGGCGCTTGCGATTCTTACAAGCGCCCGCCACGATGCTGCGGCAATCGAGGAAAATACTGCCGATGAACTACTGGGTGACGATACTGTCCATGACGGTGCTGTCCGATCCGTCAAGACCCGGACCGATAAATCTTCTGGCGCTGCTTTCGCGAACCGCCACCGATACTCTGCCGATGTGTCAGCAGATCATTGCCAAGGCTATGAACGCACAAAGTCAGGAGTCCAACTCGCCTTTCACATTTGCCTGCGTCAAGACCTCGATGGAGTTGGATCCGAAGACTTTGGTGCAGGTACCCTCGGCCGCGAATCCGGCACCCTTCAAGCCAACCGAGCCGCCCACCATCGCCGTCGCCCACTTGACTGATCCATCCGGAGAGCACCACGAAATTGGCGTCTTCGAGGTGTTCAGGCTCAGCGACTTCATGTCCGAGGGTTTCGCCATGAGTCTTTGTTCACAATTGATCGCCGGCATCAGCGATGTGCATTACAGCTGTGAGCCGGACAATGACCGCTGATCGGTAATCGCGGCGCAGCAGCATTCAAATCAATCTGATACCGCTGGACGCGGCTGTGCTGTCTCACGAATCGTGCCGCAGCACGGCAAAAATATATCCCGATCAGGCGCGGCGGTGCTCAAATACTCGCTCAATAATCGTCGAGGACAGTGCCGCATGTGACGGGTTTCGCCGTCGCGAGCGTCGCATCGCTGCATGATGTGGAACTGCTGCCGAGTCAGCGGAAAGGGACGCGTAATATAACTCGATAGCTGCGTGGGCAAGGCTCAAATTGTGAACGCAATAGGTGCGACTGCTGTCCCGTCGACAGCCGCGCAGCTGACACATCCCAAGCACCGTCCCGACATTGACGGCTTGCGAGCCGTTGCAGTCCTTTCCGTGGTTGCGTTCCATGCCTTTCCAGACGCGGTCAGGGGCGGCTTCATCGGTGTCGACATATTCTTCGTCATCTCGGGATTTCTGATCTCGACCATATTGTTCGAGAACCTAGAGCGAGGCACCTTCAGCTTCGGCGAGTTCTATAGCCGCAGGGTCCGAAGGATATTTCCGGCTCTGATACTGGTCCTCGCCGCGACCATGGCATTGGGCTGGGCGATGCTGTTCAACGAGGAATTTCAACAACTGTCGAAGCAGGTGGCGGCCGGTGCCGCGTTCGTCTCGAATTTTGCGCTGTGGCAGGAGAGCGGCTACTTTGATTCGGATGCCGTGCAAAAGCCGCTGCTGCATCTGTGGTCGTTAGGCGTCGAAGAGCAGTTTTACATCGTCTGGCCGTTGTTGGTGTACCTGGGCTGGCGCCTGCGCGCCAATCTGTTGTTGCTGGCCCTGCTGATTGCCGCAGCATCGTTCGGCTTGAACATCGCCGGACGGCACGCCGATCCGGTCGGCACGTTCTATTCGCCGTTGACGCGCTTCTGGGAGTTGCTGTCGGGCGCCGCGCTCGCGCAGCTCGCTCAAAGGCGGTTCGTTGTTGCCAACCTCAAGGGCGCATGGGCCGACGCCGCTTCGGTAGTGGGGATCCTTCTGATCGTCGGCGGCTGTGCGTTTTTGACCAAGAATCGCTTGTTTCCGGGCTGGTGGGCGGTGATACCGATCAGCAGCTCCATGCTGCTGATCGCCGCGGGCCCAAATGCCGTGCTTAACCGAGCCATTCTGTGCAATCCGGCAGCGATCTGGTTCGGATTGATAAGCTACCCGCTGTACCTGTGGCATTGGCCGCTGCTGTCCTATTCCTACATGACGTTCGGCGATCCGCCGGTCATTTTTCGCCTCGCGGTGATGGGCTGCGCAACACTGTTGGCCTTCGGTACATACCGGCTGGTCGAAACGCCGATACGCCGCTCGCGAAGCATCAGCTACGTGCCGGCGCTGGCAGCAATAATGGTTGCGATCTTTGCGATGGGCGTGATCTTCTACCACAGCGACAGTGAGCGCATCACGCGGCTCAACAATGGCAATGGGCTGCTGCAATCCACTCAAGAGCGCGTTCTGTACGAGAAGACCAGGTCTACCAGCGACAGCTCCTGTGCAGACAAACTTCATCGCACGCCAAACAGCCACTGGGTGTGCCTGGCAAACTCGTCGATACCGCGGGTCCTTTTCGTAGGCGATAGCCACGCCATGGCGCTTTATTCATCCATTTATGCCGGAGAAATCTCCCTGCCCAGCGCTTTGCTGGCCGCTCACGGCTGCGAGCTGTATCCGAACCTCGAGTACCGGCCGACACCAGGCGCCGAATGGGAGGATTGCACAAAGTTGGCGGCCGAAGTGATCGCGCTGGTCAACGACACCGCTTCGCTAAGAAAGGTAGTGATTTCGGTGGCGCCTGCCTCGTTGCACGCAGCGCATGGTCATCGCCACGTCTACCTCGATCACGGCACGGTGCTGAGCGATGGCGCCGCCTCATTGCAGGGTATGGGCGCCTTGCTCGAGGCACTGAAGCAGGCGAGAAAGGAGGTGACTTTCGTCATCGACGTGCCGCTGTTTGGCCTTACCCCCGCGCGCTGCATCCGCGGTGCACCGGTGGTCGATTGCAGCCTCGACCGCATGTCGCTCGATCGCTCCCGGACTGACTATGTCTCGACCCTGAACGCCTTGGCGCTGGCACACCCCGAGGTGACTTTCGTCGACCCGACGGATCTGTTCTGCGGGCCCCTGCGGTGCTCGGCTCGCGATGAGCGCCGCTTCATGTTTGCGGATACCGATCACCTGAGCATCTACGGCAGCACCAAGCTCATAGAAACCTATTTGCGTGCGCCATTGGGATTGGATCCGACGCGCGTCTCGGCAGTCAGCGCCGCGAACTGACCATCATGGGGAGCTTCGGCGCGCCTGCAGATGCTCGAAGGCGTCAACGATGCGCTGTACGTGCGGATTCTTGTGAGCCAGCGGGCCGCTTTGTCGTTCCCGATGCACCAGCATGGTCGCGTTGGCTTCGAATAACAACACCCGACCGTCCGGCAGCAGCGTGAAATCGACGCCGCCGTAATCCAGGTCGAGGCGGCGGCCGATCGCATTGACGGCGCGCATCGCCCGGCTGCCCAGCGCCGTCTCGGGTTCCTCCAGAAAAGCGCGCTCCTCGGCGATCTTCCAGGCATTGGCGGTCATATCGGCGGAAAAGTAGTGCACCATCCAGTGCGAGGAGATGGCCAGATGATAGGGGAGCGGTTCGCGATCGACGAAGATGATGCGGTACTTTCGATAGCAGCCGTCCGCGCTGCGATAGTCGCGAAACCTCGTCAAGTAGTGGCCGCAGGGGCTGCTGCCTAGCGCGTCCTGCAGTGCCTCGAGGCTCTCGCAAAGCACGAGTCCGTCTCCGCCGTGGGTGCTTGCGGGCCGCGCCAATAGCGGCCACTCGATACCGGCATTGGCCAGACGTTCGCTCAGCGCGGGATCGGCAATGGCCGGGCCATCGAAGCGGATGCACGCTGGCACCACCACATCGTCCAGATCGCCGAGCAGTTCGCACATGCGGTGACGCTGGGTGCGCGCCACCGCCGCCGGTGGGTTCAGCACGGGCCGGCCGCAGCGCCGTGCAAAGCGCAGCAATCTCTCGGCCAGGGGCGCGGCGATGTCAGGATCTCCAACCGCATTGAACACCAGATCATACGGCGGCAGCTGCGCATCCTCCTGATCCGCTGCATAGTCGATCGCATACATGATGCGTCGGCATGTCCGGTTGGAGAACAGGGGCTCGAACGGCACATTCCCCGACGTGCGGCCGACGCACAGGATCAGTACCTGGCGAGCCGGGTTGCCGGCCGGGTCGATGAACACGCGCTGTATCTGATAAGCGCGCTCCCGGCTCGAGTCCGCTTCCGCGACCTGTCCCGCGAGTGCATGAATTGCGGCCAGATTCTGATGGGCGACCGCGAGCTTTGCGTCGAGCAGCAGCACCAGTCGATACCAGCGTGCCGCGGCGGCATAATCGCCGGCAGTGAAATATCCGGTGGCGACCTTGCACAGGTCCGTGGCCGAAGCGCTCGGTGAGCCGGCGGCATATGCCTCCAGCGTCTGCGCCGCAATCAAATGTGCCAGTGCGCCGAGTTCATCGCCGTGGCTGCGCCGCTGCGCAGCCAATGCGCGATGCGTCGCTGGTGCTTGATCAGGCACGCTCGCCAATGCCCGTGTCAGCGCGGGCAACAGGTCTTCGCCGGAGGCTCTAGGCATTCGCTTCGCCCAGCGCGAGCGCGAGCGGGCCGAGCCAGGGGCGAAACGATCGCGCTCGACCGACGCTGGTGGTGTAGACGGGCGAGCGCACCTGCTCCAGGCTGGCAGAGCTGACCCGACGGCTGTGGTCATGGAAGCGCAGACAGGCCGCATCCCAGGGCAGCGCACAGAAATCAAGAATCCTGCGCACCTCGCCTTCGGTGTTGCTTACCAGCGCTTCATAATTGATCTCGAGCAAACACTCTGCCGGCAGCAGGCGTCGCCAATGCGCCATGAGCCCTTGATAGAGCCGGTAGAAGCGGCCAAGCTCGATCTGGTCGTACGCGAATTCGTGTCCGCTCACGAACAGCAGCGAATAGCACGAGAGGCAGGTATCGAGCGCATCGCGACGGCAGTGGATCATGCGCGCGCCGGGCAGGATCAGCGAGATCGCGCCCGCGTAGCGGAAATTCATCGGTGTCTTATCGACCAGCCGCAGCCCCTCAGGCACGTCGAGCCCGACCCGATCGAGATAGCGGCGCCCCAGGGCCTTGCAATCTGCCGGGGTCAATTGTGCCGTCCAGGCTTCGAAGTCTTCGGTGTCCAGGACATCGCGTAGATGTGTCGACTCGCCGCTACCATGGACGAGACCGTGCGAGGCCAGGATCTGCTCCACGAGGGTAGTACCGGATCGCGGCATTCCGAAGACAAAGATCGGCCGGATCGAGGCATCCGCGCAGCCGCCGTAACGCCCCAGGGTCTCGGCCGAGAAGGCAGCGGACAACTGCGCGAACAGACGTGCATCGGCATCCGGGTCGTAGTCGATGAGCGCGCGTTTCATGCGATTTCCCGTGTCGAGCCGGGCGAAGGCGCGATTGCCGTCGCCCAGGTCCAGATACGCCTTGCCGAGCGCAAAAGACAGATGCAGCCGATCCGGGTACGGCGAGTCGGGATTATCGGCAATGGCTTGCATGGCGGCGAGATCGGGGTCATCGGCCGCATAGCGGCGTAGATAGGCCCGGCGATACCAGGCGATGGAGAGGTCGGGTTGGCGCTCGAGCGCCTGACGCAGCGCCTGCAACGCCTCGCCTGTGCGGCCTGTCTCCGCGAGCAGCCAGGCGCGATCGGCGATCACGCCCGCCGGCGCGGTGGCGGCTGTTTCCGCCAAGCGGTAGGCCTCGAGTGCTGCCACGGGGCGGTTGAGGTTCTGAAGGGCCAGCGCTCTGACGTGCAACGCGCCGGCATCGTTGGGCACAGTGGCGAGCACCTGATCGCAATCTTCCAACGCCGCTTGGCAGCGGCCGAGCAAGCACAGGATCTCGGCCCGTCGCGACAGAATCCTTGCCGGCTCCGGGGCGAGCGCCAGCGCTCGTTCGACACAGGACAGTGCCGCAGCCAGACGGCCCATGCCCCGTTCCAGTGCCGACGCCAGCAGGTGTGCCATCAGCATCCCGGGGTTGTGCGCAAGCACCTGTTCGATCATCTTCAGAGCCGCCGGATAGTTCCCGCGTGCGCCCATCACGGCCGCGAGGTTCACCTGGATCTCCGAATTATCGGGCGCGAGACTCAGCGCCTGCCGGTAGCGGGCTTCGGCTGCCTCGAGTCGCCCCGAGCGCTGCAGGGTCACGCCCAGATTGTTGAGTGCCGGCCAGGATTGCGCGTCATCTGCGGCGAGTGGTGTCACGTGCGACGCAGACTGCGCAGCCCGCGGATCCTACTGCCCCATGGGTCGCATTTCCCCTTGAAACAGGGAGCCGAACGGCTGGCCGCCGTTTTTCGGTCTGGAGTCGCGGCCGACTTCGAGCGTCATATCGACATCCAGCGGGAGCTCGATGGCCTGACTGTCAAGCTGCGCCGCATTGGGTTTCGGCACGGCAGCGATGGCGTCGCGCCACGCCTTCTCGATTTCCTGCTGCGCGTTGACCACAGGGGTCCGAAGGTTGGAGCCGGTCGGCGCATCGCTGAGTCCAACCTGGGGCGTGGTGCGTATGCGCAGCTGCGCGCTCGCTGGAGTGAATTCGACCAGCGCGACGCCGCTGCTGGGTCGGAATGCGCCCCTGGGCAACGTTTCGCGCAGCAGTTGCCCGGCAACGCTGCGCACCGTGCACGCGTAGCCGAGCGAGTAGCGCGATAGCCGGGCCTGCGCGTCGATTCCGGCCGCGCGGCACAGTTCCCCCGCGCGGTCATAGCTCTGGTCGGCTCCCTCACCCAGACCAACTTTGGCCGCATAGTCGAGCGCTGCGTCGTGATCGCCCAGATCGGCGGCGCGCGCGAGAAAATGCGCTGCTGCCACCGGGTTCTTCTGCACGCAGATACCCTCATCGAGCATCCGGCCGGCCAGGAACGCGCTCTGATCGTCATTCGACGCCACGTCGGGATTGAGCAGCTTGACCGCTGCGACGCAGTCGCCGCGCCTGACCGCTATGACAACCGGATTGGACGATAGCGCGGTCGCCGAGGCAAACGCCGTGACTGCGCAGCCCAGTGCGATCATGAGCAAATTGCCGGGCCAACGCTTGTGCATGCTGGGCTTCACGGTACGAGTCCTTGGCTTATTTGCTGCTTTGTTCGCGGAAGTATGCAGACGGCCCGTAACCGCCGCAAGCTGTTGCGCTCAATGCGCGCTTCAGCCAGGCGCAGCGAGGCGCGTGCCGGACAGCGATCCGAAAAGCTCGGCAATCCCTTCGAGGCGGAGAACGAAATCCGCCGGTCCGCGCCGCAGCGCGCACAGGGCCATGTGCGATTCGTAACTGCCCTGCGGCTGCTGCACGACTGTCAGGCCGCCCGCCCGCTGCACGGCCGCGAGTCCGGCAGCGCCATCCTCGCTGGCACCGGTCAGAATGACGCCAAGCAACCGCTGCGCATACAGGTCGGCGGCGGATTCAAACAGCACGTCGACGGATGGACGCGAGAAGTGGACCGGCTCGTCGACCGAAAGCGCCAGACGCGGACCGCGATCCAGCAGCAGGTGATAATCCGGCGGGGCGAAGTAGATCGTCCCGGGCTGCACCGGTTCCTTGTCCTCGGCCTCTTTGACGGGTACGGCGCACTTGGGCCCGAAGATCTCGGACAGCACACTGGGGTGTTCACGCGGCAGGTGCAGGACGACGAAGATGGCCGCGCGCAGCGTCGCGGGCAGGGCGGGCAGCAGCACGGATAAGCCGTCCACGCCGCCCGCAGAGGCGCCAATCACCACGGCGTCAATGCGCCGGGTCAGCGCCGCGGCCGCGCTCATGCCGGCTCGCGCTTCTGGAATATTCGGTTCTGCGCACAGAGCTCGCTGAAGTCTTGGGCCTGCGCGCAGAAGCGCAGCGATTCCTTCGATCCGATACCCAGGAACCCTTTGCGGCACAGTGCCTCACTGAACAGTCCGATCGCGCGGTCCTGCAGCTCGCGGTTGAAGTAGATCAACACGTTGCGGCATGAAATGAGCTGCACCTCGGCGAACACGCTGTCAGTGGCAAGGCTGTGGTCCGCGAAAACCACGTGCTGGCGAAAGGACTTGTCCATGACCGCGCGTCCGTAGGCTGCGCTGTAGTAGTCGGAGAGGGATGTGCGGGCGCCGGATCGGCGGTGGTTTTCGGTGAAGCCGGGTATGCGCTCGGCGTCGTACACGCCGGCCGCCGCCTGTTGCAGGCTCTGCGGATTGATGTCGGTGGCATAGATCAGCGTGCGCTCCAACAGTGCTTCCTCGCGCAGCAGTATGGCGAGCGAGTACACCTCCTCGCCGGTGCTGCAGCCCGCGACCCAGGCCTTCAATGACGGATAAGTGCGCAGGAGCGGGACCACGATCTCGCGCAGGGCGCGAAAATAGCCGGGGTCGCGAAACATCTCGCTGACCGGTATGGTCAGATAGTTGAGCAGCGCCGGAAAGGTGGCGGGATCGTGCAGAACCCTGTGTTGCAGCTGCGACAGGCTCTGACAGCCGAAGCGACTGGTCGCCATCGTCAAGCGTCGCTTCAGCGATGCCAGCGCGTAGTCGCGAAAGTCGTAATGATACTTCCGGTAGATCGCATCGATAAGCAGCTGCAGTTCAATGTCGACGGTGTCGCCTGGCACGGCGAGCGTGCTCACTGTTTCGGCATCCATACCCGCACCAGGGACAGCAGCCTCTCCACGTCCAACGGCTTGGCGATGTAGTCGTTGGCACCGGCGGCCAGGCACCTTTCCTGATCGTCCCGCATCGCCTTGGCGGTCAGGGCGATAATCGGCAACTTCTTCCATTCGACACGCTTGCGGATTTCACGCATCGCCGTAAGGCCATCCATCTCGGGCATCATGATATCCATGAGCACGAGATCGATCGACCGCGCCGCCTCGCCCATGCTGCCGGCAAGTGCTTCGATCGCTTCGCGGCCGTTGCGGGCGATCTGAATCCTGGCTCCCTTGGGCTCGAGCAGGCTGGTCAGCGCGAAGACATTGCGCACGTCGTCTTCCACGATCAGGATCCGACGGCCTTCCAGCGTCGCATCGCGATCGCGCGCCTGTTGCAGCATGCGCTGCCGCTCCGCGGGCAGCTGCGATTCGACCTGATGCAGAAACAGCGTGACCTCATCCAACAGCCGTTCCGGAGAGCGCGCGTCCTTGATGATGATCGAGCGGGAGAAGCGCCGGAGCGAGTGCTCTTCATCGCCCGTGAGCGCTTGACCGGTATAGACGATGACCGGCGGGAAGGCCACATCGTCCTGCTCGGTCATCTTCTGGAGCAGATCGTAACCGCTCAGATCCGGCAGATTCAGGTCGAGCACCATGCAATCGAAGGTGGTTGCCTTCAGCTGCACCAGGGCTTCGGCGGCTGTCGCTACGGCGTTGATCCGGACTTCGCCATTGGCCAACAGCTGCGTGAGACTTTCGCGTTGTCGCTTGTCGTCTTCGACGATCAGCACATTGCGCAGGTTTTGTGAAAACTTTGCCTCCAGCCGCTCGAGTGCCTGGATCAGCTGCTCGCGCTTCACCGGCTTCAACGCATAACCGACTGCGCCCATCGACAACGCCTCGTGCGTATAATCCGTCACCGAGACGATATGCACCGGAATGTGCCGTGTCTGCGGATTGCGCTTGAGCTGATCCAGCACCCCGAGGCCGGAGTGGTCCGGCAGATTGATGTCGAGCAGTATGGCTTTGGGCCGATAAATCAATGCCGCGGCACCGCCGTCGGCCGCCGAATGCGTCACCACGCATTGAAACCCCATCTCATGTGCCAGATCGCGCAGAATGATCGCGAATGCCGCGTCGTCCTCAACCACGAGAACCAGCCGGGCATCGCTCGACAGGCGTTCGCGGTCGTCGTCGATTTCGCTCGGCGTGGGAAGCGCGGGGTTCATGCGCGCCGCGGGCGCGGATGGCGCGGATGGCGCGGCAAGCGCGGGCGCGGCAAACGCTGGCAGCGCGGCGGCGCCGAACTCGAGCGGCAGCGTCAACGTGAAGACGCTGCCTTTACCGACGTGGCTCTGTACGCTGATGTCACCGCCCAGCAGGCGCGCCAGATCGCGCGAGATCGTAAGGCCGAGGCCGGTGCCACCGTACCTGCGATGGGTACTGCCGTCGGCTTGCCGGAATGCTTCGAAGATGATGCCCTGCTGATGCTGCGAGATGCCGATACCGGTATCGTGTATTGCGAATGACAGCTTGCCGCCTGCCGCGGCAAAGACTCGCAGCGAGATCTCCCCCCGCTCGGTGAACTTCACGGCGTTTGCGAGCAGGTTCTTGAGGATCTGCCCGAGCCGGTGAGGATCGGTGACGATTCGGCGCGGCGAATCGGCATCAACGATGATTCTGAAGCCAAGACCCTTCTGCTGGGCGAGGGGCTGAAATGTCCTGGCCATCTGATCCATGGCGGTTTCGACCATCAGCGGCTCGGCGTTCAGTTCGACTTTGCCTGCCTCGACCTTGGAGAGGTCCAGAACGTCATTGATGATCGCGAGCAGGTCATTGCCCGCGGAAGAAATGGTTCGCGCGAACCGCACCTGCTCGTCCGAGAGATTGCCGGCTTTGTTGTCGGACAGGATCTTCGCGAGTATCAGCGCCGAGTTGAGCGGTGTGCGCAGTTCATGGCTCATGTTGGCCAGAAACTCACTCTTATACTCGTTGGCCCGCTCGAGATCGGCCGCCCTCTCGACCAGGATCGCCTGGGCCCGGGACAATTCGTCCTTTTGCTGCTCCAGGATCTGCGCCTGCTCTTCGAGCTGCGAATTCGTCTGCTCGAGCTCGACCTGCTGATTCTGCAGCTGCAGTTGCGATTCCCGGAGCGAATTGGCTTGAACCTCGAGCTCTTCGTTGCTGACACGCAGCTCCTCCTGCTGGGTCTGCAACTCCTCACTCTGTCGCTGCGTTTCCTCGAGCAGCTCTTCCAGCCGCGACCGGTCTTTCGCCGAGCGCACGGCCACGCCCAGGGATTCGGAGACGCGCTCGAGCAGCTCGCGGTCGGCGTCGTCCAGGCGGCGAAAAAATCCCAGCTCGATCACCGCCAGCACGACTGCATCGACGCTGGCCGGCGCCACGAGCAGCTCGGCCGGCTTGCTTCGACCGAGACTGGAGGCGACGGACAGGTAGCCCTCGGGCACCTGCCGCACATGCAACGCACGATTCTCCTTGGCCGCCTGACCGAGTAGGCCGTGACCCGGATCTACCAGATCCAGCTCCGGCCCATCGGTCACGGCGTAGCCGGCGCAGCGTCGGAAGCGTCCATCCGGCTCGGCGAGATAAACCGCACCGGCCTGAGCATCCAGATACTTGGCCAGGAATTCCAGCGCCCGCTCAGCGAGCACCTCGAGGCGCATTTCGCCCTGAATTGTCTCGCTCAAGCCCATCTGTCCGGCGCGAATCCAGGTTTGAATCTGGCGCGCGCGATAGTCTCGCGAAGTCTGAAGGGCGGCGACCACGATGAACGCCAGCAGCAGAGCCGATCCGGCAATGGTAATGAACGAGGAGTCGCGGCCTGCACTGAGCCACTCGTTTTGCCGGGCGGTCAAGGTGCGGCGTTCCTCGCTCGTCATGTCGACGATGCCGGCGCGGATCCGGTCCATGAGTTCCTTGCCGCGATCCGTGTGCACGATCGCCAGTGCGCCCGCGGTGTCGCCCTTGCGGCGCAGCGTAATCGTCTGCGTCAGCTCTGCCATCTTCTCGGCGCTGAACTGCTCGAGCGCCTGCAGCCGCCGGGTCTGCTCGGGGTTGTCGACCAGCAGCGCACGCGAGGTTTCGATCTCCCCTGGCAATGCCGCTTTCGCGTTCATGTAAGGCGCCAGGTAGTTTTCATCGCCCGTAATCAGGTAACCCCGCTGCCCGGTTTCGGCATCCTTCATGTTCGAGAGCAGTGCCTGCAGTTGCTCGACTACCTGCAGAGTGTGGGTGACGCGCTGAGCGTTGCCGATACTGCCCTGCAACGAGCTATACGAGAGCAGCGCGACGACGATAACCGCCGCAATGGCGATCCAGAATCCGATCAAGATCGCAGTTGGCAGCAACGGCCCAAAACGCCCAGCACGACCGGCGCGCGGATCGAGCGGAAATTGTGTCATGGGATGCGGCTGGCGTTTCGCAATCAATCGGGAGACATGATAAACACGGCCGCGCGATGGACCGGACCCAGAGCGGCGGCGGCGCCTGGTCTGCCGATCAGGATATAGAACATCTGGATGTGGTGCCGCGCTGGATTGGCGAGAATCGGCACGTGCAACGTCACCGACGAGACGCCTTCGGCCATCTTGGCGAGCTTGGGCGCGCCGGCAACGTAGTCTTCATTGGGCTTCGCCCCGGACGCCCGGGTCCACCAGAAAAAACTGGTCTCGCCCCCGCCGTCGCCTGCACCTGCTTCGATCGTGCGTTCGACGGAAATCTCCGCAACTCTCTGGTGCGGATGCACGATGTACCGATCACTCGAGAGAGAAATCATCTCGGGGCCGCGGTGCGACTGATCCGCCTGCGCCGATGCGGCCGCGGCGGCGTAAGCCGGATCGGCGTCCTTGGGCACTTCCCTGAGCGCCGGAGATGCCGCGACTCCGAGCATGACCGCGGTCAAGGCAACGGCCGGAGAGGTGCGAACCCGCCCGCGCCCCGGCGCCCGCACTGTGCCCCCTTTGCCCACCTGAGGTTGCGTGGGCGCGTCATACTGTTCGATGCCCAGTGCCTGGCGCTCGATCTTGTGCCGAATCGTCCGACACAGGTCAGCTGAAATCTTGCCGCGGCGATGGTATTGATCAAGCAGGGCCAGCACCTGCCAGGCGCTGTCCGGCGTCGCCTTGCAAAGAGTCAGCAGTTCGTGTTCGAGCGCGCCGGTTTCGTTGGCAGCTGGAATGAGTTTCGCAAATTTTTGCGGCAGATCATCAGTCATGGGTATGCGCTGCACGCATGCGGGGAATTATGTAACGCCGGTTGGCTCAGGATCTGGCACACATTAGCGAAGGCATTGCTTCGCGAACAATCAGCACAGTCCTACTTTGCACACCGCGCCAACGGCGCCAATGGCGGCGGCGCCGGTAGCACCTGCGACGGCTAGGCGCAGCCGGGCAGCCGGGCAGCTGGACCTGAGATTCGGACCGGGTTCGGGCCAGAAGTAGCACGAGCCGTGGCGACGCGCTAGTCTCGCGCCATGGAACCCCGTTTGGAGGCGCCCGTGCCGGAAGATGGTTCGAACTTGGTCGCCATGCACCCGGCGAATTCGCCCAATGCATTCGATCTGCGTCGCGTCGGAGCGAATCCCGACTATTGGTATCCCGTGGCCTGGTCATACGAGCTGAAGCTCGGCCGTGCGCTGGGCCGGCGCTTCGCCGACCTGCCCATCGTGCTCTATCGCGGCCAGAGCGGGCGAACTTTCGCGCTCGAGGACCGCTGCGCACACCGGCAGGTGCCCTTGCACCTCGGGGTCGTCACGGGCGAGCAGATCAAGTGCCATTACCACGGCTGGACCTATGATTGCGGCGGCAGATGTGTGGATGTGCCCTATCTCGGCAAGGATCGGCTGCCCAATGGCGTCAAAAGCTATCCGGTGCGGGAAATCGACGGTCTGATCTTTGTGTTTCCGGGCGATCCGGCCCTGGCTGAAAGTCGCCTGCCGGGCCCGCTCGGCTCTTCGCAGCGCAAGGACTACAAGACCCGGCGGCTCAACCGCGAAGTGGCCTGCCACTACACCTTTATGCACGAGAACCTGTTCGACATGAACCACCAGTTCATGCACCGCAAACAGATGGGCTCCATCAGGGCCAAGTGCCTGGGACGACAGCACGGCGAGAACTGGGCGCAGGTCGAGTACAGTTTCAGCCGGACCGAAGGCAAGGCCTCCATGGGTGAACAGGTCATCGTCGATCTGGTGCGCAAGCGCGGCGAAGCCAAGAAGGACTTCTCCGACCACATGCGCATTCGTACCGATTATCCCGGCCAGAGTCTGAAGGTCTGGGTGGGGCGCGACATTCAACAGAGCAATGACCCGGTGCTGGACGTCTGGCTGGGCTATACGCCGCTCGATGCCGAGCAACGAACAAATCGCACTTACGGCTACCTTTCGGTGAAGAAGCCGCCCGTGCCCGGGCTGATTCACGCGGTGTGGCCGTTCGTGGTCTGGTTCACCGAGAACATCTTCCGCGAGGACAAGGAGATCGTGGAATACG
>Ga0302324_100008903_pt1 | contig 21104 bp, 20 predicted proteins | sample Palsa_T0_1_FD_201949 | JGI IMG/M metagenome (GOLD analysis project Ga0302324, IMG submission 201949) | Peat permafrost microbial communities from Stordalen Mire near Abisko, Sweden - Palsa_T0_1 | ecosystem: Environmental > Terrestrial > Soil > Palsa > Peat permafrost | place: Sweden: Abisko...
GTGATGGCGGCCAATCTCGAGGGCTACACCTACTGGTATCACCGCCAGGTCGACTACCGCGATCTGCGCCGAAACTAGCCATGACTCCGGCCCGCGTCGCGCTGCGCGCCGGGCGGCGCTTCGCCTAGTCGCTGCCGGCGCTGCTCGGCGTCGTCTTCTTCACCTTCATCCTGATGCGCGTCCTGCCCGGCGATCCGGCGGTGTTCTTCGCCGCCGGCTCGAACGCCGGCCAGGCCGAGATCGACGCGCTGCGCCACCAGCTCGGGCTCGATCGCTCGATCCCGGTGCAGCTCGCCTTCTATCTGCGCGACATCGCGTCCGGCAATCTCGGCAACTCGCTGACCACCGGCCAGGCCGTGGTCGACGATCTCGCCAACCGCCTGCCGGCCTCGCTCGAGCTGACCCTGGTCGCGCTAGGGCTCGCCTTGCTGCTGGCGCTGCCGCTCGGCATCGCGGCGGCGCTGCGGCCGGGCTCGCCGCTCGACCATGCGATCCGCCTGCTGTGCTCGCTGGGTGTGTGTGTGCCGACCTTCGTGTCCGGCCTGCTGCTCATCTTCGTGTTCTACTACCTGCTCGGCTGGGCGCCCGATCCGACCGGCCGGCTCGACGTGTTCGCGGCGCCGCCGCCGCGCCTGACCGGCTTCCTGTTGATCGACGCGGCGGTCGCCGGCGATCTCGAGGCGTGGTGGGCCGCGCTGCGCCAGCTCGTGCTGCCCGCCGTCACGATGGTGCTGTTCGTGCTGGCGCCACTGGCGCGCATGACCCGCGCCTCGATGCTGGCGGTGATGTCCAGCGACTTCATCCGCACCGGCGAGTCGATCGGCCTGTCGCGCCGCCGCATCGTGTTCCTCTACGCGTTCCGCAACGCGCTGCTGCCGGTGCTGACCATCGCGGGCATCGTGTTCTCGACCATGCTGGGCGCCAACGTGCTGGTCGAGAAGGTGTTCTCCTGGCCCGGCGTGGCGTCGTATGCGCTCGACGCTCTGCTGGCGTCCGACTACGCGCCGGTCCAGGGCTTCGTGCTCCTGATGGCGAGCATCTTCGTGATCGTCAACCTGACCGTCGACGTGCTGTACGGCTTGGCCGATCCGCGGGTCTCGATCGAATGAAAGCGCGCGCATGACCGCGGCGACCGTGCGCCATGTCGGCTGGGTGCTGCGCGGCAATCCCGTGACCGCGCTGGCCGCCGCCGGCGCGGGCCTGCTCGTGCTGGTCGCGCTGCTCGCGCCCGCGCTGGTGCCCTACGATCCGCTCGCCTCCGACGTGCCCGCCGCGCTGCTGCCGCCGAGCCGCGCGCACTGGGCCGGCACCGACCAGATCGGCCGCGACGTGCTGAGCCGGGTGCTGGTCTCGGCGCGGCTCGATCTCGCGATCGCGGCCGCCGCCGTCACTTTGTCGTTCGCGCTCGGCGCCGTGATCGGCGGTCTGTGCGGCTACGCCGGCGGCCGGGTCGATCGCTGGATCGGCCGGCTGGTCGACGTCATGATGGCGTTTCCCCTGTTCGTGCTCGCGATGGCGCTGGTCGCAGCGCTCGGCAACAATGTCGAGAACGTCGTCTACGCCACCGCGCTCATCAACCTGCCGTTCTACATCCGCTTCGCGCGCGCCGAGGTCAATGTGCGGCGCGGCCGCGGCTGGGTCGAGGCCGCGCGCGTCTGCGGCAACAGCCATGCCCGCGTGGTGCTGGGCTTCCTGCTGCCCAACGTGCTGCCCGCGATGGCGGTGCAGATCTCGCTCAATCTCGGCTGGGCGATCCTGAACGCCGCCGGCCTGTCCTTCATCGGGCTCGGCGTGCGCGCGCCGACCCCCGAATGGGGCATCATGGTGGCCGAGGGCGCGCGCTTCATCACGACCGGCAAATGGTGGCTGATCGCATTTCCCGGCGCCGCTTTGATGCTGGCCGTGCTGTGCTTCAACCTGCTGGGCGACGGGTTGCGCGACATGCTCGATCCGCGCATGCGCACGTGACCGAACCGCTGCTCGACATCGCCGGCCTCGCGGTCGGCTTCGCGACGCGCCGCGGCACGGTGTCGGTGCTGCGCGGCGTCGACCTCGCGGTGGCGCCCGGCGAGACGCTCGGCGTGGTCGGCGAGAGCGGCTCGGGCAAGTCGGTGACGGCGCTCGCCGCGATGGGGCTGCTCGACCGCGCCGGGCGGATCACCGGCGGACGCATCCGGTTTCGCGGCCAGGACATCACGGCGGCGCCGCGCGCCGTGCTGCGGCCGCTGCGCGGCAGCGCGCTGTCGATGATCTTCCAGAACCCGCGCGCCGCGCTCAATCCGATCCGCCCGGTCGGGCTGCAGATCGCCGATGCGCTGCGCGCCCATCGCTCGCTGTCGCGCGCGGCGGCGCGCATCCAGGCGCTCGCGCTGCTGGAGGCGGTGCGCTTCCGCGACGCCGCGCGGCGGCTCGGCGCCTATCCGCACGAGCTGTCCGGCGGCATGTGCCAGCGCGTCATGATCGCGATCGCGATCGCCTGCGAGCCGGCGCTGCTGATCGCCGACGAGCCGACCACCGGGCTCGACGTGACGACCCAGAAGGCGGTGATGGATCTGCTCGCCGAGCTCACCAGGCGCCGCGTCATGGCCCTGATCCTGATCACCCACGATCTCGGTCTGGCGGCCCAGTATTGCGCGCGCGTCGCCGTGATGGAGCAGGGCCGCGTGGTCGAGCAGGCGGCAGCCGCCAAATTGTTCGGCCGGCCGCTGCATCCCTACACGCGGCGCCTGGTCGCCGCCTCGCCGACCCGCGACTCGACCGTGCAGAGCCTCGTGGTCGGCGCCGCGGCCGCGCCGCCGAGTCCGCCGCCGGCCGCGCTCGCGGCGGCGCCGCGCGGCGGGCTGCTGCTCGACGTGCGCCGCCTGGTCAAAAGCTTCCCGGGCGGCGTGACCGCGGTCGACCAGGTGTCGTTCGCGATGCGGCCCGGCGAGAGTCTCGGCCTGGTCGGCGAGTCGGGATCGGGCAAGAGCACGATCGCGCGGCTGGTGTGCCGGCTGATCGACCAGACCGACGGCGAGATCCTGTTCGACGGCAACGATGTCGGCACGGTGCGCGAGCGCGATTTCCATCGCTCGCCGCTGCGCCCTGCCATCCAGATCGTGTTCCAGGATCCGACCGAAAGCTTGAACCCGCGTTTCACCGCACGAGACAGCATCGCCGATCCGCTGCGCCGCCTCATGGCGATGCGCGCGCCGGCCGCGTTGCGTGCCGCCGTGACCGAGCTCGCCGGTCGGGTCGGATTGCCGGAAACGCTGCTCGACCGCTTCCCGCATCAGCTGTCGGGCGGCCAGAAGGCGCGCGTCGGCATCGCGCGCGCGATCGCCACGCGGCCGCGCCTGCTGGTGCTCGACGAGCCGACCGCGTCGCTCGACGTCTCTGTCCAGGCAGTCGTGCTGAACCTGCTCGACCGGCTGCGCCGCGACACCGGCATGGCCTATCTGTTCGTCAGCCACGACCTCAACGTGGTGCGCATGATGTGCGAGCGCACGATCGTGCTGCAGCACGGCCGCATCGTCGAGGAGGCCGCGAGCCGCGATCTGTTCGAGCGCCCGCGCACCGCCTACACGGCGGCCCTGCTCGCCGCGATCCCCCATTTCGCGCCGGCCGACGAGCAAGGCGTGGGCGCGGGCGGCGTGAGCTGAAGCAAGATCCGATCAGCCCGCCGACGACCGCCTAGCCATCAGGCGGCCGACGCCCGCCTCGGCCGCTTCGCCGAGGCGCCGGCGCGCTCGACGATGTTCGGAATCTCGCCCCGCAGCAGGCCGAGCGGGCTGATATCCTCGTCGAGATCCGGCCAATGGACCCCGATGCCGCCGCCGATGATGCGCCAATTCGCCCGCTGCTGGCGGGTGCCTTTGAGGAGCCGCGGGAACCACGCGATCGGCGCGCTGATGGTTCGGCCGTCCGCCAGCGCAAGCGACACCACGTCGCGTGTTACCGCGACGTCTCTGACGCGCGCACCCGCATCAGCCGAAATAGTCGGACCAGGCTTGCCAACACGCTTCTTCATGATCCTCCACCAGCTTCAGGATAACTCGAAGCTCCTTAGCGGAGAACCCATCGTTACGGCCCAGGTGCACGGGCCGCAGCCAGCATTTCGCCGTCAGATTGTCCCGCTCGATATGGACGTGCGGGGGTTCGCGACCTTCATCGCTGAAGAAGAACAATCGATAAGGACCCCGTCTGAGGATCGTTGGCATCGGCCTCCACGCGGCATAACACCGGAATGCTAGCGAAGCTTCCCCGTAGGCCGCCGGCCAATTCTCGTCGGTTGACAGACAGATAGGTTTTAGATATATCGTTATCTCGCGTGGCCGGAACCTCGGCAAACTGTGGTCGCCGGTGCCACGAGCCTCACCACCACTCGAGACATCCCATTGCCTGATAGACCCACCGACGCGGCAGCCGCCGCGCCGCTAGCCTTCGCCGCGCTGCGCCATGCCGGCTTCCGCGCCTATTTCATCGCCTCCGTGCTGGCCATGATGGCCGATTCCGTCGAGCACGTGATCAGCTACTGGATGCTGTATCAAAAATTCCATTCGCCGGCGCTGGCCGGCTTCGCGGTGATCTCCCACTGGCTGCCGTTCCTGCTGTTCTCGTTCGTGGTCGGCGCGCTTGCCGACCGCTTCGACCCGCGCCGAATCATCCAGCTCGGCATGCTCCTCTACATGGTCTGCTCGCTCGCTTGGGGCTGCCTCTTCCTGACCGACGGCCTGCAGACCTGGCACGCCGCGCTGCTGCTCTCGATCCACGGCATGGCGGGCGTGCTGTGGGCGACGCCGAGCCAGCTCATGATCCACGACATCGTCGGCCGCGCCGCGCTGCCGAGCGCGGTGCGGCTGCTCGCCAGCGCGCGCTGGCTCGGCCTGCTGTTCGGGCCGGCGGTCGGCGCCGTCCTCCTGCTCACCCTCGGCCCGACCTACGGCATCTTCGCCAACGCGGCGATCTATCTGCCGCTGACCCTGTGGCTGTGGCGCGCGCCTTACGGGCCGCGCTTCCGCGCCGCCGGCGAGATTCCGGCGCGCGCGATGCGCGGCTTCGCCGACATCGTCGCGACGATTCGCGAGGTCGCCGGCAACCGCATCATCGTCGCCATGACGCTGCTCTCCGGCGCGGCCTCGCTGACCATCGGCACGGCCTACCAGGCCCAGATGCCGGCGTTCGCCCAGGATCTCGGCCATGGCGACGCCGGGCTGTTCTACAGCCTGCTGCTGGCCGCCGACGCCGCCGGCGCGTTGACCGCCGGCGTGCTGCTCGAAGCGCGCGGCCTGCTGACGGCGCGGCCGCGCAGCGCGCTGCTGCTCGCGCTGCTGTGGTGCGGCGCGATCGGCGGCTTCGCCATGGCGCCTGCCTACCCGCTGGCGCTCGCGCTGCTGTTCGTCGGCGGCTTCGTCAGCCTGGCCTTCAACGCGATGGCCCAGGCCCTGGTCCAGCTCAACGCGCCGGCGCCGATCCGCGGCCGCGTCATCGGGCTGTACAACATGTCGAGCCTCGGCCTGCGCGCGTTCAGCGGCGCCACGGTCGGGCTCGGCGGCACCTTGATCGGCGTCCACGCCTCGCTCGCGTTCAGCGCGCTGGCCCTGGCGGCGATCATCGGCGGCCTGCTCGTCGTCACCTTGCGCCAGGCCGCCGCGCCGGCGGCGTCCCCGGCCGTGCCCCCGGCCGGGCCCTGAGCGACCCGCGCCGCCGCCCATAAAGTTGCCTTAAGCTTGGGGTGCTCTACTGGGTCGAGATGCTGGTGGAGTGCCGGATGATGCTGGCGACATCCCCCATGGCCCCGATCGAGGCGCCGGCGCGCCACGTCGCGACGCCGACCGGACTTCCGTGGCCCGGCAGCGCCCGCGTGCCCCGGACGCGCACCCTGGTCGGGCTGGCGCTCGGCATGTTCGTGCTGATGTGGGGCTTGTTCGGCTGGTTCGCGCTCGACCAGCGCAGCGCCGCGCTCGCGCACGCCCAGGGCGAGTTGACCCATCTGGCGCAGTCCTTCGCCGAATATGCCGCCGCGGTGGTCGAGCCCGACAGCGTCGTCCCGGCGGCCGCGCCGCTCGCCCCGATCGTCGACCGCGCCCGTCTGAGCGCGGCGCGCGCGGCGTTGGCGCCGCCGCCCGGGACGCGCCTGCGGCTCTGGCGGCTGGTCGACGGGGTCTGGCTCGCCGGCGATCCGGCGAACGCGTCCGAGCGGGCGTCATCGGGTGCCGCCCCCGGCGACGATCGGCTGGTCGCCGTGGCGCAGCGCGCCGGCGCCGGACTCGTGGCGACCGCCGAGCGCGCGACCGACGATGCGCTGACCGGCTGGCGCAGCGCGACGATCGCCCAGGGCGCCGGCCTGGCCGCGCTCAGCCTGACCGCTCTCCTGCTCGGCGGGCTGCTGCTGCGCCAGCTCGACCGGCGCGCCGCGAGCGACGCGCGCTGGCGCGCCCTGATCGAGCACACCACCGACGGCGTGTTCCTGATCCGCGTCGAGCGGTCGCCCGACGACTCGGCCGATCGCGCGGCGCTGGGCTTCCGCTACGAGGCCGTAAACCCCGCCGGCATCGCGTTCTGGAGCGCGCTGGCCGCGCCCGGCGATCTGATCGGCCGCGACGTCCGCGACGTGCTGCCGCCCGAAACCTGCGACCAGGTGCTCGCCCAGTATCGCGTCTGCGTGGCGACCGGCGAGCCGCGCCGCTACGAGGTCGCCTCGCGCGACGGCAGTTTCGTGCGCGAGGCGATCGCGGTGCCGGTGCGCGACGGCGCGCACGGGCCGGTCACGCGGCTGGTCGTGACCACGCGCGACGTGACCGATCAGATGCAGCGCCGGCGGGCGCTCGACCATGCGCTGATGCGCGCCGAGGATGCGAGCCGCGCGAAGTCCGAATTCCTGGCCAACACCAGCCACGAGCTGCGCACGCCGCTGAACGCCGTGATCGGCTATGCCGACCTGCTGGCGAGCGGCATCGCCGGGCCGCTGGCGCCCAAGCAGGCCGACTATGTCGGCTTCATCCATCAGAGCGGCCAGCATCTGCTGCAGATCATCAGCGACATCCTCGATCTCGCGAAGGTCGAGGCCGGACGGCTCGAGCTGCACGACGACATCGCGGCGCCGCGCGCGCTCGTCGAGAGCTGCGCGAGCCTGGTCGCCGAGCGCATCGAGATCGGCGGCCTGCGGCTCGCGGTCGACTGCCCCGCCGGGCTGCCGCGGATCCGGGTCGACCCGGCGCGCCTCAAGCAGGCGCTGGTCAATCTGCTGGCGAACGCGGCGAAATTCACGCCGCGCGGCGGGCTGATCGGGCTGGCGGTCCGCTGCACCGCGCCGGGCGGCATCGCGTTCACGGTGTCGGACACCGGCCCCGGGATGACCGAAGCCGAGATCGCGCGCGCGTTCGAGACGTTCGGCCAGGTCGACGGCAGCCTCGCGCGGCGCCACGACGGCACCGGGCTCGGCCTGCCGCTGGCCCGCCGCCTGACCGAGCTGCATGGCGGCACGCTCGACATCGACAGCGCCAAGGGCCGCGGCACCGCGGTGATCATCACCCTGCCGCCGGCGCGTGTCGCCGCCGAGCGGGTCTCGTAGCAGCCCATGCCGGAGTATGAGTACAGGCCCTAGTTGGCGGCGCTTTTCTTGATCGCCGCCTCGAGCAGCGCGAACGTGCCGGCCGGCAGGTCCTGAAACTTCAGCGCCAGGCTATGGCGCTCCGAGTTGACCCGGATCACCGAGGCGGCGAACCGGCCCGGCTCCTGGGCCTTCTCGAGCCGGATCATGCCGTGGACCGGTGATCCGGTCGCCGCCTCGCCATGATAGCGGCCGAGCAGCATGCCGGTCAGCGACCAGTTGATGGTCGGCTGCGTGATCGACAGCTTCATGACCGGGCCCTGGTCGGGTGCGTCCGGCTGGCGGGCCGCCAGCGCGTCGGCGATCAGGTCGCGGGCGACCGGGCTGAGCCATCGGAGCTCCGCCCCGAGCAGCCGGCGGGCCGGGTCGAGCCGGACCGCGTGCGCCTGGAACAGGCCGCAGGCCGCATCGTCATCGAAGGTGAACGTCCCGGTGAAGTCCTCGCCGAGCGCCAGGTCTCCCGTGAAGTCGCGGAGGATCAGCTGGGAGCCCGACCACAGACGCGTCTCATAGATTCCGCTCAGCAAATCCACCAACAGACAAGGCATCACGTAGCGCTTGTCCCGGACACTGGCCTTTGCCGTCGCCGGCTGGAGGAAGCGGGATGACGTGCCGCGCATAGTTCAAACTTTGTCTTATTTCAGCGCAATCCTAGGCGATTCGAAGGACCGTGTAACTCAGCCGAATGGTTTTACTCACTTACACAAGAGAATATATACATTTGGATGTATTCGCAGCCGCGATATTAATTTAAAATACACCAGTTTCTGCTTGAAAATGAATCCCCGACGCGGGCAGAATCGCGGTGCGACGCCGGGGGTGCGTGCAACCATTGCGGTCGGGGCGGGGGCACGAAGCGACATGGCAAAGCGTCCCGACGAGTCCGACCTGCCGGCGGCCTGCCGCGACTCCGAGCGCATGCTGACCGGTCGCAAGGTACTGGTCGTCGATGACCATTTCGAGGTCCTCGAGATGATCGCGCGCGTGCTCGGCACCGCCGGCTGCGACGTGCTGACCACCGAGACCGGCCTGGCCGCCCAGGCGATGCTCGCGCAATATGATTTCGACCTGCTGATCACCGATGTCGTGCTCGCCGACGCCAACGGGTTTGCGCTTGCGGCCTGGGCGCGGTCGCTCCGGCCGACCCTGCGCCTGCTCTATATTTCAGGCCGCGATCGCGAGCGCCGGCGCCGCCCGCGCCCCGGCCAGGGCGTGCTGCTCGCCAAGCCGTTCCGATTGCACCAGCTGGTCTCCAGCGTCGAGCGGGCCTTGATCCCCGGCACCGTGCACTGACCCCACGACAGGCGGAGGCAAGCGACCGTGGTGTTCGGATTCCGAAGTGCCGACCGAGGGACGGCGATCAGCGAGCGCCGCCGGGCCCCGCGCGCCGAGCCGAAGCAGGGCGTTGCCAAGATCGACAGCAAGACCTTTCCGCTGAAGAACGTGAGCACCCAGGGCTTCGTGGTCGAGCCCTACGAGGGCGATCTGATCGCCCACCAGCGCGTCTATCTCACTCTCGTGCTGCCGGTCAACGGCGAGGCGCGCGATTTCGCCACCGATGCCGTCGTCGTGCGGACCCACGATCGGACATTGGCCGGCCGTTTCAACAATCTCCGGCACGACGCGCGGCGCGCCATCGAACAGTATTTCCGGGCGCGGCCGGCGTCCTGAACCGAGGCCGCGCTAGCGGCGGCTCCGGACCATCTTGAGGGCCGGCTTGGGCGCCTCCGGCTCGGCGTCGGGGGCTGCCGGCGGCGTCTCGGCCGGATCGGGCTGGCCCACGTCGCGCCACTGGGTGACGATCGAGAACACCCGCATCTGATGCTGCAGGAAGTCGGCGCCAAAATCGAGGTTGCGCGAGAACATCTCGGCGATGATCTGCTGGTTGCGGATCATCGTCTCGGTGATGAGCTGGTTGCGCGCCAGCAGGGCTTTGACATAGGCCTCGAACATCGCACTCAGCCTGCGCCGCCAAGGGTTAAGAATTCGCCGCGTGAAGACCGCTCGTGATCACCCGGCGGCGCGCTCGCGGATGAAGGCGCGCACCAGCTCCTGGTCCTGCTTGTTGAAGCGCAGATGGAAGGTGTCGCCCTTGAGGGCCACCACGGTCGATTCGAGGTCGCCGTGTCCGGGCAGGGTCAGCACGCAGGGATCGCCGACATTGAAATTCACCAGCCCGTGGGTCTCGAGCGCGATGCCCGACTCCGAGATGTCGCGAATCCGAAAATCGATCGCGAAACCGCCGAACGCGACCTGGACCTCGGCGTCGATCTTGTGCCGCTCATGCTGGCGCTCGTTGCCCGCCTGCTGTGCCAGCAGGGCGGCAAGCGCCGGGTCGAGCATCCCTCGGGTCATCGTCGGTCCCACCTGGACGGTGTCGTCATCGCGCGCGTCTCCTTGGCCGACCGGGCGATATGGTGCGGCAGAACACGGCGAAAGTCTTCCATTTGTTTTGGCGCGCGATGCTTGCGCCCGCCCGCGGCGTCGCGCTTAGCTACGGGCGGCGGGCGAGCAGCGGGGCGGAGAACCGGATGGGCATGCTGGTGGACGGACGCTGGACCGACGACGACCTTGCCGCGCAGACCAGAAGCGATGGCAGCTTCCGCCGCCCCGACTCGGCGTTCCGCGATCGCGTGACGCGCGACGGCGCCTCGGGCTTCAAGGCCGAGCCCGGGCGCTACCATCTCGTCACCGCGCCGTCCTGTCCATGGGCGCACCGTACCGTGATGATGCGCAAGCTGAAGCGCCTCGAAAGCGTGATCTCGATCCTCGAATCCGATCGGCCGAAGCAGCAGGGCTGGGCGTTCTCGCGCGGCTTCGACGATCTCGCGCCGATCGACGGCAGCTTCCACGTCCATCAGGTCTACAGCGCCGCGCGCCCGATCTATACCGGCCGCGCCACCGTGCCGGTGCTGTGGGACAGCAAGACGCGCACGATCGTCAATAATGAATCGTCCGAGATCATCCGCATGCTGAACGACGCGTTCGACGATTTCGGCGACGCGTCGGTCGATCTCTATCCCGCGGCGCTGCGCGCCGAGATCGACGCGGTCAATGGCTGGGTCTACGACGCGGTCAACAACGGCGTCTATCGCTGCGGCCTCGCCAACAGCCAGGCCGCCTACGAGGACAGCGTCGCCAAGCTGTTCGCCGGTCTCGACCGGCTCGAACGGATTCTGGCCGAGCATCGCTGGCTGGTCGGCGACCGCTTCACCGAGGCCGATCTGCGCCTGTTCCCGACCCTGGCGCGCTTCGATGCGGTCTATTTCGGCCACTTCAAATGCAACCTGCGTCGGCTTGCCGACTATCATCATTTGTCGAGCTATCTGCGCGAGATCTATCAGATGCCGGGCATCGCCGAGACGGTCGATCTCGCGCGCATCAAGGCGGGCTATTACCAGGGCATGCGCCAGATCAACCCGACCGGCATCATCCCGGTCGGGCCGGCCGGAGCGGTGGTGGATTTCGCCGCGCCGCACGATCGCGCGCGCTTGCCCGAGCGGCGTTGAGCGGGAGGGAGACCATGGCGAAGCTGATCGACTATTATTACGCGATGCCGTCGCCCTGGGCGTTTCTCGGCGCCGAGCGCTTCACCCGGATGGCCGACGCCGCGGGCGCTACCGTGACCTACAAGCCGTGCGACTTCGGCCGCGTGTTCAGCCGCACCGGCGGCCTCAAGCTCAAGGACCGCGCGCCGGCGCGCCAAGCCTATCGTCTGGTCGAGCTCGCGCGCTGGAGCCGCCATCTCGGCATCGAGCTGACGATCCAGCCGAAGTTCTTTCCGGTCGCCGACGAGCTGGCGGCGCGCTTCGTGATCGCCGCCGGCCAGCTCGGCGTGCCGATGGGCCCGCTCACCCTGGCGATCATGCGCGCGGTCTGGCAGGAGGAGCGCGACATCGCCGACGCCGATACCTTGCGCGCGCTCGCCGACGCGCTCGGCCTGGCCGGCGCTGCGTTGCTCACCAAGGCCCGCGAGGCCGCGACGCTCGAGGCCTATGAGCGCAACTCGGACGAGGCGCTGGCGCGCGGCGTGTTCGGCGCCCCGACCTACGTCTATCGCGACGAGCCGTTCTGGGGCCAGGACCGCCTGGACTTTCTGGAGCGCGCGCTCGCGGCGTAGAGCTTCCGCGCGGCTCACGCCGAAGTCGCGTCGCGCCGCAGGCATCCTTCAAAGGGGATGTGGGGATAAGCGGAGATGGGGGGATCACATCCCCCCTTATCCCCACATCCCCTTTTCATGGGCTTCGCCGCATTCACGGATCACCGTGCGTTGGCCTCAATGCCCGGCGAGCATCGCGTCGGCGATCTTTTCGGCGGTCATCAGCACCGGGAAGTTCGTGTTGGCGCACGGCACCACCGGGAACAGCGAGGCGTCGACGATGCGCAGGCCGCCGATGCCGCCGCGCACTCGGCCCGCCGCGTCGGTGACGGCCATCGGATCGCCGTCGGCGCCCATGCGGCACGAGCATGAGGCGTGCCACACGCCGATCGCGGCCTGGCGCACGAATGCCTCCAGCTTCTCGTCGTCCTGCATGAGCTCCTCGAAGCGGAAGCCCTCGACGATCAGATTGTCGATCAGATAGCGGCGCAGCGCCGCCGGGCCGTCGAGCAGCAGGCTGACCAGCCAGGTCAGCACTCGATTCTTGACGTTGACCACCCCGATGCTCCGCACCCGCTCGCTGTAGCTTGCCGGGAACGGATTGCTGGTGACGTCCAGCAGCGCCGCCGACATCTGCATCGCGCCGAGATGCCGGAAGCCGCTCATCAGGCGGTCGAGGTCGCGCCGGTCGGACAGCAGGTTGAACTCGACCAGCGGCTCGGCGCGCCAGTCGCGCGAGGTCAGCTTGACCTGGCCGGTCTCCGAATAGGTCCTGTTGACGAACACGAGCAGCGAGCCGATCTGCTCGCCGACCGCGTGCCAGGCCGACTTGCTGACGCAGACCACGAACATGTCGCCCTGCGGCGCGCCGCCGATTCCCGAGGTATAGCGCAGCCCGACCAGCACGTGGCGCCGGCTCTGTTGCAAGGTCATGCGCGCCGGCGGCTTGATGAACGACGACAGCGCGATCGACGGATGGTCCATCAGGCGCTGGCCGACTCCGGGCAGATGGGCGAGCACGTCGATGCCGAGCTCGCGCAGATGGCCCGACGGGCCGATGCCGGCGCGCAACAGATGCGCCGGGCTATGGATCGCGCCGCTCGACACGATCACCTCGTTGGCGTGGAAGTCCTGCTCGCGCCCGTCGACCAGCGCCTTGACGCCGATGCAGCGCTTGCCGACGAACAGCAGCTCCTTGACCTGCGTGTTGGTCGAGATCTTCAGGTTCGCGCGCGCCCGCACCGTCGGGTCGAGATAGCCGACCGCCGCCGACACGCGCTGGTCCTCGAAGTTCGAGATCGTGATCGGGAAGTGGCCGTCGCGGAACTCGCCGTTCTGGTCGGGCAGGAACGGGAAGCCGGCGCCGCGGAACGCCTCGGCGGCCGCCCGTGCATGCAGATTCCACTGCTCGGGCGGGATCCGGCGCACCGGGATCGGGCCGGTCTTGCCGTGATACGGCCCGTCGAAATCGACGTCGCGCTCGACCTTCTTGAAATAGGGCAGCACGGAATCCCAGCCCCAGCCGGCCGCGCCGCGGGCCTCCCAGTCGTCGTAATCGGTCGGCGCGCCCCGATTGGCGAGTTGGCCGTTGATCGACGAGCCGCCGCCGAGCACCCGCGCCTGCTCGTATTTGCGCAGCGGCGGGCGATCCACGGTCGGATTGTTGTGCGACACCGCCCCGATATGGGCCCGCAGCTCGGTCCAATGGAAGCGCGGGTCGAAATAGGCGACGCCGGGATAGCTGTCGGAGATCTCGCGCGGCACCTTGCCCGGGGGGGTGTCCTGACCGGCCTCGCAGAGCAGAACCTGGGTACCGCTGCGCGCAGACAGCCGGTTCGCCATGACGGACCCCGCGGAGCCGCCACCGACGATGATGTAGTCGTAAGCCACCGATCCCTCCCCGCGACCCCCGCCGGCCTACTGCACGGCCCTGCAACATTGCGGCGGGACCCGGGGCCGCGCAAGACTCGGGCGCAGGCAGCGCTCCAGCCGGTGCGGAACCCTACTCGGCGGCCGCCTCGCGCGCCGTGCCGGCGAGCGGTGCTGCGGCCGCGCGGCGCTGCCCGGACAGCCGGCGCACCACGACGTAGAACACCGGCGTGAACAGCAGCCCGAAGCCGGTCACGCCGAGCATGCCGAAGAACACCGCGGTGCCGAGCGACTGGCGCATCTCGGAGCCGGCGCCGGTCGCGATCGCCAGCGGCACGACGCCGAAGATGAACGCGAACGACGTCATCAGGATCGGCCGCAGCCGGGTGCGCGCGGCGCTGACCGCGGCGTCGATCAGGTTGCTGCCCTGATCCTCCGCCTGCTTGGCGAACTCGACGATCAGGATCGCGTTCTTGGCGGCGAGTCCGACCAGCACGACGAAGCCGACCTGGGCGAGGATGTTGACGTCCATGCCGCGCAGCAACAGGCCGCTGACCGCGGCGAGCAGGCACATCGGCACGATCAGGACGACCGCGAGCGGCAGCGCCCAGCTCTCGTACTGCGCCGCCAGCACCAGGAACACGAACACGACCGAGGCCGCGAACACCAGCAGTCCAGTGTTGCCGACCAGCTTCTCCTGATAAGCGAGGTCGGTCCATTCGAACCCGAAACCGTCGGGCAGCCGCTCGGCCGCGAGCTTCTCCATTGCCGCGATCGCATAGCCGGTCGAGTAGCCAGGCAGCGTGTTGCCCTGCAGCTCGGCGGCGGCATAGAGGTTGTAGCGCGGCACGCGGTAGGGCCCGGTGATGTCGTGAAACTCCGCGACCGAGCCGATCGGCACCATCTGGCCCTGCTGGTTGCGCGTCTTCAGGTTGACGACGTCGCGCAAATCCTCGCGGAACTGGCTGTCGGCCTGCGCGGTCACGCGATAGGTCCGGCCGAGATAGTTGAATTCGTTGACATAGGCCGAGCCGATATAGACCTGCAGGGTCTCGAACACTTTTTCGGCGGTGACGCCGAGCATCTCGGCGCGCACCCGGTCGATGTCGGCATAGAGCTTGGGCGTGCGCGTGTTGAACAGCGAGAACACGCCGGCCAGCCCCGGGGTCTGATTGGCCGCGGCGACCAGATCCTGGGTCGCCGCGTCGAGCGCCTCGAGGCCGCGGCCCCGCTTGTCCTGGACCATCATCTTGAAGCCGCCTGCGGTGCCGATGCCGCGCACCGGCGGCGGCGGAATCACGATGATGAAGGCGTCCTGGATGGCGCCGAGCCGGCGTCGCAGATCGGCGAGCACCGAGTTGGCGCTTTGACCCTTGCCGACCCGGTCGGCGAATGGCGCCAGCGTGTCGAAGATCGCGCCGGAATTGGGTGCGTTGGTGAACGTCGCGCCGTCGAAACCGGCGAACGACACGGCGTGCACGATGCCGGGCGTGTCGAGGACGATCTTGATCGCACGGCGCACCACCGCGTCGGTGCGTGCCAACGACGCGCCGGGCGGCAGCTGGATCACCGTGATGAGATAGCCCTGGTCCTGTTGCGGAATGAAGCCGGTCGGCGCGCGCTCGAACTGCCAGCCGGCCAATCCGATGAGCCCGACATAGACCACCAGCACGAGCGCGGCCAGCCGCATCAGTCGGGCGGCGATCCGGCTGTAGCCGTGCGACAGAAAGTCGAAGCCGCGGTTGAAGCCGCCGAAGAACGCCCGGATCGGCCGCGCCAGCAACGAGCCGCGGCCCGTGCCCTCCTGTTCCTCGTGACGCTTGAACAGCAGCGCGCACAAAGCCGGACTCAAGGTCAGCGAGACCACGCACGAGATCGCTGTCGCGGCTGCGATCGTGACCGCGAACTGGCGGAAAAACTGGCCCGAGATGCCGGGGATGAACGCCGCCGGCACGAACACCGCGCACAAGGTCAGCGCGATCGCGATCAGGGCGCCGCCGACCTCGTCCATCGTCTCGTGCGCGGCGTCGCGCGGGCTCATGCCGCTGCGGAGATTGCGCTCGACGTTCTCGACGACGACGATCGCGTCGTCGACCACGATGCCGACCGCGAGCACCAGCCCGAACAGCGACAGGTTATTGAGCGAGAAGCCGGCCGCCGCGAGCACCAGAAAGGTGCCGATCAGCGACACCGGTATCGCCACGATCGGGATGACCGAGGCGCGCCAGGTCTGCAGGAACAAGATGACGACGATCACGACCAGACCGATCGCCTCGTAGATCGTCTTGATCACCTCGGCGACCGATTGGGCGATGAACTCGGTCGGGTTGTAGACGATGTCGTAGCGCAGGCCGGTCGGGAATGCTTCGGACAGTTCGGCCATGGCCCGCTTGAGCCCGGTGGCCGTCGCGAGCGCGTTCGTGCCCGGCTGCTGGAAGATCAGCAACGCGACCGCGGTACGCTCGTCGAGATAGCTGTTGGTGCTGTAATCCTGCGCGCCGAGCTCGACGCGTGCGATATCGCGGATGCGCGTTACTCTGCCGTCGGTATCGGTCTTGACCACGATATTGGCGAACTGGCGCGGATCGGTGAGCCGGCCCAGAGTCTCGACATTGAGCTGGAAAGCGCCCGGATGCGGCGTCGGCGGCTGGTTCAACACGCCGGCGGCGACCTGGACGTTTTGCGCCTGCAGCGCGGCGACGACTTCGCCGGCGGTCAGGTAGCGCGCGGCGATCCGCTCGGGATCGAGCCAAATACGCATCGCATAGTCGCGCGCGCCGAACACTTTCACGTCGCCGACGCCGCTCAGCCGGGCCAGCACGTCCTTCACCTGAAGCGTGGCGTAGTTCGAGATATAGAGCTGGTCGCGCGAGCTGTCCGGCGAATAGAGATGGATCACCATCATGAGGTCGGGCGAGTTCTTGCGCACCGTGACGCCGAGCCGCTGGACCTCGTCGGGCAGTCGCGGCTGCGCCACCGCGAGCCGGTTCTGCACCAGCACCTGCGCGGTGTCGAGATTTGTGCCCAGCGCGAACGTCACGGTCAGCTGCAGATTGCCGTCGGAGGTCGCCTGCGAGACCATGTAGAGCATGTTCTCGACGCCGTTGACCTCCTGCTCGATCGGCGTCGCGACGGTCTCGCTGACGACCTGCGCCGAGGCGCCCGGATAGGTCGCGTTGATCACCACGGTCGGCGGGGCGATGTCGGGATATTGCGCGACCGGCAGGCTGAAATAAGCGAAGCCGCCGACCAGGGTGATGAACACCGACAGCACCGTCGCGAAGATCGGACGGTCGATGAAGAAGTGCGAGAGCTTCATGATCTCGGCCTCAGCCCGCGGTCTTGTCGGGCTCGATCTTGCCGGCTTGCGGCGTGACCTTGCCGCCCGGCCGCGCGCGCAGCAGCCCGTTGATCACGATCCGGTCGGTCGGCGCGATGCCGTCGCGGATGATCCGGAGGCCTTGGTAGGTCGGACCCGGGCGGACCACCTTGGGCACCACCGTGCCGTCGTCCGTCACGGTCATGAGCAGCTTGCGCGACTGGTCGGTCACCAGCGCGGCGTCGGGCACCAGCATCGCCTGGTAGGGCTCCGAGCCGGGCACCCGGATGCGGCCGAACTGGCCCGGCGTGATGAAGAGCTTCGGGTTGGCGAACACCGCGCGGGCGCGGATCGTGCCGGCGCTGCGATCGACTTGGTTGTCGACGAAATCGAGCCGGCCCTTGAGGGTCCAGGTGGTCTCGTCGACCAGATGCGCCTGTACCGGCACCGGATCGTCGCGGGTCGACATCAGCTTGCCCTGCGCGACCGCGCGCTGATAGCCGAGGAAGTCGGCCTCGCTCATGTCGAAATTGAAATAGACCGGGTCGACCGACACGATCGTGGTCAGCAGGGTGGTGGCGCCGCTATTGCCGCCGCTCACCAGATTGCCGAGGCTGACCTCGTGACGGCTGATCCTGCCACCGATCGGCGCAGTGATGTGGCAGAACTCGAGATTGAGCTCGGCATCGCGCACCGCCGCCTTGCCGGTCTCGAGGCTGGCGGCGGCGTTGCGCATCTGCTGCAGACGCTGGTCATAGGTGCTCTGCGCGACGAAATCCTTCTGGCGCAGCTCGGCCGCGCGCGCCAGCTCGCGGTTGGTGTACTCGATCGCCGCATTCGCCTGGTCGACCTGGGCCTTGGCCGAGGCCAGCGCGATCTCGTAGGGCCGCGGATCGATCAGGAACAGCAGATCGCCCTTCTTGACCAACTGGCCGTCCTCGAAATGGATCTCCTGGAGATAGCCGCTGACCCGGGCGCGCAGTTCGACGTAATCGACCGCCGCGAACTGCCCGGTGTACTCGTCCCACTCGACGATTTCCTGCTGGAGGGGCGGGCTCACCGTGACGGGCGGCGCGCTCGGCGCCGCGGCCGCGTGGCCCTTGCCGGCGCCGTCGCGCGCCGCGATCAGCCAATAGCCGGCGGCGGCGGCGATCACGACCACGACCGCGATGACGATTGGCCGCAGCCGATTGCGGACCGGCGAGCCGGAACTGAGTGCCATGGTGCCCCTCCTTCGCACTCGGAAGCCTGGACATATAGGTGCAGCGCTACGCGTGACTAGGTCGACGAGGCCCGACGATCAGCAATGCGTTCTATGCAAGGCTGCGACCGGTCGATCGATCAGCTGGCCGCGCGGCGCGCCTCGATGGCGTCCCACACCTGGCGCTCCAGCGCCGTGCCGTCGAGCCGATTGATCTCCTGGATGCCGGTCGGCGAGGTCACGTTGATCTCGGTCAGATAGTCGCCGATCACGTCGATGCCGACGAACACCAGGCCGCGCGCCTTGAGGGCGGGGCCGATCGCCGCGCAGATGTCGCGCTCGCGCGCCGTCAGGACCGTCTTGGTCGCCTTGCCGCCGACATGCAGATTGGCGCGCGCCTCGCCGGCCGCCGGCACCCGGCTGACCGCGCCGCCGATCGCGCCGTCGATCAGGATCACGCGCTTGTCGCCCTGGCGTACCTCGGGCAGATAGCGCTGCACGATCACGGGCTCGCGCCCGAGCTTGGTGAACATCTCGAGCAGCGCGTTCAGGTTCTCGTCGTCCGGCGTGATGTGGAACACGCCGGCGCCGCCGTTGCCGAACAGCGGCTTGACGATGATGTCGCGATGCTCGGCGCGGAACGCGCGGATCTCCTCGGGGTGCGACGAGATCAGGGTCGGCGGCATGAGGTCCGGGAAATGCGTGACCAGCAGCTTCTCGGGCGCGTTGCGCACCTGCGCCGGATCATTGACCACCAGGGTCTTGGGTTGGATGTGCTCGAGCAGATGGGTCGTCGTGATGTAGGCCATGTCGAACGGCGGATCCTGGCGCAGCAGCACGACATCGAACTGCGTCAGCTCGGTGGCCTCGGGCGCGCCGAGCGAGAAATGGTTGCCGCGCTCGCGCCGCACCTCGAGCGCGCGCGTGAAGGCGAACACGCGGCCCTGCCGCAGGCTCATGTCCTGCGGCAAATAGTGATGCAGCGAGTGGCCGCGGCGCTGGCCCTCGAGCGCCAGCGCGAAGGTCGAGTCGGCGTCGATATTCACCGATTCGATCGGGTCCATCTGGATCGCGACGCTCAAGCCCATCGTCCGGCCTACCCCGCTAGTTGAGCTTGCTGTGCAGGCGCTGCAGCAGCGCCGCCATGGTGTGGCGCACCGTCGGGTCGCCGCCGATCGCGAGATAGCGCTCGATCGCCGCGCCGGCCGCGCCGAGATTGCCGAGATGCGCGTGCAGCAGCCCGGCCTCGCGCCACAGATCGGGCTGGTCGGGCGCGAACAGCAGCATGGTCTCGATCACGTGCACCGCCTTGGCGATGCGGTCGGTGCCGATCAGCCGCAGCTTGATGTTGTTCTGCAGCCGCAGCAGGATCGCGCGGTCCGGCACCGGCGCGTAGTGCTCCGGCAGGAGCTCGGCGTCGTCGCCTGCGGTCGCGCTCAGCAGCTTGCGCAGCGCGACCGCGTCGAGCGTCTTTCCCGCGTTGAACGGGTCGACGATGATGCGGCCGTCGAGCGCCGCGAGCCGCACCAGGAAATGGCCCGGGAACGACAACCCGACCATGTCCCAGCCCTGGGCGCGCGCGGCGTGGATGTAGAGGATGCCGAGCGCCACCGGCAGGCCGCGCCTCCGATCGATCACGCGCATCAGATTGGCGTTCTGCAGATCGTCGTAGGTATCGGCGTCGCCGCAATAGCCGTGCTTGCCGATGATCGTCTCGTTGAGGGCGGCGACGCGCGCCGATGCCGATTCGGCGCCGGCCGCGCCGGCGGCGAGATCGCGGCCGAGCTCGGCCAGATGATCGCGATAGCGCTCGAGCGCGACCTGACGGCGCTCGAGCGAGGCCAACGCCAAGGCCGCCTCGCCGAGATCGAGCCGCTCCGCCGCGGCGGCGCCGATATCGCGCAGCGTGGTTTCGGCCCAATCGGTCACGAAGGATTCCTGGCAGGGCTGGCCAGCGGCGTCGCCTCGACGGGCGCGCGGTTGACCGGTGTCGGGGCGACCGGTGTCGGGGGAACCGGCAGGGGCGGCGCGGCCGCCGGTGCGCCGGGCGCTGGCGCGGCGTCGCTCGCCTGGGTGGTCGCCGGGACCGGCTGGCCCTTGATGCGGGCATAGCTGACCACGCGCTTCACGTAGCGCATGTTGCGCGCGTAATCGGTCACCCGGTCAAGCTCGGTCTGGTTCTGCGCCACGCCCATCAGATAGACCACGCCGTCGACGGTCTCGACCGAGTAGTTGACCGATTCGATCGCGCGGTCGAACAGGATGTCGGTGCGCAGCCGGGTCGAGATCCAGACGTCGCGCGCATAGTCGCCGACGCCGCTCTTGTCGTCGCCGACCTCGATATCGTCGATCACCTGGCGCACGCCCTCGACCTGCCAGACCAGCTTGACGGCCTGGAGGCGCATGTCGGCGGTCGGCACCGTGCCGGTCAGATGCACGCGCCCCTCGCTCACCGTCAAATCGACCTTCTGCAGCATGTCCATCGAGGCATTGAGCCATTTGCCGTTGATGTCGGTACGGATGCGCGTGTCGGTCAGCGCGCCGCCCAGGCCGCGATCCTCCGATGCCGCGACGCCAACGGTCGCTGCGCCGCCGAGCGCGAGACTGACGCAGCCCGACAAGCTGGCCGCCAGGCCGGCCAGCAGACTCGCTCCGACGATCATCCCGCTCGCTCGCATCCGCTCCCCCATCCGCATCGGGCTACGGGATACCACGAATTCGACCGGCTGTTGAGATCGACCTGGAGCGATTTCGAACTGATTGGAATCAACATAGATCGTCAAGCCCGGCCATGACGATCACAGACGATGTTCGCGGTCAGCGTGAAACTGCGCTAGCTCCGTCGATCCTCGATGCGTTGCCAGGCGTCGATCAGGTGAATCGGCCGTCGCCAGACCGGCACGACGATCAGGTCGCAGCGCACGTCGAGCCCGTGCAGCGCCGGCCGGCGCGCGACATACCAGGCGCCGGCGCGGGCGATGCGCTGCTGCTGCATCGGCCGCAGCGCCTCGAGCGCAGCGGCGCG
>Ga0302324_100008905_pt1 | contig 21103 bp, 21 predicted proteins | sample Palsa_T0_1_FD_201949 | JGI IMG/M metagenome (GOLD analysis project Ga0302324, IMG submission 201949) | Peat permafrost microbial communities from Stordalen Mire near Abisko, Sweden - Palsa_T0_1 | ecosystem: Environmental > Terrestrial > Soil > Palsa > Peat permafrost | place: Sweden: Abisko...
CGACTGGGGTGGTTGGGGCGGACGGTACGTCTATCGGCAGCCTTATGGCGAGGCGCATCCGATCTGGACGCAGGGTGGAGACGAGTTTTTACGCACGACTTCGCAGGACACGGTGATTGGCGCGGATGGTAAGCCGCATGTGTCGGACCAGGCATCGATCTGGCGTTGGCGGGAGGCGTTTCAGAACGACTTTGCCGCCCGGATGGACTGGACATGCAAGGACTATGCCCATGCCAACCATAATCCTGTGGTAGTGGTGAATGGCCAGCCGGGCACAGGGCCGGTTTTGATCGATGCGGTGGTTGGCAAGCCGGTGGTGTTGGATGCTGCGGGGACGCGTGATCCGGATGGGCAGACATTGCACTACCTGTGGTTTGACTATGCCGAGGCCGGCGGGACGGCGACGAACCTCGTAGCGGCTCGGGTAGATGGGAGTTCAAGCGAGAAGGCTACGGTGACGGTAACGGCCGCTTGCCAGGAGGCCTGGCTTCCGGGATTGGTGAAGTGCTCGGGCAACGGGGTGGCGCATATCATTCTGGCGGTGACCGATGATGGTTCACCGCCTCTGACCTCGTATCGGCGCATCATACTGACGGTGCATGGCTCAGGCCCGCAATAGCTGTCAGGAGATGAAAAGCGCTCGCCACGCAACCCCCGCCCTGAGTGGAACCTCCAATAACCGGGTTCCATTTAACAGGCGATGAAATTCCCTAAGCTAGCCCGCAAGCCGGAGTTGGACGCACTGCGAGGGCTGTTCCTTGTCTGGATGACGCTGACTCATCTGCCTACCCATTTCAGCGATTTAGTAAACCAGCCTTTTGGCTTTGTTTCGTCGGCGGAAGGATTTGTTTTCCTATCCGCATTGCTGGTTGCCCGGCTTTATATCCACCAGGCGGCAGTGGACGAGACAGGCCTACGGAGCAAGCTGTGGAGGCGAGCGCTCAAGATCTACGGCTATCACCTGCTGATGCTGACGCTGGCTTTCACCGTGGCGGCGGGGCTGGCGGTTACGACCCACCGGACGGCCATTTATAACCTGCTGAACTTCTACATCGTGCACCCATTCGTTGCGATGATTGGGTCGGTGCTACTGCTCTATTGCCCGCCACTGCTGGACATTCTGCCGATGTACGTGATCTTTCTGGCGGGAACGCCGCTGGTACTGTCGACCGCGGTGAAGTGGGGTTGGCACCGCATTCTGGGGCTAAGCCTTGCGATTTGGCTGCTGGCGCAGTTTGGATTGCGCGATATGGTGCATAACGCCGTGGTGCATGTGACCCACCTGCAGATTCCCTTACAGGAGACTGGAGCGTTTAATCTTTTCGCCTGGCAATGGGTTTGGATCGCGGGGCTTTGGCTGGGGGCCAAATCGGCCGAAGGGCCTCTGCCCTTAAGCCGCATTCCGGGGAAGGTGGTGGCCGCGTGCGGCCTGGCTTGCGCCTTCTTCATCGGCGTACGCCACCAATGGCTGGGTCACCGGTTGACCCAGCAGGCATTGGGGATGGCCCTGGATAAATGGAGCATTGGTCCATTGCGGATGCTGAATTTGGCCTGCTTCACCATTTTGGTTTACTGGCTGCGGAAACCGGTGTTGCGACTGGTAGCGATCGAGCCGTTTCTAACCTTGGGGAAGGCTTCCCTCGAGGTGTTTTGCGCGCACGTGTTCTTTGTATTCTTCGGGTTGGCGCTGCTGTACGGCGAGGTCACGCAGCTGCATGGCTATCTGGCAATCGGCCTGGTGGTGTTCACTTTCTCCGGATTGATTCTGGTTGCGCTACGAGAGGTTCGGCGGCGGCGGGACGAAAAAGCCCGCGCGGAGGGAGACAGCAAATCGGCGGAGCCCAAGATACCGCTTCCCCCGGCGGCGACCAAATTCGCGGAGTAGCTGGATCAGATCAGAGTTCAGCCCAACGAAACAAGCCCAATTCCCAGAGCTTTCGGCTTTGCTTCCCAGACTGGCCCGATCAATTCCGGCATTGGTTTCGCCTGAAATATTTTTCTCGTTTGCCGGGCGATCCATCGGGCGGTGGTTTTGGCCTTCTGCCGGCGTGCGCTGTCGGTCGAGATTCCCGTCCCGGCATACATCGCCCGGTAGAGCTTGGAGAGCAGCACGAAGGCGACCCGAGCGCGCAGCGTGGGCGTGCAGGCGGAGCGCCTCCATACTGGGCCCCAGTCGTAGAAGCGATCCCAGACGCCCTGAGTGCGCTCGCGAATTTCGTCGGAACTCATCGAAGGGTGGGGCGTAAACATCTTCGGCCGAATGTGAGTTGGAATCAGCCAGTAGCGGGTGATTGGCGTGCCCTCGACGAGAGTTGGATTGATGGACTGCTCTTTCTCCCAGCGGGCGAAGTCTACGGTACCTGGAAATGGGGTCATCATGACGAACTGGGCGAAGGTGACGCCCGCCTTGAGCGCCATATCTACGGTGGCTTTGAAGGTGCTCGGCTGGTCGGTGGGCAGGCCGAAGATAAAGGAGCCGAGGACATGCACTCCATGCCTTTTGAAGGTCTGGAGTTGATTGGCGAGGCCTTCTCCCGAGTAGTTGAAGTCTTTGAAGACGGCTTTTAGACCTTCCGGAGTCACCGCCTCAACGCCGACGAGCGCGCCCTTGATATTGGCTTTGCGCATGGCGTCGAGGTAGCTGGTGTCCTCGGCGGCCTCCATCGTGATTTGAGTGAAGAAGACCATGTCCTTTGGCAGCTTTGCGAGTTCGGCCATGAGTGCAAAGCGCTCGGCGCGCACCTGCTGAAGCGATTCCAGTTTGACGAGATCGTTTTGTTGGCGCGCGAGGCGAAGATCGGTCAAGGTTACAGGATAGAAGTTGTCGTCGGCGAGGGCGATAAAGCGAAAGCCTTTGCGGCGCAGATCGACGATTTCATCAATCACGCTTTGATAGCCGCGCTGTCTTGGCCTTTGCCCGTCGGTTCGCCAGACAGAACAGAAGGAGCAATGCTTGGGGCAGCCGCGGATGGTCTGAACCGAGGCCCACATATATTTGCCAGCGTCCATCAGGTCCCAGCGGGCGGCGAGGAACTGATCGCCCTCGATTTTACCGCCTTCATACACCCGCCCCTGCTTGCCTGCAATACAGTCATTCACCACCTGTCCCCAGACGATGTCGCCGTCGCCCTTGACGATGCAGTCGGCGTGGCCGCGCTCGAACGGCTCTTCGGGGAAAAGGGTTGCATGAATACCGCCATAGACGACCGTCGCACCGCGTTCTTTGGCGAGACGGCCGACTTCGTAGCCGCGAAGAGCGTTGCCAGTGTGGACGCTGATGCCGACGATGTCTCCGGCCCGGATAGTGGCGGGATCGATCTGCTCGATGGACTCATCGACGAGGACCGGATCGCCCACATGCCGGGGCGTTGCCGCCGCGAGAACGAACAACCATCGCGGCGTTATGACCGCCGTTCCAAAGGAATTGTCGCTCGGATTGACTAAGTGCACGCTCATGAATACCACTCCGGATTTCTGACGCAGATCGGCAGCGTGCCTGCCTGAAGATGCAGTGCCATGGTTAACGTTAAATTTTCCTGCTATTGCAAAACTGTGCAATACGAGACAGACCGATGGGGTAACTGTTGATAGGAACGTAGACTCATCCTACAGATTTCTAAGCTTTTATGTTGGAAGTCTCGAGTCAGACCAAGTACTGGCCCGATGCACGCGAAGGAGCGCTCATCAACGCCGGTCTCAAGACCATGATGTATGGCGTATGCATTGCCTGCGCTGCATCTTGAGCGAAAATGCGATAACGTGAAAGCTGCGGCAAATGATACCCATTCACAACCTTGCACTCGTTCTCATGCTGCAGGCCGATGGTTCGGCGGCCGCTCCGGCGCCGGCGAGCGGCAGCGCCATCGTCGAAATGGTGCAGAATAGTGGCCCGATCGCGCTGGCTGTACTTAGCCTGTTGGCGATCTCGAGTTTCTTCTCCTGGGCAGTCATCTTCGCCAAGCTCTCCAGATTTGGCCGCGCCCGCACCCAGAGCCAGCGCTTTCTCCGCGCTTTTCGCAAAGCGACCCGGCTGCAAGACATCGCGGCGGTGAGCGAACAATTCAGGCCAAGTCCGCTGGTGAACGTTTTCGACGAGGTTTACGAGACCTATCGGCGGCAGACCGGCGGCTCCGGGCCGCCGCGCAACATCACCTCGCTGGAGCGCTCCGCACAGACGGCGGCCAGCGAGGCGCTCACGGTTCTGGAAAAGCGGATGACGTGGCTCGCGACGGTCGGCGCGGTGTCGCCGTTTGTTGGGCTCTTCGGCACAATCATGGGCATCGTGGACGCCTTCCATGGCCTTGGCACGGCCGGCTCGGCGACGCTGCGAGCGGTGGCTCCGGGAATCTCGGAAGCGCTCATAACCACCGCTGCCGGCCTTCTGGTCGCAGTGCCGGCGGTCATTGCTTATAACCAATTCACGGCAAGGCTGCGGGAGTTCGGCGCGCGTATGGACGATTTCGCCCGCGAGCTGCTCAACAGCATGGAAGACAGCAGCCTGCGTCCCCAGGAGTCCATAGCCCCGGTTGCGAGGGAGGTTGGACGTGGCGTTCACAACTAGCAATGGATTCGGCGGGAGCCGCACCCAGACCGCGCTGGCCGACATCAATGTCACTCCGCTGGTCGATGTGGTGCTGGTGCTGCTGGTGATCTTCATGATCTCGGCGCCGGTGCTGCAGTCGGGGATCGAGGTCGCGGTTCCGAAGACCAAGACGGTCCGCGAAATCACCGAACAGCGCATGGTGGTCACCATCGATCGCGAACAACGCGTGTTCCTGGGCGACCAACCGATCAACCTCGCCGATCTGGCCGCGCGGCTCAAGAAGCCGGGCGCAGACGAGACCAAGCAGGTGATTTATCTGCGTGCCGATGAGAAGGTGCCGTTCGGTGCATTCGCCTCGGTGATGGATGCGGTGAAACAGGCAGGAATCACGAATATCAGCATTGTGACGCAGCCGCTGGAAAGCAGCAACCCAAGGTAGAGATGTACAGCCCTGGTCAACTCGACCGCGATCCCGACAACTTCGGCAGATTTACGGCCCAATCGGTCGGGCTGCATCTGGCGATCGCCGCTGCGATTGGCCTTTACGCATTGGTCTTCGCCCATCTTCGCCACAACAGTTGGGGCGCGAACGAGACTCAGGGGGCGATCCAGGCGACGCTGGTGAGCAGCGCGCCGGCGATTCCGCTGCCACAGGAGCAACCGCCGACCCCGAGCGTGCTGGCGACGCAAACGCCGAGTCCCGCTCCGGCGCCCGCCGCGCCGCAGGAGAAAGCGATCCGGCAGCCGGAGGCGGACGCGGTGCCGATCCCGGTGAAACCGCCGCCGAAACCCGCGCCTCCGAAGAAGGTGGAGCAGAACGAACCTCCGCCGAAACCGCAGCCGCGCCAGCCTACCGACTCGCGCGCCAATCGCTATCCGAGCCCGGTGCAGACGCCGCAGAATCGCGCCACCTATGGAGAGGCAGCTCCGCAGACGAACCGCTCGCTCAGCGCGAACCAGGGGCCGAACAATCCGGTGAACATCAAAGGCGGCGACTTCGGGTCGCAGTTCCCCTTTTACGTGGACATCATCAAGCGGACGGTGGCCCGGAACTGGTATCAGCAGGAGGTGCAGCCCAGCACCTCGGCAGGAGCGCGGGTCTTTCTGAACTTCAGCGTTGCCCGCGACGGCACGCCGAGCAATGTCCGCATCGAGACATCGAGCGGGAGCGCGTCGCTGGATACCTCCTGCATGCGGGCGGTGCAGAGGGTGGATACGTTTGGCACACTGCCAAACGGTTACAACCAGAGCAGCATCAGCGTTGAATATTACTGCGAATATTCCGGTTCCAACCGATAGACGCTTTCAGCCATCGAACCCACAGCAGCAGACGCAGCTTGGAGTTAGCATTAGAGAAGCATGTCGAAGAAAACTGAACCGATTTTTCGCCGTATTTCTTTTTCCCTGGCTCTCACGTTCGCTTCCATTGCAGTTGTGGCTGGAATTTGCACCGGCGCCAGCGCGCAGGACTGGGTACGCACCGGCACCAATCTGGGTGCGCAAAAGATCCGCATTGCCGCCGCTGATTTTGCACCGTCCTCGCAGGACCCTCAGACTCCGGCACTGAAGACCACTTTCGACGCGACCCTGTTCAACGACCTGAACAACGCGGGCATCTTCGACCTGGTATCGAAGAGCATCGCGCCGCCTTCCATGCCTGCCTCGCCGCAGCAGATCAACCTGGGGGAATGGGCGAACGCTCCGGCAAGCGCGGAGATGGTGGCGTTTGGGTCTTTGGCGGTAAACGGGGGACGTGTGGTCGTCTCCGGTTGGCTCTTCGATGCGAAGAACCCCCAGTCGCCGCAGATACTTGGCAAGCAGTACAACGAAGTTGCCTCCCAGGACAATGCGCGCCTGGTCGCGCACCGGTTCGCGGATGAGATTATTCTGCGGCTGGGCGGCGGGATCAACGGCATCGCCGAAACGCACATCTTCTACGTCTCCGCCAAGAGCGGCACAAAGGAAATCTGGGAGATGGATTATGACGGCGAGGGAACTCGTCAGATAACCCATCTGGGAGCCATCTCGCTCTCGCCGCATGTCTCGCCAGATAATTCCCGGGTTGCGTTCGCTTCGCTTGGAAATGGCGGGTGGAGCATTCGGATGTTCTCCCTGGTGTTAAACCGGCCGGTAACATTTCCGTCCCCGGGCGGAACAACCCAGTCGCCGGCCTGGTCGGCAGACGGAACAAAGCTGGCTTACTCGTCCAGCCGCTCAGCAGATACTCAGATTTATATCGGCGACGCCAATGGCGCCGGGGTGCGTGCAGTTACCTCGTTTCGCGGGCCGAATGTGTCTCCGGTGTGGAACCCTAAGACCGGCTCGCAGATTGCCTGGGTTGGCGGGCGCACCGGGCTGCCGCAGATCTATCTCGCCGACATCGATGGGGGCAATGTGCAGCGCATGACCGATGGCGGCTATGCCACCTCGCCATCATGGTCGCCGAATGGTCAGTTCCTGGCGTTCGCATGGGACCGGAAATACGGGCCGGGAGCGCCTGGCGGGCAGGACATTTACATCATGGACATCGCCAGCAAACGCTGGACGCAGCTTACCCACGATGCTGGGCGCAATGACTTTCCATCCTGGGCGCCGGACGGACGGCATATTGTCTTTGAGCGGGAGACGAACCATCGGCCCGAGGTGTGGAGCATGCTGGCGGACGGAAGCCAGCAGCAGCCGTTGACTCGCGGCGGCAACAACTCCATGCCGAACTGGAGCTGGAAATAATTTAGGCTAGGAGCTGCCCGGATGAACGACTTTGCCCTCGAAATGAACAATATGGACGGAGCCATACCGGAGTTTTCACAGAACGAACCAACCAAGAGGGGGATTACCTTGCGAAACTATTGCCGTCTTTATCTGACTTCTCTGGCTATCTTTGCAGCGCTGGCCGCAGCCAATGGCTGCAAAAAGCAGACGGCGCCGCCTCCGCCACCGCTTCCGCCAGCGATGACTGCCCCCGCTCCGACGGCAACAATTTCGGCCAGCCCCACGGTGGTGAACCCAGGAGATGGAGTTTCTCTGCTCTGGCACACCACCAACGCCACCGATGTTTCGATCGACGGTATTGGCAAAGTGCCCACCTCGGGAACGCAGACTGTAAATCCGACTTCATCGACGAATTACCATCTGGTTGCCCGCGGAGATGGCGGCTCGATAGACGCGACCACCCGGGTCACGGTCAATCCGCCCATGGCACCGGCCGCTGCTGAGACCGCCCCGGCCATGTCCGACGACGCCAGCTTCCGGCAGAATGTGCAGGACGTTTTCTTCGACTATGACAGCTATGACGTGAGCCCGGAAAACCAGAGCCTCATTCTGAAGGATGCGGCTTACCTGACTGCACATCCCATGATCAAAGTAGTGATCGGCGGCTATTGCGACGAGCGCGGCTCGACGGAGTACAACCTGGCGTTGGGCGAAAACCGCGCCAGTGCAGTGAAGACGGCGTTGGTTGCAGCCGGAGTGGGCGCCGAACGCATTCGCACTGTCAGCTACGGGAAAGAGAAGCAATTCTGCTCGGAGCACGACGAGAGCTGCTGGCAGCAGAACCGGCGGGGACAATTCTCGATCGACCGGTAACCAATAGCTTTGCGAGAAAGAAACCAGGACCGAGGATGATGACTTCAGGACGACTCTTCCGAGCCACTTCCGTCGCAGCTGTGGCGATGCTGCTCTTCCTTCCGCGCGTCCATGCTGCTTCAAAAGACATGATCCAGCTGCAAACCCAGGTGCAGGCGCTCCAGGACAGCTTGCAACAGATGCAGCGGGCAAACGCGGAGAGCATGGGGGTGTTGCAGCACCTGGTCGAGCAGACCGCCGACAGCGTCAACAAGATGTCGGTCAGCATGTCCGCCCTGGAACAGAGTGTCAAGACGCAGAACGACGCCACGGCGACGAAAGTGGACGGCGTTTCCGGGCAGGTGCAGACGCTTAACGACTCGGTCGATGAACTCAAGGCGCGAGTTGCGTCACTGAATAAGGCGATTCAGGATTTGCAGGCACAGTCGCAGAATCTGGCCGCACAGCAGCCGGGGCAGGCTGGCCCGGCCAATGGCCTGCCAAATGGCGCACCGGCTCAGCAGCCGGGGCCAGCGGTCCAACCGGCCGCACCTCAGGCGCCTCCAGTCGGCGACCTCTACCAGAGTGCCCTCCGCGATTACAACTCGGCACGTTACGATGTGGCCGGTTCGGAGTTCGGCGACGTGCTGCACTACTACCCGCAGGACGATCTCGCGGGAAATGCACAGTTTTATTTAGGGGAGATCGCCTATCGTCAAGGCAATTACCAGGCGGCGATCAAGGCGTACGACGCCACGGTGGAGCACTATTCGGGAAACCCAAAGATCCCAGCCGCGCAGTTGCGCAAGGGCGAAGCGCTGATTGCGCTGAACCAGAAAGATGCAGGAGTGCGCGAACTGCGCAGCCTGATCCAGCGGTACCCACAGACTCCTGAAGCCCAGCAGGCGCGGAGCCGGTTGAATGCGCTTGGAGTCCGCCTCAACCCGACGCCCAAGCCGGCGGCGGGAAATCAGTAGGTTGCTGGAGTTTTCTGGAGTTGGCGATCAATCCCCCACGAGCGAGGCCATTCCCCTTGGAGACACTCTCATATCGGAACGCCAACTCAAACCCGACATCGCTCTTTAGATTTGTCGAGCTGGTGAAGGGGTTCACAGGAAACTGAACAGAAGGCGAGACGCTCCAGCGCGGTGACTTGTTCAGCGCGAACACCAGCCCCGCCTTCAGTGTCTGGCCAAAATCCACTGCGTTGAAGTCTTCATACATGTCCCCGTCGCGGTGAAAAACGTCGCGAGGGCGGCTAAGGTCAGGAGAGCCTTTGCCTGTATATGCAGCCCACGCCGTCCTTGGACCAGATCTTGCCTTTCCAGCGAGAGATCCTACCTGCCTGGCGATGGCGGCCAACCAAATTCCGCATCCAATCCAGAAGCCGAGTGTCAATATCAGCGGTACTCAGGCATACTTACAGGTCGCAGAGTTGATCGGTGAAAATAGGAGCGAAATAGACTTCATGACGAGTATTCAAGCTGGAAGACTGAACCGGCGAAGAATGAAGCGGCCTGGCTATGCTGTGGCCGCGGGCGTGATGCTGATACTGGCGATCGCGACCGCCACCCTTCCCGGTTGCGCGGTCAAGAAGATCGGCGACTTCGACAGCACTTTCGACAACAATGTGAGCGACCTCGAGCAAAAGACGGAGCTTCACTTTGCGCAGTTGAAGTCGAACCCCAGCAAACCCTTCGACCAGGACTTTTACGACGACGCGGACGCGCGCATCGCGGTTTTGAAAACTCGGGCCGCGGCGTTGCCGAAGTATGACATTCTGTCCCAACAGCTCAACAACCTGCAGTCTCAGTTCGACGACTTTGAAAAGCTCGACAAGGCGTCGCCGCGACCGATCTCGGGCGCCGCGGTGGGCGATGGCCAATCGCTGATCGCGGTTTCCTTTGAGAGCATTCTTCGTCTCGAACTGGCGCTGCAGCGCACCGGCACTACTTCGGCTGCAGCACAGGCGCCCAGCAAAACGAAATAAAAACGACCGCTCGCCGGGAGTCCAGTATGTCCTTAAATGTCGCTCATCTCGCGGAACAGATGGTTGCTGCCGCGCTACCCATTCTGGTGCAGCATTCTTCCGACGTCCAGTCGTTCGCGAAGACGGAATTTGCCAAGATTGCTCAGACCCTGGCGGGCATCGAGGAGCAGACCGCCGACGGCCAGATCAATCAGGCCCAGGCGGCCATTCTGCTGGACATGCAGAAGGGTGCGTCACGCAACGTGCTGCTGGCGCTGAAAGGCCTCGACATGCTTACGGTGGAAGAGGCAATCAACGCGGCGCTCGGCGTGGTCAAGACGGTTGTCGATACGGCGCTTGGTTTCGCCTTGCTTTAGCGCGTTTCCGAACAAGCGACGGCTAAGATACCGGCTAAGGCTAAAGTGTTTTCAGGTCGAGGACGAAGCGGTACTTGACATCGCCCTTGACCACCCGGTCCCAGGCTTCTTCGATCTTGCTGAAGCTGGTCATCTCGATGTCAGAGACAATACCGTGTTCGCCGCAGAAATCGAGCATCTCCTGGGTTTCCCGGATTCCGCCGACCATCGAACCGGTGAACGTCTTTCGGCCCAGCACCGCAAAAGCATGGATCGAGACGGGTATCTCCGGTATGCCCACCGAACACATGACTCCATTGCGTTGGAGAAGCCCCAGATAGGCATTCACATCGTGATTCGCAGACACGCAATCGAGAATGAAGTCGAAGCTGCGCGCATGTTTGCTGGCCCAGTCAGCATCCTTCGTCAGGATGACATCATCGGCGCCAAGCCGCTTCGCGTCTTCGACTTTCGTGGATGAAGTGGTGAACTGAACCGTGTGAGCCCCCAGCGCATGGGAGAATTTAAGACCCATGTGCCCCAGTCCACCCAGGCCCACAACGCCAACCTTCGTGCCGGGGCCGATGTTCCAGTGTTTGAGCGGCGAGTAAGTAGTGATGCCGGCGCAGAGCAGCGGGGATGCTGCGGCGGGATCGAGGCTAGCCGGCAGCTTTAGCGTGTAAGCCTCATCTACGACGATATGGTTGGAATAGCCTCCGAAAGTGAGTTTACCCTGCCTGTCGTGGGCGTTGTAGGTACCGACCATGCCCGGATTTTCACAGTATTGCTCCTCGCCAGCCTTGCAAGAGGCACACTGACGACAGGAATCGACCATCACTCCTACCGCAGCGGCATCGCCGGCCTTGAATTTCGTAACCGCAGAGCCGGCCGCGCTAACCGTTCCGACAATTTCGTGGCCCGGAACCATCGGATAAATGGCGTTGCCCCACTCGTTGCGGGCCTGATGGATATCGGAGTGACAGATGCCGCAGAATTGGATATCGATGGCCACGTCGTTCGGCCCCGGATCGCGGCGTTCGAAGTTAAACGGTACTGGAGACGTGGTTGCGGAGTGGGCAGCATAGCCACGAGTTGGAATCATGAGAGGAAGATTCTCCTGTTATTTGCTGAATAGATGCGCCAATCGTAGCAGACGACGCAAGGCCAGAGAGGATCGCCCAACCGCTCAAATCACTTCGGGTTGGGAGCTGCCGTTAGGGGAGGTTGAATAGCCGCCAGCTCGGCCTGGTAGGTCTTCGCCTTTTCAGGCTGGTGCAATGCGGTGTAAATGGCCGCCAGATCCTGGCGAACACTCTTAAGAGCGCTGGCTTGGGGAGTGGTTTGTTTCTGAAGGATTTCATAGCCGGCGAGACTCTGGGTCAGAGCCTCTTCATAGCGATGCTGTCCGAGCAGGGCGCGGCCCAGCCTTACCTGCCCCTCGCCGATTCTGATATTACCGGCGGGCAACACTTTCTTCCAGAGATCGATTGCCTGGCGCAGAAGCCGTTCCGCATCAGGATATTGCCTGGTGCGCAGGTAGAGGTCGCCGAGATTCGACATGCCAACTCCGACGCGGTAATCCCCCGCCCCATATGCGGCGCGATAGAGCGAGATCACCTGGCGGAAATCGTCTTCGGCGGCCGCGAAGTCGCCACGATTCACCTCGACATTTCCCAGCGAGTTAAGGGCGAATATCACAGGAGGATCGGTGGGCTTGAAAAAGTGCTTCTCTGTCTCGAATGCGTACTTGAGCAGAGTCTCTGCCTGGGCGTCGCGCCCCTCATGGATCAGCACCTGGGCCAGGATCGCGGATTGGCGGGCACTGTCCGGGTTGTCCGGCCCACGCCACGCTTTGGTGATGGCAACCGCCTGGCGATCATCTTGCTCGGCTTGAGCATAGCGGCCCGATTGGTCCTCAAGCTGACCAAGGTTAATCAGATCGGCCGCGACGTTGGGGTGGTTTTCTCCATATATCTTCCGGTCTATTTCCAGGGCGCGACGATTGAGCGCCTCGGCATTGTCCTCGTGGCCCAGATAGAGTTCTGCCATCGCCAGCAAGCCGAGGGTATCCGACAGTTGTGCCGACGTCGGATCGTGCCGGGTTTGGAGCAGGATAGCATGATTGAGCACCGGTACAGCGTCTTTCTGTTGACCACTCTCGACCAACACTCTTCCCAATGCGGAGGTTGCGTCCGCCTGCTTTGCGGCCTCGAGGGGCTGGTGGCGATCAATGATGGCGAGTCCCTGGCGAACCAACGACTCCGCCTGCTTGTAATTTGACTGGTCGCAATAGAGCAGACCGAGGTTGAGCAAGTCGTCTGACACTGCAACGTCGTTCTGAGACAATGACCTGTCTTGCTTCAGCGCTGACGCAAAGAGGGTTTCGGCCTTATCGTACTTGCCGAGTTGATCGTAGATACCCCCGAGGGTTCGATATAAATCGGCTTGAACTTCCGGCTCGCCATTGAGAGCCTGGGCCTTCTGGACGCCCCGGTCGAGAAGCGTTATCACGCGAAGATCCTCCGACGGGCCGGCCTCCGAATCGTCGCCTTGAAACAGGTCGGTCATGAACTTCTGAATGCGCTGCGCCCGCGCCGTCTGTGCCAACGCGGTGTTGCGTGCTTTTGCGAGACGGACGGTAAAGAACACCGCCATGCCGACGATCGCCGCCAGAGTCAGGGAAGCAGCCAGAACGGGACGGCGATTTCTGCGCACGAATTTGCCCAGACGGTAACCGAAGGAATCCGGACGGGCCTCGAGGGGTTCGCTCCTGAGGTAATGGTTGAGGTCGCGCAACAAGGCTTCGACCGATTGGTATCGCTCGGCGGGATCGCTGCGAAGCGCCTTCAGGCACACGACATCGAGATCGCCCCAGGCCGCTTTGCTCAGCGAGTGCGCCCCTGCGACGCTGGATGGCTTGTTGGGAACCTGGTCGACGAGGCTGTGATGGTCTTCCGTCGAGCGCTTGGGGCGATCGAAGGGAAGCCGGCCGGTCAGCAATTCGAAGAGAATTACGCCCAGCGAATAGACATCGGTGTAAAAGCCGACGTTCCCCTTCCGCACCCACTCGGGAGCGGCATAGTCGGGGGAAAGAAAGCGCAGCCCGGGACGGGTCTGCTCCGATGGATCGTCGAGACCCTGCAGCTCTCTGGCAATTCCGAAATCGAGAAGCCGCGGAGTACCGTCTTTCTCGACCAGGATATTCGAGGGCTTGAGATCACGATGGATGATTTCCTGGCTGTGCGCGTACTGGACGGCTTCGCAAACCTTGCGAAAGAGTTGGAGGACCTGATCCACAGTATGCTCGTGATCGCGGACGTAGTCGGTGAGGCGCTCTCCCTCGACATATTCCATGACGAACCAGGGACTTCCGTCGATGAGGGTTCCCGCGTCGTAAAGGCGCGCTATGTAAGGATGCCTGAGTTTCGCGAGGGTTTTGATCTCGCGCGCGAAGCGCTCCCGGCGCGCGGGAGAGAGGCCGGCGTGGGGCAGGAACTTGATGGCGACCAGGGTGCCGGTGTCTTCGCGCTGGGCGAGCCAGACAACGCCCATTCCGCCTTCGCCAAGGATCCTGACAAGTTTATAGGGGCCGATCTCTCGAACCGGGGCCATCTCGTCCCAGTCTCCAATCACTCGATCGGCGATCCCGGGCAGCCCGTAATCAAGGATCGATGGGCCGCCAGAGTCCGCATGAAGCATGGCGACGACCTCAGCAACAAGATCGTCGCCGTCGAGGCAAGCGGAGCGAAGGAAGGCCTCGCGCTCCGCTTCAGGCAGCGCCGCAGCCTGATGAAAGAGGTCCTGGACTTTTTCCCAACGCGTACTTTCCATTGGAAGGCTGCTCCTTTTATTCTCTTGCGCTAACCGTGGGCCGGGCGAATTCTGGTGGCGAGCCACGCCCTCGCCGCTCGCCAGTCGCGCTCGATGGCCGACTCCGAGACTCCGAGGACGGCGGCGGTTTCGGTCACGCTGAGGCCGCCAAAGAAACGGCACTCCACCATCTGCGCCTGTCGCGGGCTGCGCAACGATAGCTCCTGGATCGAGGCGTCGAGAGCGAGCAGTTCTTCATCGCCGGTAACTACCTCTTCGGTTGCATCTTCAAAGGCCACGAAGACTACTTCGCCGGCCCCGCCGCGTTTGCGGGCGGAGCGCCGACGGGCCTCGTCAACCAGCACCTGGCGCATTGCCCGAGCGGCGATGGCTTTGAAGTGGGCCATCGATGTCGAGGCCAGGGGCGGCGATTCCCGGAGGCGCATCCAGGCCTCGTGGAGCAGGGCGGTTGAGCTGATGGTGGCATGGGCCTCGTTGCGACGGACCATCGAAGCGAGCCGGCGAAGCTCCTCATAGACGAGGCTGAATAGTTCGTCGACTGCCTGCTTGGTCGCCGCGGTTGGCTCTTCGGAAAAAAAATCAGCTTTTTGCGGCTCAGGCATGACGGTTTTTCCGGATGGTATTCGCAGTTATAAGTAGAGGGCTTATCTCGAAACCAAAATCAGCAGCGCTCCAGAATCACCAAAGCTTAACCCCGATTTCCCGCCGGATCAATTGAGAAATGGTCCCAAACCCCAATTCGCGCAAAGCATAACCAGTCTGTAACAGGAGAAAGAAGATGAAACTATCTCGCACAACTCTCAATCTATGGCGCAAGGCGGCCCAGTTGGCTATCTGCGCGCTTGCCTTCGCCCCCCTCTTCGCGGCAACCGCCTTCGCACAAACCGCCAAAACTCCGGAACCGGCTGCGACGCCAACGACTCCTCATGCAGACTTCCAGTACTCGACCGTGACCGGTACCACCAATACCGTTAACGTGACGCGGGTTCCGTCTGTCAATGCGGAGGGCACCATCTCCTACTGGGACATCAGCGTGGTCTTCGATAGCGACGCGACGACGGGCGAGCCAGCGGTGGACTCTTCGACGGTGAAGGCATCGCCGAAGCTATATGTCAACAACTTCAAACAGGGGACATACATCGCGCCGAGCACCTATTTCGCCGGTAGCGGTCTTATCGCACTAACCGGACCCGGCGTGACGAACGGAGGAGCAACCGAATGGTCCGTGGCGACGGCGTCAGGCGCAAATGCTTGTACCGCTCCCGGTAGCGCGACGTTTTATGTGGGACCGATCGCCAGCAATCCTCTATATTCACGCCTTAAGGCGGCAGGCATTACCTCGACAGCCTATAGCTATGGGCTGGATGGCGGCGACACCTGCGACGGGGACTGGTGGCTGGGCGGCGGTATTCTCGGCTTTGCCCAAACTGGAAACGCTCTCACGATCGTATCCTTCAGCTTCGCTGGGACGGATTATCCCACGGCGGGAGCCACAGTCACATACACGCTCAAATAGAACCGAGCCCCTTTGTTGTATTTAACGTGACCTTGGCTCTCACAGTCACAACAGCGGCCGTCCCGGGTGCGGGTTATTGCCTGGAAACAAAGGCAAGCACGCTCAAGGACGGCCGCATCTGTTTCTGTGCGGCGTCCAGTGCGGGCGAGAGCTGAAGAGGCCCCCAAAAAGCCGGTCTGATAGGAGACGAGGAGGGCAAAGCATCACAAGCCGCCTCGGTCTCCCACCAATTCTGAGATCCTTAGGTAGAGGAATCCGCCAGGAATTTGCGCATGCTGATGGCGACCTCTTGCAGATGGGTCTCCAATGCGAAGTGGCCGGTGGGTAGTAACTGTACCACTGCATTGGGAATGTCACGCTGAAACGCTTGCGCCCCTGCCGGGATGAAGTACGGGTCAAACTTGCCCCACACCGCGAGGAGCGGAGGCTTCGCGGTCCTAAAATACTCCTGAAACCTGGGGTACAGCTTCACGTTATTGGCGTAGTCGAGGAAAAGATCGAGCTGTATATCGACGTTCCCGGGACGCGCCAACAATGCAGCGTCGAGGGTGTAGCCCTCCGGTTTGATGACAGTCGGATCGGGAATTCCGACCGAATATTCGTGACGTAATCCTTCAAGGTTCAACCCAGCACGGATAGCATTCCGATGCTCGAGGGTAGGCTCACGCCAGTAGCGTTGGATCGGCTGCCACGCATCGCCCAGGCCTTCTTCGTAGGCGTTCCCATTCTGAGACACGATGGCGGTGACCCGTTCGGGAGCTGCCAACGCAAGGCGGAAGCCGGTCGGCGCACCGTAGTCAAATACGTAAAGTGCATAGCGAGTAAGTCTGAGAGCCTGGGTAAAGGCGAAGAGTGTCTTCGCCAGGTTATCGAAAGTATAGGTATAACCGCGCTGTTGAGAAACCTCAGTAAAGCCGAAGCCGGGCAGGTCTGGAGCGATCACATGGTAGCGGTCGGCAAGCCGCGGAATCAGCTCTCGATACTGAAAGGATGAGGTGGGAAACCCATGGAGCAACAGAACGACGGGCGCGTTGGCGGGACCTGCTTCACGGTAGAAGACTGTGACTCCGTCAGCTTCAATGCGATGATGCGACGTCAGCGGAATGTTTGGAACGTCTGTCATAGGTTTCCTCGAACTATCGAGCTGTTGGACGAAATTGAACCAGGCACCCTGTCCAGGGAGCGCATGGATACTGACCAACGCGGATGCCAGAAAACGACGACGATCAAAACTCAATGACCACCTTGCCCCGGCTGCCTTTTGCGACCCTGTCGTACGCATCGGCGATCTCGCCTGGCCCGAACCGCTGTTCTGCCAGCAGCGGCTTCAGTTGATTCTGCTCCGCGAGCTTTCCTGCTTTCTGAAGAATTTCCCCATGATGCGCACGGTGCATTCCGGTCAACAGCGGCAGCAGGGTGAAGACACCAGAGTATGTAGCGCCACGAAAGGAAAGCGGCGCAAGCGAGTGCATGCCCCAGCCAAGACAGCTTAGGACATGGCCGGTGTAACGTTTGACTGCCACGAACGACGCGTCCAATGTCGGGCCGCCGAGGGTGTCATATACGATGTCGAAGCCTTCGCCGCCGGTGTGCTCAGCGACGTACTCTTCCACCCGGGCAGGTCGGTCGATCGCGACCACGCCCAACGCTTCGAGTATCGATCGCTTGTCGCTTGATACCGTCGCAAAGACCTTTGCGCCGAATGCGCGGGCAATCTGGGCTGCGGCATACCCCACGCCGCCGACGCCGGCATGCACCAACACGGTTTGCCCGGCATGCACGCCAGCACGATCCACCAGGCCCTCCCATGCGGTGATGGTGGCAAGTGGAAGCGCCGCAGCCTGCTGCATCGTCAGCGTCCGGGGCTTAGGAGCGAGCAGCTCAACGTCAGCAAGCATGAATTCGGCCAGCGTTCCCTGCAAGCCGCCTATTCCGCCGACCATCCCGAAGACCTCGTCTCCAGGCTGAAAGGCAGTAACGCCGGTGCCACTGGTCTCTACGACTCCTGCCATATCCAGGCCCAATACGGCCGGGAGCGGCTGCTTCGCATGCGACGCCTCCCCGGCGCGAATCTTGGTGTCCAAAGGATTCACCCCACTGGCGCATATCCTCACCAGAGCCTGACCCGGCCCCGGCTCCTGCTTGATGACATCCACTTCTAGAAAGGGACCATTGGCCACTTCCACGACGTATGTCTTCATCTGCTGCTCCTTTGCGGGCCGGTTGAGAAACTGCCATTCGGACCCGTAAAACAGGGCAACCACGCCAATGTATTGATGCTGCAGACCAATCGAGGGAGTCTTATCGCGAATTTGGTGGGCGTTGCTCTGGGAGTATCTTTGGCAAGCCTATGCTCCGGTTGTGAATGCTCTAGCCAAAGCTCTGATGATCCCTCCAGAAGTCGTTCCACGATTGCCGCGGGGCGTCGCATAGGAGGATGTCGGGGTGGTACTGGCTCTCTTCGTTCTTGACGCCCTCGGAATTGCCATTGTGCCCGACAAGCCGGCAGCCGGTGAAGTCTCTATCGGCATCTTCGCGGGAGAAGCCGAGGACGATGAGCGCCGATGGCGGAATAGCGGGATAGCCGCGCAGCCAGGCGGAGTTGGTCATGCTGATCGGCATGGGCAGGCGATAGGCGGGGCCGAGAATCTCGATAGCTCCCTGTTCGCCGTAGTTGCCGACGAAGATGCCAACGCGGTCGCGCTGCTCCGGCGGCAGAGAGTCACGGATGGCGGCGACTTGCTGGACGAGTTCGGGCCAGCCGATCTCTTCGCGGAGGTCTCCGTTGATCTTCAAGGCGAACTGCTTGAGCGGGCCGCTCGAGGTGAAGGGCAGGAGAATGGCGGCGAAGAGGGCTCCGCAGGCGAGCAGGCCGGTGAAGTAGACGGTCTTGAGGGTCCTGCTCCAGAACAGAGAGAGCGAGGCGAGCCAGCGTTCGGCGGCGACCGCTCCCATGGCGATCAGCATCGGGTAAGCGGCCGCGAGGTAGTAGCCTCGGCCCTTGCCGAGCGTGAAGAGGATCAGCGGGATGAGGTACATCCAGGCAAGCAGCCGATAACGGCGCTCGCGAAAGAAGCACATGAGGCCGGCAATCCATAACGGAACGGCGAAGGGATTGGTGCAGATCCAGAACTGGTCGCGGAGGAAGTGATCGGCGCGGCCTTCTCCGACGTCGCGGGCATGGATATGGCGAAGGAAATGAATGGAGATGAAATCGTGGCGCACCTGCCAGAGAAAATTGGGCAGGAAGATCAGAGCGGCCAGGCCGACGGCAACCCAGAACCAGCGGCTCCAGAGGTAGCGGCGGGCCGGTGTCAGCACCACGCCGCCGACCAGGCCGGCCAAGAAGAACAGCACCGTGTACTTGGTCATCAGGGCGATGCCGATGGTCGCGCCGACGGCCAGCCACCAGCGCGGGTTACCGGTCTTCAACAGGCGAACCACGAAGTACGCAATCAGTACCCACCACAGATAATCGAATGAGGAATACTGGAATTCAGTGCCCTCGAAGAGCGGCAACGCCGAGAGCGCGACCGCGAGGGCGGCGGCGATCTGGGCCAGGCGGTTGCCACCGAGTTCGCGGGTGATATGTCCGGTGACAACAATGGCCGCGGCCTGGAAAAGGACGGAGATAAGCCGCAGGCCAACGAGCGAGACCCCGAAGATGGCGAGGCTGATGCGTTCGAGGAAGGGAGTAAGCGGGGGGTAGGCAACGAAGCCCCAATCAAGGTGACGGGCGTCGGAGAGAAACTGGAGTTCGTCGCGATGAAATCCGTAGCGGCCGTTGGTGAGCAGGTGGAGCAGGGTGACGGCGGCGGCGACGGCGAGCACAGCCGGCGTACCGCTTCGGTCTTGGGTATTCGATTGCCGGATGGTCTGTCGGAGGTATGCAGAGGCCATTTTGCTCCCTTGTTCTATCCCATCTTACGGAGGGATGATAAGTTGGGTTCCCCATAGGAGGGCAAATGATTTCTGGCGCGCACGTAATTGTCTACAGCAAAAATGTCGAGGCCGACCGGGCGTTTTTCCGCGACGTGCTCGGCTTCAAATCGGTAGATGCCGGTCATGGTTGGCTGATCTTCGCCCTGCCGCCGGCCGAGGCCGCGTTCCATCCCTCCGATGCGAATGACGCCCACGAACTCTATTTCCTGTGCGACGATCTGAAGGGCGAAATGGCTTCGCTGGCGAAGAAGAACGTTCACTGTTCTGAGGTTCATGAAGAGCGCTGGGGATCGATTACCAGGATGCGGCTTCCCGGTGGGAGCGAGATCGGGCTTTATCAGCCGAAGCATCCGACTGCACTAGGCCTGGGGAAGGCTTGACTCAGTCGGCGGTCCGCTTTCGATCATCCTGGGTGCTGCCCGGCTACTTTTTCGCAGCCGGAGTTGGGGGCTGCGACCAGGGGGGGACGATGCCGTTCATGCGGGCGTAGGCGACGAGTTGGCCCATGTGTTCGTTGGCGTGGATGATGATGCGGAGATCGATGCCGTCGACATCGACAGTCTTGCCTTGTATCTTCACCTTCCGCTCTAGGTCCCCTGGTTTTAGCTGGGCACGGGCGGTTTTCACCGCTTCCAGGGAACGCTTAAGATAAGCGATGACCTCGGGCTTGGACTTGACGGTCTCTTCCATCTCGTCGGAGGTGATGTCGGCGGGCATCTTCGGGCCAGTCACGCTGAGCAGATAGAAGTAGGCGATGGCGATGTGCATGAAGACTTCGCTGATCGAGCGCACGCCGGGGGCGGGGCGCCACCCATACTTGTCTGCGGGGATCACGTTGGCGAGTTCGATGAGCTGCCGGGAGACGTGGCCCCATTCGCCGTCGTAGCCCTCCCAGATGCCTTCAAGTTGCGGATCCGGCGGAGGGGTCTGCGGCAGTGAAACTGAGCCCAGCGCGAAGATAAAGGCGAGCAGCAGAAATGACTTTTTCATAGGATCTCGCCTAGAGTCTACTCCGCTGCCGGGATCGCTTGGGGCGCAGGTTGAGCCGGTGGAGAGGAAATTCGCGTATCGTAGAAAGTGGGAAAATAGAAAAGTGGAGAATGAGAATTGGCGGTCTGGCGGGTTGATGACTTGCCGGGCGATCCAACCAGGATGATGATGGCATGAATCCAACCATGACGGCAGAACCGCTGGAAGCGCCTGCGCTGAAGGCAGACCACCAACACGAGACTCCGCTGGAGGCATTTGCCTCGATTTGCGGGGTGCTGGTGATAGGCCTGTTCGCGCTGACGTTTATCTTTCAGAACTTTGAGATTCCCTCATCTTCGATGGAGAAGACGCTGCTGATCGGCGACCACGTGCTGGTCGACCGGGTGACGTTG
>Ga0302324_100008909_pt1 | contig 21099 bp, 17 predicted proteins | sample Palsa_T0_1_FD_201949 | JGI IMG/M metagenome (GOLD analysis project Ga0302324, IMG submission 201949) | Peat permafrost microbial communities from Stordalen Mire near Abisko, Sweden - Palsa_T0_1 | ecosystem: Environmental > Terrestrial > Soil > Palsa > Peat permafrost | place: Sweden: Abisko...
GCAAAGTTTATGCCGGCGCTGGCTACTACCTCAACGAACTTACGGTTCCGGTTCGCGCCCTGATGAAAGAGGGCTACGAAATCACTTTCGCCAACCCAAAAGGCAACACGCCGCAAATGGACGTCCATTCGGCCGTGCCCGACTTCTTCGGAGGAGACGAGGCTAAGCTTCAGGACTATCTAAAATTCCGCGACACCCTGACTGGGCTCAAAAATCCAACACGCATCTCGGATGTTATCGCATCGGGCCTGGATCAATATGACGCTGTTTTCGTCCCCGGCGGCCACGGCCCGATGATGGATCTTCTCGACGATCCCGACGCGGGCATCGTGATGAGACACTTTCATAAAACATCCAAGCCCACGGCGGTGCTCTGCCATGGCCCGATTTCACTTCTGTCAGCTCTTCCAAATTCGACGGAAGTGGTGGCCGCGCTGTCGGCCGGCGATGCCGCTGGGGCGCGGGCAAAGGCTGAAGGTTGGATCTATTCCGGGTATAAGATGACTATCTTTTCGACAGCGGAAGAGCAGCAGCGGGAACCGCTTGAGATTGGTGGCAAGGTGCTGTTCTACCCGGACTTCGCCTTGCGCACGGCGGGCGGTGACGTAAGCGTGGTCGCTCCATGGGGGAGCTACGCCCTTCAGGATCGCGAGCTGATCTCAGGTCAGAACCCGTTCTCCGATCAAGCGCTTCTGAACCTTCTTCTACCGGCGCTCAATCGGAAGAAGGAGTCGGCTTCAGCGGGATAAGGGGGCTGGCCCACCTTTGGCGCGAGCCCGGATGAGCACTGTTCATCGGATTTGGAGTCGTCAATGAGCAGCGTACGAATCGAACAGAAGAGCTATGAGATGCCCCCGCGCGACGGGTTCACCGTCACACATTTCATCACGGTCGCCGACATCGACCGATCGGCTGATTATTATAAAAGGGTCTTCGGCGGCCGCATTCTGAGCAGAGGCGACAGCAAGGGCGCGTCTGGGCACATTCAGATCGCGAATACTTGGCTGATTGTCAACGTGGGGGGCGGGCCCACCCCGGACAAGCCGTCGGTAACGCTCAGCGTCCCCGCCGACCCGGATAAGGTCAGCAGCTTTTTGAATATCCGCGTTGCCGACATTCAAGCGTGCTATGAATTATGGAAAAGTCGCGGAGCCGAGTTCATTACGGAGCCGAAGGAAAAGTACCGCGAGATCCGCTGCTACATCCGCGACCCTGACGGTTACATTATCGAGGTCGGACAGAGCACCGGCCTCACGTAAGGGCGGCGAACAAATTGTTTGTCGCCGGCGGCAGGAAACCTGTTAAGGAAAGGATAGCAAAGACATGCCGGAAGCGACTTGGAAACCTCACGAGAAACACGGGCGGCTCACGATGCAGAGTGACCTGCCAGACAGCGTCTATGCGTTCCCGAAGCAGCGTAAAGAACCACTGACCGACGCACAACATGTGCGTAACGCGGTCGCGCGGTTCGATCAAGTCATCGACGTCTCCGATGCCGACCGTGCTTTGGCGTTCGCGAACATCGAGAAAGCTGCAACCTACTACGGCGTCAACCTCGCGGAAACGTCATGGCACGACCTGGGCATTCATCCTCAAAAGAACAGAAGGAAGGCTGCCACCAAAGGCGCCGTGACGCGTGAACGCCGGGCGCAGAGCTAACATGACGGAGCCAAACGCAGTGATCGCAGTGTCTATCACGCGGACGTGCGTGCGACGATTGAAACATATCCGCTCGAAAAAGCGGCGGAGGGTTACGCGCGCATGCTAAGCGGCGACGCAACTTCCGCGCCGTCTTGACGATGTGAAGCCCCCGCAAATTGGCTGAATGAAAATTCTGATTTGTCTGATGCTCGGATCGTTTCCGCTTTTGGCCCAAGCCCAGGAAAAGGAACGCGTGATGAAACACCCGACTTTTTATCGCACCATCCAGATAGACGGGCTCTCCATCTTTTACAGAGAGGCGGGGCCGAAAGATGCGCCCGTGCTTCTGCTGCTGCACGGACTGCCCTCCTCGTCTCGAATGTTCGAGCCGCTGTTCGCGCGCCTTTCCGAACACTTCCACTTGGTCGCACCCGATTACCCGGGCTTTGGACATAGCGGCTGGCCGGACCCCAAGAAATTCGCGTACACGTTCGATCACCTCGCCGAGATCATGAACCACTTCGCCGCAACGCTCGGACTCTCGCGCTACACCCTGTACATGCAGGATTACGGCGGCCCGGTGGGTTTCCGCATGGTTTTGGCGCATCCGGAACGAATTGAAGCGCTCGTCGTTCAAGATGCCGTGGCGCACAACGAAGGCCTGGGAGCGAATTGGAAGACACGGCGGGCTTTTTGGGCCGACCGCGCGGCCAACGAGAGCGCACTGCGCGTAAATCTCCTGTCGCTCGCGACTACGCGTACGCGCCATGTCGGGAGCGATCCCAACGTGGAACGCTATGACCCGGATCTCTGGACCGACGAGTTTGCGTTTCTCAGCCAGCCCAGCCAGGCCGACATTCAAAGCGACTTGTTCTACGATTACCGGACCAACGTCGAGGCCTACCCCAAATGGCAAGCATGGATGCGCGAGAAGCAGCCTCGTCTATTGGTGCTGTGGGGAAAGTACGAGTCCTCGTTCGACCCCTCGGAGCCGGAGGCCTATCGCCGGGATGTGCCGAACGCTCAAGTTCACATTCTCGACGGCGGACATTTCGCACTGGACACCGCTGCCGATGAGATCGCCGCACTGGTTCGAGACTTCGCCGGCCGCTAGCATCCACCATCCCCGCGACAAGCAGACCGCGAAAGTCTGTTGTGATATTTTGAATTTTCCGCACGAAGGAGGTTTGTATATCTCAGGAATCCAGCGCCGTAACGCGCGCTCAGCAAAGCGAAGTCCGGCCTCACCAACCCGGGCAGGAGGTTTTCAAAACCATCTTGTCCGAAGATGTCGATTGGAAGCCGTTCCCGGCGTTCCCACCTTCCGTCCGCCTGGCCGTCGTCGTGGGCCAGCCCTCGGAGTCCGGCCCTTACACAATCAGGGTTAAAGTGCCCCACGGCGAGAAGCTGATGCCTCACAGGCACCCAGAGGATCGTGTCTATACGGTGATTTCCGGCGTCTTTTATATCGGACTCGGGGATGAATTCGACGCGAGTAAGTTGGAAGCCTATCCGCCCGGCGCCGTGATCATTCTCCCGGGCAACACGCCCCATTTCCACTGGGCGAAATCCGGCGAGTACGTTTCGCAGGTAGCCGCGACAGGGCCGCTTGGACTGGAATACCTCAGCGCGAAAGACGATCCGCGAAATAACCACTCGTAGGACGGTGGATGGCGAGATGAACGATCAACAAACGAAGGAGCAGTGTTCTGGAGCGCGAGATCCCCAGATCCGTGCGGCACTGGATCAGCATTGGGCGGCGTCCGACGCCAGCGATTTTGAAACGGAGCACCGCATCTATCACGAGGACGCGGTGCTGGAATACCCGCAGTCGGGCGAGCGAACCCGCGGTCGGCGCAACATACAGGGCCAACGCGCTAGTCAGCCGAGCAAAAAACGGTTTACCGTCCGAAGAATCATTGGCGGCGGTGATCTTTGGGTTACCGAACTCATCGTCACATATGACGGCAAGCCGTCCTACACCGTGAGCATCATGGAGTTCAGGGACGACAAGGTTGCGCGGGAAACACAGTACTTTGCGGATCCATTTGTGGCTCCCGCATCGCGCGCTCAATGGGTAGAACGGATGGACACATAATCTCGAGGCGCGAGAATTCGCTAGCGACACCGCCATTTGCGGTTTGGGAGGAACAAGAGATGGATTGGAAGCGGTTGGTCCAGTTTGCGTTGCTGGGTAGCAGTGATTTGGAACAATATGCCATCCTGCTGGTACGCGTTTCGATCGGGCTGTTCTTCGCCATCTCCGGGGCAAACAAATTGTTTGTCGCCGGCGGCGCGAAAGAGGTTTACGAAACCCTCGTTAAGGCCAAAATCCCGTTTCCCCACCAGATGGCTTATTTCGTGTCGAGCGTCGAGTTCGTTGGCGGTTCCTTGCTGGCCGTGGGGTTTCTTTCCAGCCCGGCCTGCGTAGCTTTGTTGATCGATATGATTGTCGCCGTCCTGACCAACTCCCTTTCCACCTTGCCTAAAGGACTTCCGCCTCTTAACTGGCTCGACGATTTCCTCTACCTTCCGGAAGTCTTGTACGTGCTCTTTTTTATCTGGCTGATCTGCTCCGGCCCGGGAAAGATCAGTGTCGATTACTGGCTCGCCGGCAAGTTACTGAGGTGATCGATCGACGGAACGGTCGAGAAGTGATCGGACGCGCTTCGGCCTAGGCGCCTTTGAGATCCACGCGATGGTAGTTCGCAAGAATGGCTGGGTGAAGTCATCTGCGTTGACGACGAGCAATCATTGCGCAAACACAATACCGCAATCACGCTCTACCAGCCGCTGAATTGAGTTCTGAATCCTCTAGAGTCTCGATCGTTCGCAAAAAAGTCCTGGCGTCGATCCGATCGCGGAAGCTACCATGATATAACCTGTCAAAAGATATCGCAGATAATATCCGGGAAGCATGAAGATATATCTCGACGCCTGCTGTTTGAATCGCCTCACGGACGATCAGAACCAACATCGGATTCGCGAAGAGGCCGCAGCTGTTGAGCGAGTCTTCAAATTGGTTCGCGACGGGACCGTTCAATGGATTTCAAGCGGTGCTCTGGCCGAGGAGATCGATAGAAATCCGGATTTGGAAAGGAAATTGGGGAACGTGGCGCTGTTGGCACTCGCGTCCGAGATCATTGAGGGGAACGACCAGATCGCCCGCCGAGCCAGTGAGCTTCACAAAGCAGGTTACGGCGTTTTCGATGCCTTGCACCTGGCTTACGCAGAAGCAGCGCGGGTTGATGTGGTGCTGACAACCGATGACAGTTTTGTTCGAAAGGCCTCGCGAGGAGAGGGTAGGCCGCGTGTCGCCGTGCGAAATCCGCTATCCTGGAGTGAAGAAAACTCGCCATGAGCCGTATCGAGACCATGACTGACGAGCAGTTTGAACGCCATGCGCTGGAAGTTCTCGGGCGTGAACTGGGCGCGGACGGATTGGCACGTTTTCTGCGGTTGCACCGTTCCGGACCAGGTGATTACACGCTGGATCGCATGCAATGGCAGAAAGACCTCACGATCCAAGAAGTGTTGGAATCAATCAAGCATCGCCGGCATGGCTAGCTGTGCCAAACTTTCATCCGTTTGGGGCGTCGCAGGTTGCCATTTTAGCGAAGGCAGCTTCCCCAAGTTGTCGATATCGGCACATCCGTATAGAATCAATGGATTGCTTGGGGCCGGCGAATATTCTGGAGTAATCAGCAGGTCGCCGGATCGATCCCGGCAGTTGGCTCCAGCCTAAGATGAACGCTGAAGCCCGCGCAATGTGGGACTCGTGAACTCGTACAGGGCGACCCTTAAAAAGAAGTATCCGGATTGCTGGCCGTGGATCAGTCTCGCGCGGCGTATTCCAGGCCAGTTCACCGAAAACGAGGCCAACCTGCTGTTCCAATTGGCGCGGGCGCGGACGCCTTCAATCAATCCGGTGATCGTCGAGTTGGGAGCAGGGCGAGGGAAAATCTCGTTGCTTCTCGCCGCGGGGCTCCGGGGCAAGATCGGGCCGCGTCTGTTTTCCATTCAGCGCAGCGGCGAGCCATCCGGAAGAATAGATCAACAGGCATTGCATCGCAATCTCCAGCGAGCGCACTTGGGGCACATCGTGTGCCCGATCGCGGGTGATTCGCGCGAAGCCTGCGCGAATTGGAAAGATTGTATCGACATTCTTTTTATTAACGCCGCCGAGGGCAACGACACGCTTCAAAGCGATCTTGCGCTTTGGGCGCCGTTCGTCAAATCAGGTGGTATCGTGGTCCTGCGTGGCGTTTCACCGGAAAGCCTGCAGCCGCCGCGGTACAGTAAGTTGCGGCGTTTCGACAGTCTCGCCTTCGCGGTCAAGCAGTGCGCTGCTTCACTCACCACCCCGGCGGGCACGGATCTCGATCGGCTCCGGTATCTGCTGAACCGTTCGATAGAAGCCATGCTGCACCTGAATACGATCCCGGCCTCGCCCGAAGTACAGTTCCCCCGCCACGACGTTCGCAATGAGGATCTGGAAGGCGCGACAGAAATCGCCATAGCGAGGCTGCATGATTACGCGCGCCGCGCCGCAAGGGAGCTAGCGGAGAACAGGCACGCCAACCAAGCCCTGCGCCGCTCTTGGTCCTGGCGGCTGACAGCCCCATTACGATTCGGGATCGAGACGCTGTACGCAATCGCGGGACTACTCACGAGCTTCAGCCACGGTTCGCCAAAAGCTCGAATCGTTGGATTGGGTCAGTGGATGTTGTTCGGAAGGCAAGTTCGCGCCAGCGGCCTTTTGGATGAGCGTTACTATCAAGACCAGCATCCCAATGTGGCGTGGGCGCGGACCACTCCCTTGCTCCATTTCTTCGTGTGCGGGGCGAGTGAAGGGAAAAACCCCAACGAACTTTTTGACGTCAATTATTACCACCGCCGTTATCCGGACGTCGCCCGTTCGGGTGTCAACCCGCTGATTCACTATCTGAGGACTGGCGCATACGAGGGCCGCGATCCGCAGCGGCATTTCGATAGCAGCTTTTATCTGGAAGAGAATCCCGATGTCCGTGAAGCCCACCTCAACCCGCTGGCCCATTACCTGGCGCCTGGTATTGCGGAAGGCCGCGACCCGAATCCCTGGTTTGACACGTCGGAGTACCTGGAACAAAACCCCGATGTTGCTACATTCGGTTTGAACCCATTAGTGCATTACATTAAGGAGACGCATTACACTGATGTTCTCAGTTGTGATCCCGATCTACAATCACGCGAAATTCGTTCGGCAAGCGATCTGGTCGGCGTTACGCAGTCCGCTCGTCGAAGAGATTTTGGTCGTTGATGATGGTTCGAACGACGGGTCGGATAAGATTGCCGCCGGCATGGCTACGGCGCACGCCGGCCGCGTCAGGAACGTTACGTCCCCCTCCGGCGGTAACCGCGGCGCTCACCACCGTCTGAATGAGCTTGTTGAACTGGCCGAGTGCGAGTGGGTTGCGGTACTCAATTCCGACGATGCCTTTGTGTCGGGCCGTTTCGAAGCGATGGTCCGAGACCCGCAATTCCCAGGCTCCGACTTCGCGTTCGGCAATGTATTGTTCATGAATGAACGCGGCGCGCTGCTGGGCGCTAAACGCGGGCCCTTGGATTCCTGGGCGCCATTCCGGCCGTCCTTTGACCTCTTAAGAATGGTGGCAGAGCGGCGTTTCGTGGAACTGTTGTCTGAGCAGAACTGCCTGATTACGACCAGCAATATGGTTTTTCGAAAGAGCCTGCATGCCCGGATCGGAGGGTTTCGTCCCTACCGTTACGTGCACGATTGGGATTTCGCGCTGCGCGCCATGTTGCTCGGCCGCGCGGCATATATACGGCGCTTCCTTACCGCCTATCGCATACATGGGCGTAACACGATCCTAGAAAGCGAACGGAAAGCGCTCACTGAAACAAGATCCATGCTCGACAGGTTCAAGGCCGAATTTTCAGGCGTGCCGGGCATCGCCTAACGCCTTCGAATCCAGAGACTCCCACCCGATCCGAGCGAAGGAAACCTGGGGAAGACCCGCGACGTTGCTTCCGAAAATCGAGTTGCCATGAGATAAGCAGCCCAGATGATCTCAAATTCCCTGTTGTACTGTAGAAACGCCCGTATCAGATATTGTTCGTTCCAATTCCTGCCATCCTCGATTGCCCACTTGGCTGGATAGTCATCGGGTAGAAAGATATCGTGAAAATGAACGTAAACTCCTGATTTAAGCCGGGGAAGTATTTCAAACACGATGTGATTTACATCGCTCCCGGTTTTTGAAACATGGGACGAATCCACAAAGAGAATACTGTCGCGATCCAGAGACTCGAAGAAGGACAAGTCAATTTGCTGGACCCTTGTTCTTACCAGTTCCGTGACACCGTCGACGCCATCGATGAGAAACTGGCGAGGAAATGGCTCTACGCAAGTAAGATTCATTTGCGAGCCGAAGAACCGGCGATTGACTTCAGCCGTCACCAATGTCGAAAAGCCAGAACCAATTTCGATCATTTTCGCCGGCTGAAGATGCCGTAGAAAGCAGAACAGCACCTCTGCGTCAAGGCAAGGGAACTGGTCGTTCCGATAGAAATACTGCGAGGGGGAACCCGGCGGATCGGCGGCAAAACAAACGTCTTGCACGTACTTGGAAAATTCTGAAAGCAGGGTCAATTGGTTGGGCGGATTAAAATCGATCCCCAGGCATTCCTGCGCTGCCGTATCCGGCCAGATTCTGGCTTGGTCGCTTCGAAGCTCGGTGGGATCGCAGATTGGTGAGTAGAAATGCCCGGGTGGCACAAACGGCTGTTGTTTGTTCGACATGGATAACGCTCACGATTCTTGCATTCCGGGCGCTGCTACGCAAGTCTGATGTCGAGACTCGCCGAGGAGCTCGGACCAACGCTCGCCGCGCGCTGTGCCAATACTATAATGGTCCGAGCGCGATATTTTATGAATTCAGTCGCGGCCGTCAGATCACCCGTCTCGGGTTGGTCTCCCGTAACGAGCGCTGTGCGGCGTCTGCTCTCGCTGCCCAGATCCCTTTGCGTGCTAGCCGGGGAGATAACGGGGACTTGCTCGATTTTTCCGGAGGCGCGTAAGCATCGGCTATCAACACGCCTGCAGTCCCTGGGTTTTGCAGGCCCGCCTAGGATAACCGCGCCTTTCTTCGATCGCGATTACTACCTCCGAACTAATCCTGACATAGCACGCAGTTGGTGGCCGCCATTGTTGCACTTTCTTTTGCAAGGCGGCTTTGAAGGCCGATCCCCGCATCCATTGTTCGATGCAGCTTGGTACCGCGAACGGTACGCCGACGTCGCGTCTTGCAGGTTCAATCCTTTGCAGCATTATATGACGTTCGGCGGGCGCGAGGGACGCAGTCCTCATCCGCTGTTTGACAGTGCGTGGTACGTTAAACGATATCCGGATGTGAAGGCGGCAGGCTTCGATCCCGCGGTTCATTTTCTCAATTACGGCGGATTTGAAGGGCGTCAGCCCAATGCGTTGTTCGACACCGCATGGTATGTGGAGCGATACCTCCAGGTGCGGGAGACGGGCCTGAATCCTCTCGTACACTATATCTTCAATGCGAGCACGGGAGCGGTCGACCCGAACCCATACTTCCGGAGCCGGCCATATTTGGAGGGTCATCCTCAACTGGCTGCGTCCGGCGTGAATCCGCTGGTTCACTTTCTGAGTGGAGCCGATACGGGCGTCTACAATCCTCATCCAGGTTATCCGCGGGATTCCTCGATCGCAAATAGAGTCATTCGCCCGCCGAAGCGCAGACTTACCCTGGAGCCACGCGCCGTATCCCGGCGTGCGCCTCGGCCCGTGCTACGGAACTCAATCAGGGCCGGAGAAGAACTGCCGGTCTTCGTGATCTACGGCGAATCCAACGTGCCGTTCGTCCAATCGAGCTTGATTCCAGCCCTGGCCGCCCAGCAGTCCTCATTCAAGTTTCACCTGCATACCCTGCACTACGGGAACTCGCAATGCCTCCTTTCGCCATGCGCGCTCGCCTCTTCAGGCGGCAGTCTTAGCCGCGTGACGGACTGGTCCGCGGATCGAGATAATCGCCATGTCGGATTCGGAGAGGCGGTGAATCAACTGTTCTCTCGCGTTGCGCCCGCGAACTGCTTCTACCTGGTCAATCCTGACTCAATGCCCATGGCGCACTGCATGGATCGTCTTGCGAATGCTTTCGTGGAGCGAGGCGCCGCGTTAGTGGAAGCCCGTCAGTGGCCCTCGGAACACCCCAAGGAGTTTGACGCCACCACGCACGAGACCCCCTGGGCCAGCGCGGCCTTTTTATTGGTCGGCAGTGAAGCTTTTCGCCAACTCGGCGGCTTTGATCCGGTTTACTTTCTTTACAATGAAGATGTCGATCTAAGCTGGCGGGCTTGGCTGAAGGGAATGCCGGTAATTTACGAGCCTGCGGCTCAGTGCGCGCACTTTACTGGCCTATTCTCGTACAATCGTACTCGGCTTTATTATGAGAACTTCTTCAGTATCCGGAATTTCTTAGTGATCTCCTATAAGTTCTTCGGCAAGGCCGGTGAGGAGTCTGCATGGGAACTGATACGGGAATGTCATCTGCCCTCCGAATTGTTTGACCATATTCGGGACAGTTACCTCTCTCTTCGGCATCACGTGCGGAATGTCGACATGGACGGTGCTTACAATAGGGAAAAGCTGAAGATTTTGGGCCTCAATCTTTACCACGAGGTCCGGCCAAGTAAATGAGCGGCGTGAAGCGTGCGCTTTATGTGATCTGCTCATCGCAGCAAACACAACGGGACATGCAAGCGCGGCAGGTGTTGTATCCGGACCTGGAAATACAGGCTATCTTTCCGGTTCGCTCCGCGATTCAGCTGCTTCGAGAGATTGCCGCGCGGCCAGCGTCGCCGCCATTTCTTATCTGCCGCGAAAACATCTGGCTTGGCGTTGGTATTTCCTCGCAGGTGGATATCTTAATAGAAGAGCTCGAGTCACGGTATCCAAACTGGGCGTTGTGCGGCAATCGCGGCATGCGCTGGGATGGCAAGCATCTTTACGACTATACCGCGGACATCACGGCTCCCGGTCTGCAGACCGCGGTTTGTCCGCACTCCGTTATTTCGATCGATGACAATACTCTGTTGATAAATCCGGCCGTGCTCGGCAAACATACCAAGCTTTGCCCCGCAATAGACGCCTTGCGCTATGGCGCGCTACTGTCATTGGAATGTCTGCAAAACGGTTCATCACTGGCAGTCAGCCCTCGGCTGATGAGTGTTCGGACTGCCACCGGCGATGAAGAGCGCGAGACGCTGAATACATCGGAATTCCGCGCTTACTATCGGTCTTCGTTTCTGAATGAGTGGCTATATACGGTGGATGGGCCCGTCAACTTGCGCGAGACCGTGGACTACAGGTACGTCTCCGCGCCGGAAGGCGCCGTTTCACAGCAGGACGTCTTAGACCTATACGATCGAGGCTTGGCGCAAGCCAGGAGCCGGCGGCGCCCTTCGCTGACCATCGCCTGCCGCACGCAATTCCGGCGCCTGGAGCTGCTGGAGCGCGCCTGTTTGTCTTTCAGCGCCTGTCAGCACTACGGCGGCGGCCTCGCTGATCTGCGCATCCAGTTGATCACGGATCAGGCTCCGGAGTGCGCCGAGCCCGTTCTGAGCCGATTGCGCGCCACATATCCTCTGGCCGCTTTTGAATGCCTGTATCACGAAATTCGGCCAAACAGGCACAGCCGGACTGATTTGCTGCTGGCCGCCATCGAACAAGCTCAAACCGACTATATCTGGTTCATAGACGACGATGACTATCTCATCCCGCCGGCGATTCCAGCCCTGGCTCGATGTTTGGTTCCCGACGCGCCGGTCATCGTCGTTTCGTCTTCCCTGGTCATGGACGAAAAGTGGTCCAAGCGGAGTTTCCCACAAGAAGACCCAAGCGGCACGCTCGAATTGATCGACAGCAGCAAATCCTCGCGTTATCCGGCGGCGGGGGTGTTTCAGGTCTTGAAAGGACGTAATTTTATCCCGAATTGCAGCATGATTCTGCCGGTGGCGCTCATGCGAGAACGTATTCAAGACAAACTTGCGCTGGGCGACTTCAACGAGGACTATTATTTGTTGTTACTAGCGTTGACTTCGTCACGGGCCGAGGTGTGTGCCCTGGATACCGAGCTGGCCGTGATTTCCATTCGTGGCCGCGAAAACACCGTAGCGCAGTCCGATCGTAGTGGCTGGCACCTCGCCTATGCCACATTTATGCTGGAAATACTGAATAATCAGGAAGCAAACAGCCCTTTTTTATGGCAGCTGGCCAATGTCCCGCCTTGGGCATTGCAATGAATCCCGACCGGTCCGGCCCGGAGGCCATCCACGGCTGCCGCTTATATCAGACTCGGGCCGGTTGTTTAGCAATCCGCTCAATCCATAAAGCGGGAGCCGTGACTTTCATCAGGAGTTCTAACTGGAGCGACTGGCCGTACTCGGCGCCTGTGACCTCCAACAACATGATTTCCGGATCGAAGCCGGTGCTCAGCACGGTCATTTGAGAGGCATCGCCAGCTAGGAATGATGCGGTGCCGTCGAGTGCGATAGTTTGTGAGATTCGCCCTGGGTCCAAACGCCAGAGGGTCTTTGCGCCCTGCTCTCCTTTAACGCAAATCTCACGGATCTCGATCACCGAGGGTCTGTCCGACGGATCAATTCGCAGCGGTTTCGTGCGGATGCCATAAGGTATCGCAAACGTCAGGCGCTGCCAGTCCCCGGTCTTTATGACCTGGATGGCGCTATCTTCTTGGCGGTAGTCCTGTTCTCCAAGCGTGTAGAATACTTGAACAGCGCATGCGTCCGATTCAGGGGGCGCTTTGCTGGATTCTGAAGCATTGAAGGCCAATCGCAAATGTTCCGCACAAGTGGCGTAATATTGCGTAATTTCTTCCTGTTTTCCGCCAGCCTCGAATAGCGAAGTCAGGAATTCGGCGGAATCACCACCGCCCGGCTTGCGCAAGACGCCCAAGCCATAGCTGTGCGGAAAAGTAAAAGTCTCGTATGTGCGCGACAGCTCCTCCCAGACTCGCCACACTTCGAATTCGGGGAGCCGGGCGGCAACGTCGTGCAAGAGAACAATTCCTCCTGGGCGGACCGCGGAAAACCAGTTGTCGAAGTCATGTAGGACGCTAGCGTATGAATGGTGGCCGTCGATATGAAGTATGTCGATGCTTTCCCCGGCAAACGACCCGCGCGCTTCATCAAACGTCATGCGGCGCAGTTCTGAGAAAGAAGCATAGTGGCGGCGATTGTAAGCCTCGACATCCAGGTACACCTCTTCACCGTAATAACCGCCATGATTATCACCACGCCAAGTGTCGATGCAATTGCATTGGCAGAGGAGAGACTGTTCGTCGACAGCTTGGCAGAATCCAAAATACGACTCGCCGTAGTAGGTGCCTAGCTCGACGATCAATGCCGGCCGGACCGCAGCCACCAAATCACAGGCGAACGGCAGATGGCCCGACCAAGGTCCCAGCAAGCCATGGGAGTGGCGTCTGGGCGCAAAGTGAATCGACGGCAACGACCACGGGCACATCACCCGATCATAGCGCGGGCCACGGTCCGCGGGCCGGGTACACGCGGCTTCAACAACCCGCGTTTTTCCTGGCCTTCGACCAGGGACAGTCCGGCTTTTACTGGATTGTTTCGGTGTTCCTCCGATGCAGTTGCCGATTGGCTGCGTATGCGCTACTGCCCTGATGCTTCTGACCGTCGCGGCAAGATGCTGATCGCCCACGGGGCGAAGCGAGGTGTACGTGATTGGGCAGCAACACACAGGCGCCCAATTCGTACTTCGACTCCAAAAACTCACGCGGCGCTTTCTCGCCCGATTTGACAAAAGCGCGCCTGCCGCGTGTACCCCACTTTGATGTCGCGCGCCATCTTCGAAGCGTCACGCTAGCTTTTGCCAATAAACGCCAGTCCAATCGATGGTGCGGATCTCATCTCGAATTCCGAACATTTTCCTAAAATCGAGGACGGCGGCCTTGCAGTTCGGAAGCGCGCCGTAGTCGTCAATAATCAGATAACCGCCGGAAGCAAGCTTCGGATAAAGCGATGTCAATGCCTGGAGCGTGGACTCGTACATGTCTCCGTCAATGCGGAGTACCGCGATCTCTTCTACCGCGGCGCCGGGAAGACTATCTTTAAACCAACCTGGGATGAACCGGACCTGATCATCCAGCAGTCCGTAGCGCGCAAAGTTACGCTTTACTTCTTCCAGCGGCACCGCCAGGTACGGAGACAATTGCCAATGCCGGTCGCCGGCGTCGACGGGGTATCGTTCGGGATCGGGACGCGGCAGTCCCTCAAAGGAGTCCGCTGCCCACACCCGGCGCGTGCGGTCTCCGTAGGCCGCCAGTACAGCGCGCATCAGGATTGCGGCTCCCCCTCTCCAGACGCCCGCTTCGACGAAATCCCCCGGGATTCGATTCCGCAGCGTATCAACAGCGCACTCTTGGACATTATTCAGGCGAATCATCCCGATCATCGTTTCGGCCTCGGACGGCCAGTCGCGGCCATCCAAACGAAGCGCCGGATCGAATTCCGTTGGAGAGGGCGCGAGGCCGGAGATGATGCTGGAATCAGGAAACAAGGTACGCGTGAGGCATCTCTTCAGCAATTCCAGGTAGAGCTGTTCGGCGGGTGGAATCGAGGAGCCAGGGATCATCGAGTACCGAGAGCAATGGATCAGGCCGAGTCAAGCCCGCCCCAAAGGGTACCACAAACGTTTCGGCAAGCCACAAATTTCTTCTCGTGTTACGGCGCAAAGTAGCCGTCGATATCAATCACCAGGTCGGTGGGAGCGCTCGCAAACACATCGATGTCCCCATTGGTTCCGGCGGGCACAATGGCGGCGCTACCCACCACGCCGCCGTTCGGGGCGTTTACCGTGGCTGCCAACGGTAACATCTGCCCGGCCGGATACGCCGTCAGGTATCCCAGCGGATTGGATGCCACCGCCGTCATGTTCAACGAATACGCTTGCGCCGAACCCGGAACACCGCATGAACTCGATTGCATCGGGAAGTCGCGCGATGCGTCGCCTGCCAAAGAGGGCGGACCGAACGAGCCGGTCAAACCACTGCCTCCTACCGAACGCGTGTCCGCCACCCGGCATGGCGCCAGGGAATAAAAGTACAGGGCGCCCGGACTGCCCGGTGGCGCAAAGTAACCATTGATGTCGATCACGAGGTCCGTATTAGCCGTGGCAAAGACGCTGATCGCGCCGCTCGACCCTGCTGGAACGATGGCCTCATTTCCCACCACGCCTCCTTCGGGAGCGTTCAAGGTCGACACCAGCGGAAGCGATTGCCCGGCCGGCCAGGCTGTCAGATATCCTAACGGGCCGGGCGCCACCACCGTCATGCGCAATGAATACGCTTGCGCCGAGGAAGGAATTTCACAGCTGCTGGACGGTATCGGAAAGTTCCGCGTCGCCCCGCCAACCAGAGACGGCGGACCGAATGCGCCGCTTTCCCCACTACCTGCCGCGCCCGAGCGCGTGTCCGCCACCCGGCAGGGTGTTACCGGATAAAATGCCAGAGCCTGGGGTGCTGTTGGCGGCGCGAAATATCCATTGATGTCGATCACCACGTCGGTGGCATTGCTCGCGAACAGGCTGATCGCGCTATTGGTTCCCGCCGCCACGATGGCCGCATTTCCTACGATGGCGCCATCCGGGGAGTTCAGCGTCGCCACCAACGGTACGGCTAAACCGGACGGCAAGGAAGTCAAATAGCCTAATACGCCATGCGGTACCGCGGTGACGTTGAGCGAATAGGCTTGCGCCGAGGGCGGCACCTGGCAAAAGCTCGCCGGAATCGGGAAACTGCGCGTAGAGCCTTCCGCCAGGTACGGAGGACCGAACGGCCCGGTTTTTCCACTGCCCCCCACCGACCGCGTGTCGGCAATACGGCAGGGCGTCAGCGGGTAGAATGCCATGCCGGCGGTTGTCGTTTCCCCGGCCTGGGTCACCGTGAACAAGTGGCCGGCGATCACGAGAGCGCCGTTCCGGCTGTTTCCAAGATTCGCGGGCACGGTGAATGAAACGGCGCCATTACCGCTTCCAGACGCCCCGCCCGTAACGGCGATGAAGTTCGAGGCATTCGCCACGCTCCAAGAGCAACCGCTGGTCGCGGTAACAGTAACGGTATTTCCGCCCGCGCTGGAGCTGAAGCTCTCAGAACTCGAGCTGATGCCATAGGTGCAATTCAGAAGCCCAAAGACACCGACTCCGTTGGTGGTGCCGACGTAGACCTTGCCGTTCGCGACCGTCGGAGTGATGTATTTATTCCCGTCGCCGAATTGGTCCCGGGAATTCGCCGCCTGATTGCTGTTGTAGAGCTCATTCCCCAGATTCGTGGCATCGTAAGCATGCAACACGGCCAGCGATGAGTTCTCCGCCGCCCACACGATCCCGTTCGCCGATCCGTTAGCGGAGATAGACGGCGTGGCGCCGGGATACTCAAAGCTGATCGAACTCTGCGATGAGGGCGATGCGCTAAACAGGCCGCTCGTGAATGGGAACGCCTCCAGCGTCTGGCCGGAAGGGCCATAGTAAAGCGTGTTGTTGAACCACGCCGGGCTTGAAAATACACTTCCGCCCAACGCCAGTTGCTGGAAGACGTCATTGCTCCCCGAGTGGAACTTGCCCATGTTGTTCCTGTCCACAACATAGCCATTGCCGTCCTTGCCGGCTCCCACGGCGAGAGCGCGCTGGTTCCCTTTGGAATCGATCAGGGTCGGCATAAGCATCTCACCGCCCGACCCCAAATCAACATCGCCGTTCGACTCGCTGACCGTGTTGTCCATTGTGAAGTAATCCGCCACCGAGAGTCCGGAGACGGTGGAAATATTCATGAACGCATTCCCGTAATCGCCACGAACCGGGAATCCGCCGGCGGTCAAGGTTGTATCGAAGGTCCCGTTGGCTATCAGGAAATACAGGTTGCCGCCCGCATCCGCTGCCGGGCCCGCCCCAGCTTGCCACACCGAGCCATCATTGCCGTCGGGCGTCATGTCCAACACGCTAACTTGAGCCAGGCTGCTTTCGTTGTATCCCATGATCCAGGCATTGTAAGGACCGTCGTCGCAATGGGAAGCGAAAGAGATGTACACAATCCCGTTGGAAATGAGCAACGCCGCGCGGTCCTTATATTGTTTTGGATCGAAAGTGGCGACTCCGCCCGAGCTGGCCGCACCGGTGCCGGGAAAGGTGGCCTGCACCGTCTTCGGACCGCCAAATTCTTCGCCGCCCGTAGTCAGATCCAGCGCGTGCAGGCGCTGATGATAGTTGCCGGAACCATCCAGCGACATCGCCACGGCGTAGATGGTCCCGTGGGGACCCTCGGCCAGGTCAATGGCCGGAGTGGAGGTAATCCCGATTTGAGGCGTCACTTGATTGCACCCGCGGTCGTCGGAGGGCGTTTCTCCGCTTAACAGGAGCGATACCTGCCAGAGCGACGCTCCGGTATCGGCATCGAACGCATAGACGCTATCGTTCTCGGTAACGACATACAGAACGTTGTGAGTTCCCTTGGTAGGAATCGTCACGGCCGGCACGTACAGGGGCTGCCCGTCCACTTTGCCGTCCACCGAGAGCGTAAAGAGCTTGCCGAAACTGCTGACATTCACGTTGGCCGGCGTCAGGATCGTCTCCAGCAGGTTCTGACCGCTGCGAGCCGCATCATTATGCCAAGTTAGGACGCCGTTCTGTGCCCGAAGCACTGACGGGAACGCCAGAAGCACGCAGGCAGCTACCCGCAGCCATGATCGCTTAAGATTCAACATAACTTCTGATCCACTCTAGCGTCCCGGCGTTTCATCTGCTATCCATGGTCGGCCTCAGTTGACCCGCAGGAATACCTGAGGGCGGACGTAGACGACCGGCATGCAGAAGCGTGAGCTGAAGCTCGGATACGGATGTATTTTCGCGTTTTCAGGCCAGTATTGAGGTTCTACGAGGCACCCTTGCATGCAGGACCCGTTTCGGATAAGATTTATACGGGCTAAGTGTGCCGACAATCCGAAAAATCTTTGGTTTTGCTATAGCTTGGGCGGTCTTGGCAGGACTACCCATTGCGCTAGCGCAAACCACGCCCCCGGCACCGGACGGTGCGCTTCTTGCCAAGTACTGCGTTACTTGTCACAACGAGCGCGCGAAAACCGGCGGCTTGACGCTCGAAAAGATTGACCCGGCAAATGCGCCCGCGAACGCTGAGATTTGGGAAAAGGTGATCCGCAAGCTGCGCGTGGGCGCAATGCCGCCATCGGGCATGCCCAAGCCGAGCCAGGGGGATGTCAACGCATTTCTGACATCCTTGGAAGCGTCACTCGACCGAGCCTACGCCGCCAGTCCGAATCCCGGCCACGCCACTCTTCACCGGCTGAACCGCACAGAGTACGCCAACTCGATCCGCGACTTGCTCGCGCTGGACGTGGATGCGTCTTCCTTGCTGCCGCCGGATGACGAGAGCTACGGCTTCGACAATAATGCCGACGTGCTCGGCGTCTCGCCGGTGCTGCTGGAGCGGTATGTGGCGGCATCGCGCAAGGTAAGCCGCATGGCCGTCGGCGATCCCACGCAAGGCGCCGTGGCGCAAACCTTTCGCGCGCGGCCCGATCTTTCGCAAGACAAACGCGTGGAAGGCCTTCCGCTCGGAACGCGCGGCGGCTTGTTGATGCATTACAACTTCCCGCTGGACGGCAAATACACCGTCAAAATCGTGCTCGCGCGCAACACCGTGGACGTGATTCGAGGGCTTGAAGAAGCGCATCAGATCGAGATTCTGGTGGATGGCGCGCGCGTTTTTCTGGCGTCCGTGGGCGGCACTTCCGATACCGAAGCCCTGGTAAAGAATCCAGCCGAAGCTCGCATGATGATCGAAGCGCGCCTGCAGGCCCGTGTTCCGGTGAAGGCCGGTCCGCGCGCGGTTGCCGTGACGTTCCGGCAAAAGGACGCCGCGGAAGACGACTATATCCTGGAGCCGTTCCTGCGCACCACTCTCGACCCAGTGAATGAAGCGGGCCTCCCGCACATTGACGAAGTGGTTATCTCCGGCCCCTACAACCCCACCGGGCCTGGGGACACGCCGAGCCGCCGGAAGATCTTCACCTGCGTGCCGGCTAACGCCAGTCCCGCCAATTCAGGCGATGACGTCGGATGCGCAAAGAAAATTCTCTCCACGCTGGCGCGCAATGCATATCGCCGTCCCATCACGCCGACGGACATGGAGACGCTGCTGAGCTTCTACCAGTCCGGGCGGAATCAGGGCGGAAGTTTTGACGCCGGGATCGAGCGCGCGCTGCGGCTGATTTTGTCGAGCCCCGAATTCGTATTTCGATTCGAGCGCGATCCGGCAACCGTTGCGGCCGGCTCCGCTTATCGCATTGATGATCTCGAACTCGCGTCCCGCCTAGCGTTTTTCCTATGGAGCAGCATTCCCGATGACGAGCTGTTTAATCTGGCCTCCGCCAACAAGCTGGGCGATCCGGCCACCCTCAATCGGGAAATACGCCGGATGCTCGCCGATCCGCGCTCCCAGGCGCTGGCCACCAACTTCGCGGCGCAATGGCTGTATCTGCGCAACCTGAAAAACTTCGCGCCCGATCCAAACGAGTTTCCCGATTTCGACGACAACCTCCGCCAGTCCCTGCTGACCGAAACCGAGATGTTTTTCGGCAGCATCGTCAACGAGGATCGCAACGTCCTGGATCTCCTCAACGCCGACTACACCTTCGTCAACGAACGCCTCGCGCAGCACTACGGGATCCCGGACGTTTATGGCCCGCGCTTCCGCCGCGTGACGCTTAGTGACGACGCGCGCCGCGGACTGCTGGGGCAGGGCAGCGTCCTGACCGTAACATCGTATGCCACGCGCACCTCGCCGGTACTGCGCGGCAAATGGATTCTGACGAACATCCTGGGGACTCCGCCTCCGGCGCCGCCTCCCAACGTCCCGGCGCTCAAGGAGAACAACGAAGGCGGCAAGGTGCTTTCGGTTCGCGAGCGCCTGGAAGAACATCGCAAGAGCCCGGCCTGCGCCAGCTGCCACAAAATCATGGACCCGCTGGGATTCGCGCTCGAAAACTTCGACGCCACGGGCCAATGGCGCTCCAAGAGCGAAGACGGCGCTGCGATCGATGCTTCGGGCGTGCTGCTGGACGGCTCCAAAGTGGATGGGCCAATCACGTTGCGCGCGGCCCTGATGAGCCGGCCGGACGTTTTCGTTTCCACCCTGGCCGAGAAACTGATGACCTACGCGCTCGGGCGCGGCGTAGACTATAACGATATGCCCGCGATTCGCGAGATTGTGGCCAAGGCCGCCGCGGATAATTACCGTTTTTCGGATCTGGTTACCGGCATTGTGAAGAGCCCGGAATTCCGCATGAAGATCAAGACCGCGCCGGATGCTGCCAGTCCGGCGGTGAAGACCGCAATGCTGTTTAAATGAGGAGACGTCAATGACGATCGTCACTAAGAAGCACTTATCCCGCCGCACGATGCTGCAAGGCCTCGGCGTGGCCATTTCACTGCCGCTGTTGGACTCCATGGTTCCGGCGCTGACGGCGCAGACCAAGACCGCGGCCAACGTGGCGCCGCGCCTGGGCTGCATCTACGTTCCGCACGGCGCGGTGATGGACAAGTGGACGCCCATCGGCGCCGGCGCGGACTTCGAGTTCGGTCCCATCCTGAGCGCCCTCGAACGGCATCGCGAGAACGTGGTCGTGGTGAGCAACCTGTGCCATCACATGGCCGACGCGCTCGGCGACGGCGGCGCGGACCATTCGCGCGCTACCGCCACGTGGTTGAACGGTACCCACGCCAAGAAGACCGAGGGCGAGGATGTGCGCGCGGGCACCACCATCGATCAGATGATCGCCCAGAAGATCGGCCAGAGCACGCGCTTCCCGTCGCTCGAACTCGCCACTGAAGACATGACCGGGCTGATCGGCGCCTGCGACGTCGGTTATAGCTGTGCTTACATGAATACGATTTCGTGGAGCAATCCCACCACGCCGCTACCCATGGAAATCAACCCGCGCGTGGTCTTTGAGCGCCTGTTCGGCGAAGGCGGTACCTTGCCGGAGCGGTTGGCGCGCATGGACGAAGACCGGAGCATCCTGGATCAGATCACCGGGTCTGTTCCGCGCTTGCAAAAGGGTTTGGGCGCGCGCGATCGCGTTCGCATGAACGAGTACCTGGAGAACATCCGCGAGATCGAGCGGCGTCTGCAAATAGCGGAGAAGAGCGCCGATTCGCAGGTAACCATGCCGAACGCGCCGGTGGGTGTGCCGGATTCTTACGAAGAGCACGTCGGCCTGATGTACGACATGATGGCGCTGGCCTTTCAGTCCGACGCCACGCGCGTGTTTACCTTCATGATGGCGCGCGAGCTTAGCCAGCGCAGCTACCCT
>Ga0302324_100008914_pt1 | contig 21096 bp, 23 predicted proteins | sample Palsa_T0_1_FD_201949 | JGI IMG/M metagenome (GOLD analysis project Ga0302324, IMG submission 201949) | Peat permafrost microbial communities from Stordalen Mire near Abisko, Sweden - Palsa_T0_1 | ecosystem: Environmental > Terrestrial > Soil > Palsa > Peat permafrost | place: Sweden: Abisko...
TGGCATCGAGGAGTTCGAAAAACTTGTCGGCAAGCACCAGGCCATCATCGCCTCCTCCAGCTATTGGGGGGAGCAATCCTTTCCCACCGCGAACGTGAATCTCATCTTTCGCCACGGCTCGATCCCCCTCATCTTCTGGTCTCCCTGGAACCGGCCTTACCAGGAAGATCTCGGCCCGGATAAATTCAGCCTCAACAACATCGCGGACGGAAAGTGGGATGCCTACATCGACAAGTGGGGCGAGGCCGCCCACGCTTTTGGCCATCCGATGCTCGTCTCCTTCGGCAACGAGATGAACGGGGACTGGTTTCCCTGGTCGGGCGGCTGGTACCACGGGAACCAGCCGGTCCCCGGGACGAAACCGGCGCAATACCAGGGGGCGGAACTCTACAAACGGGCGTACCGGCGCGTGGTGGATCGCGTCCGGGCCAAGGGCGGCGCCAACGTCCTATGGGTCTTCCACGTCATGAATTATTCCTATCCGCAGGATGACTGGAACCTAGCCTCCCAATATTATCCGGGGCCGGATTATGTCGATTGGCTCGGCCTCAGCGTCTATGGCGAGCAATACATGGACGACCCGTGGGAGGAAAACTTCGCCCCGCTGCTCGACTGGCCTTACGACGAACTTTGCAAGCTCGATCCCGTTAAACCCATCATGCTCACCGAATGGGGCATCGGCGAATACCCGATGCACGGCAGCAAGGCAAAATTCATGAAAGGCGCATTTGAAGACATGAGAACGAAGCCGCGCCTCAAGGCCGCGATATATTGGAACGAGCGGTGGGAAAACGATGATGAAAGTTATAGCAACCTGCACGTGAACTCGACCGTGGAATCGCTTGCGGTTTACCGGGCATACATCGGCCAGCCTTTCTGGTTGGGAAATCCGATTCTGGCGCCACGCGCGAAGTGATGGCGATGCGGGGCCGCCGAAATATTTCGCCTTTTTTTGAGCGGACTTGCATCCGGTTTGTCTGAGGGTACTCTGAGAAACCCATGAATTTTACCCGGTCCACGTGCCTTCTGGCGATCGCGCTTCTCACGTTTTCGTTTTCCGCCCGGGCTGACGTCGATCCCGCCACCGAACCCTCCGTCATAGCGGTCGGCAAGGTCTGGCCCGCCGTCGTGAACATCAACACGGAGCGGATCGTCCAGCGCACCTACGAGAATCCCTACGATCAACTCTTCAACCAATACTTCGGCGGCCCGATGCGGCCCCCGCGCCAGGTGCGCCAGAAAGTGCGAAGCCTCGGTTCCGGGTTCATTGTCGATCCCGCCGGCTACATCGTGACGAACGAGCACGTCGTCGAGCGCGCCGCCGATCTCAAGATACAGGTCACCACTTCCGACGGGAAATCGTATGCCGCGACCTACATCGCGGGCGACCCGGCGGCCGACGTGGCCTTGATCAAGATCAACAGCCCGACGCCTCTCGCCTTCATCAGCCTGAAGGACAGCTCCCCCAATATGCTTGGGCAGACAGTCCTCGCCCTGGGAAATCCCCTCGGTTATGGCCTCTCCGTCAGCCGGGGCATCCTGAGCGCCCTGAACCGGACCGTCACACTCGAGGAGACCGAATACAAAAACCTCATCCAGACCGACGCGGCGATCAACCCGGGAAACAGCGGCGGCCCGCTTATCGACCTCTCGGGAAAATTGATCGGCGTCAGTTCGGTCAAGATGGCCTACACCCCCCAGGGTGTGCCGACCCAGGGACTCGGCTTCGGCATCCCCGCCTCGGTCGTTCGTGAAAAAGTCCAGGAATTCCAGGGTGTCGCCCAGGCGAGCCCGTCCGCCAGGGTGGCGACCGTCCAGCAGACCGCGGCGCGCCGGTATTACGGCCTGAAATTGGAGGATTTGACGGAGTATCTGACGCGGATCCTCGGTTACCAATCCAGCCGGGGCGTCCTCATCGCCGATGTCGAGACTGGCAGTCCCGCGGACGGCGCCGGGCTCAAACGGGGGCTGGTCATTTACAAAGTGGGGGATCATGATGTCGCCAGTTCCAGGCAGATGGAAGATCTTTTGGAAGGAGTCACCACCGGGACGGTCGCCGACTTTGAGGTGGCCATCGTGCGGCGCTCGGGCAACCGGCTCTACCAGGAGATGCAAACCGTCAGCCTGACGGCGAGATAGACGTTGTTTTACGAATGATAAAAGTTGAAGGTCTCACAAAGCGATACGGCGGTTTTACCGCGATCGACAACATCAGTTTCGAAGTAGGCAAGGGCGAGATCGTCGGCTTTTTGGGGCCGAACGGCGCGGGCAAGAGCACGACCATGCGCATTCTTTCCAGCTTCATGCCCGCCACTTCCGGCCGCGCCTCCGTTGCGGGTTTCGATGTCTTCGAGAACTCCCTGGAAGCCCGCTCGCGCCTCGGCTATCTGCCCGAGAATGTTCCCCTTTACACCGATATGCGGGTCACGGAATATCTCAGCTACCGCGCCGCCATCAAGGGGGTGAGGGGCAGCCGGATCAAGGAACGCGTCGGGGATGTAAAAGAGCTTTGCAGTCTGAAGGATGTCGAAAACAAAATCATCGGAACCCTGTCGAAGGGATACCGCCAGCGGGTCGGCCTCGCCGATGCGCTCGTTCACGACCCGGATCTCCTCATCCTGGACGAACCGACCATCGGTCTGGATCCAAACCAGATCCGGCAGGTGCGCGAATTGATCACGAACCTCGGCAAACATCACACCATTCTCATTTCGACTCACATCCTTCCCGAGGTCGAGATGACGTGCAGCCGCGTCATCATCATCAACAAAGGAAAAATCGAGGCTTCCGACACGCCGAAAAATCTCGTTGACCGCATCCGCACCTCGGGCGGGATCCGCCTCGAAGCCAGGACGGGCGAAGACACCGGCCTGGAGCAATTGTCCAAAATTGCCGGCGTGAAGGACGTCGCCGTTGAAAATCAGGGCGACTGGAAAACGTTCCTGCTGCGCACGGAGGCCAACTCCGATCTCCGGGAAGAAGTCTCGCGGCTGGCGGGCGAGCGGAAATGGTCCGTGCGCGAACTCACGCGCAGCAAGGCCACGCTCGAAGATGTCTTCGTCGAGATCACCCAGGCGGATGTATAGCCGGTTGCCGCCGCTTTAAAGAGCATGAGAAATTTCTTCATCCTGTTCATGCGCGAGGTAAAAGCCTTCTTTTACACGCCGATCGCCTACGTGGTTCTCTTCTATTTCCTGGTCCTCACGGGCTTCAATTTCTACACCGAAGTGATGCTGCTGAATCGGGGCCCCGTCGAGATAACCGTGGTCGAAGCGTTCTTCGATACAGTCCTCTTTTGGTTCTCCTACGTCCTGCTTTTCCCCCTCATCACGATGCGTCTCTTCTCCGAGGAGTTCCGGATGGGCACCTTCGAGACCCTCACGACGGCCCCGGTTCGCGACTGGCAGGTCGTCCTGTCCAAGTTCTGCGGGGCGCTCTTCTTCTATGTGGTCCTGTGGCTGCCGAGCCTGCTCTATTTCGTCATCTTCCAATGGATCGCCCGCACCGACGCCGCGCGTTCCCCCGGCTCCTATTGGGGAGCCTATTTGCTCCTGTTCCTCATGGGCTGCTTCTACATCTCCATAGGCTGCCTGGCCTCCGTCCTTACCAAGGACCAAATCAACGCCGCGGTGATCTCCTTTACCAGCATCACCCTCTGGTTTTTCGCGGGGCTGCTTACCTTTATCTTCGGAATCACCACGCCTGCTTTCAAGGATTTCATTTCCTATATTTCCGCCGTGGAACACATGTCGGATTTCTCCAGGGGCATCATCGATTCCCGCCCCATCGTCTGGAACATCACGATGACGGCGCTCATGCTGGTGCTCACCTACCACGTCTTCCAATACCGCAAATGGAAAACTTGAAACCGCTCGATCTCCGGTTCCTCCATTGATTTTTTCCCGTGGCCGATACCTCCAAGAAGACCCCTGCCGTCAAGATCAAGCGCCTCCAGATCGGGCTGAACGTTCTCCTCCAGGTGGTGACCGTCCTGTTCATCATTTGGATGATCAATTATCTTTCCTTCAACCACTTCAAACGCTGGGATTTTTCAAGGGATAAGAAATACGCGCTCTCGGAGACCACGAAGTCTCTCCTCAAGAATCTTAAAAAGCCGGCGCACATATTCGTCTTTTTTTCCCCTAACTCGGAGATTTATGGAGACGTGGTCAACCTCCTCAAGGAAGTCCAATACGCCGCGAGAAAGAACGTCGAGATAGAGTATATAGATCCCTTCCGGAATTTTACCCGGGCGCGGCAGCTCCAGGACAAATACAAATTCGGGGCGAATGAGAATGTCCTCATCGTCGATTACGACGGCCACACCAAGTTCGTCAACGCGGCGGATATCGTCGACGTGGACAACAGCGGGGCCGAGTACGGCCAGCCGCCCAAGATAGTCGCCTTCAAAGGCGAGCAGGGCATCGCCAGCGCCCTGCTCGAGGTGAGCGAAGCCACGCAGAACGTCGTCGCTTACCTCACGGGACAAAGCGAACCCGACCTGGCCGGCGAAGAGTTGAGCAACGCCAGGACACTCATCGAGCGGCAGAACATCAAGATGTCCGCGCTCAATCTCATGAATGTCGACGGCGTGCCGAAGGAGACCAAGGCGGTCCTCGTGATGGGCCCTAAATACGACCCCTCCGAGCGCGAAATGAAGTTTCTGAAGGACTACTGGGAAGCCAAAGGGCGGCTCATGATCCTCCTGGACCCGGCTTCCTCCACGCCTAAACTGACCGCCTTCCTGAACGAACTCGGAGTCAAACCCGACAGCGACCGGGTCCTCAAGACGGTCGATCTCGGCCCGCTGGGCAAGGGGATTCTCCGCCAGGTCCCCGGCATCTTTTCGGCGGCCAGCCCGGTCACCAAGCGGTTCAAGGATGCAAACGCCCTCTTTCTCGGAGATACGGAATCGCTCACGCTCGACAACCAGGCCGCGGAGCAGGGAGGCATTCATCTTCAGGGCCTCATCCAGGCCGGCGAGGGGTTCTGGGGGGAAACCAATTACAACAGCGATAACATCTTCTTCGATCCCAAGAAGGATTACGCCGCTCCGCTCATCCTCGCCGCTTCGGCGGAAAAGGGCGCCGTCAACGACACCAGCGTCAATTCATCGCGCATGATCGTCGTGGGCAATTTCGATTTCTTGAGCGGGGAAGGTCTTACCCAGGTGAACCTCGACTTTGCCCTCAGCGGCCTCAACTGGCTCCTGGACCGGCAGGAGCTTACCGGCATTTCGCCGAAGGTCGCCAACCTGTTCACGCTCAACCTCACCGAGCCCCAGACGAGCCGCCTCCTCCTGTTGGTTGTCGTCGTCATCCCGGCTTTCACCGCGCTGATCGGCATGCTGGTTATCTGGCGCAGGCGGCACTAGCCGCCGGTGCTTGCGACATGAAAAAAATTCCATGAAGCCGCGCACAACCCTTTTCCTGCTGATTTTCGCCGCGGGTTTGTTCGCGTTCATCAAGTTTTACGAAAGCAAACAACCGGGCACCCGCGAAGCCGCCGAGAAAGGCCAGTATGTCGTCAGCTTCGACTCGGACAAGGTCACCGGCATCGACATCGCGAACAAGGAGGACAGGATCGAGCTGCGCAAGCAAGGCAGCGATTGGTTTCTCGAAAGGCCGGTGAAAGACAGGGCGGACTCCTCCGCCGTCGAGCAACTCCTGAGCGCCATCGAATATCTTAAGAAGGATACGGCGCTCGACGCCAAGAGCGACCAGATGAAGGAGTTCGGCCTGACGAATTCGCAGTTGCGAGTCAGGGTCATCTGCCCTGGCGGACCGCCGGAAATTCTTCTCGGCAACGACGCGGCCGTCGATGGCAAAACGTATCTGGGCATCGATCGTTCGAACACGGTCTATGTGGTGGACAGCTCCATCAAAGCCCAGCTTTCAAAAAAGGCGGATGACTTACGCGACCGCCGGTTGACGCCGCTGGATGGAACGCTGGTGGACAAGTTTTCCATAAAGACCGCGGCCGGCCTGATCGAGGCGGAGAAGCTCCAGGGGCATTGGCAATTGAGAAAACCGATCAACGCGCGGGGGGACGACCAGAAGATCAACGATCTCATCGCCCAGATCGTCAACACGCGCATCGACACCTTCGTTCCCGGCAATGGGAACCCGGTCGCTTACGGGCTGGAGGAACCCGCGCTAACCGTAACCCTTTTCACAACCGGCGCACAAAAACCGGAGGTTTTGGATTTCGGCAGGGCCGCGGACAAAGAGAAAGTCTATGCGCGGCTGGAGTCCCGCAACGGAATCTATCTTCTCTCCGCCAAACTGGAGGATGCGCTCGGCAAAAAACCGGATGATCTGCGCGACAGGCATCTTTTGCGCATCAACTTCGATATCGTCGATCGGATAAACATCGAACCGGCCGGCAAGGAAAAAATCGTTCTTGCGCGCAAACAGGAGAGCTGGGTCATCAAAAGCCTCGGCGACCGTCCAGCCAATAGCGCGGCGGCCGGGAATCTCTCCTCCGCCTTGCAGGAACAGATGGTGACGGCGTTCGTCGCCGATGTCTCTTCGGAACTGGCGAAGTACGGGCTCGATAAGCCCCAGGTGAAGGTCACCTTCAGTTCCTACGCTTCCGAGAACACCCCGGAAAGCACGGCGGGCGAGCGCCCGATTGAGACTGTCGCGTTCGGCAAATTCGACGGGGACAATGTCTATGCCCGGCTCGAAGGCGAGCCATTTATCGTTTCCGTGAACAAGGCGGTCCTCGATTCCATCTTCACCCACCCGGCGCAGTGGCAGGATCTTGCCATCTTCAAATTGAAACCCGAAGAGATAAGTTCCATTGACGTTATCAAGCCCGGCCAGCCCGAAATCGCGCTGGAACGCGGCAAAGGCCCGTGGAAATTGACCAAGGGCGAAGGGCCGGTCAACGAAACGAACGTCCAATCCTTTTGCAATACCCTAGCCTCGCTCCACGCGGTGCGCTGGCTGGGCTCGGGGACGCCTATTCAAAATCCCGAGCTGTCTCTAACGGTTTTTGACACAAGGAACAAGAGGCCCTTCAAACTCACAATCGGAAAAGAAAATGGCCAGGAGATGTGGGATGCGGCCGCGGAAGGCCTGCCTGGAACATTCATCCTGAGCAAGCCAGATGTCGAAGCGCTCCAGCTTACCCTCGCCGGGACGGCAAGGCCGTCTCCTGCTCCCCAACCGCTTCCTCCGGCCCCGGCGCCGTCCGCCCGATAGCCGTCCTTTAATGGGATTTGACGGTGAGGCGGTGGCTTCCAAATGGGGAAAGGATCTGGCGGGGTTTACACTGCTGGCTGTTGCGTCGGCCTGTCTTGGCCTCTTGATAAACCAGGGGCGGGAACATCCGCTGCCGCTGATCTATGTGATCAAGGCTGGTCAAAGCGAGACCGTCGGTTTGCCCGAGTTCCGTAAGATTGTGGAAAGCGAGAACGCGATAATCCTCGATGCGCGCCCCGCGTTGTTTTACCGCCGCGGGCATGTGCCCGGAGCGATCAGCCTTTCGCGCGAGCAGTTCGAAAAGGAGTACCCGAAGCGCAAGGCGCTAAACGATAAAGACCGCCTTATCGCGGTCTATTGCTCGGGGGCGGATTGCAAGGACAGCGGCATGGTGGCCGCCGCTTTGGTCAAGCTCGGCCACAGCCGCGTGCTCGTCTTTGCAGGCGGCTGGGACGCGTGGACCGGCGCGGGATTGCCCGCGGAGGCGGGGCCATGAAGCGGCTGCTTTCCAATCAGAAGTTGGGACTCGTTTTGCGGCTGATCGTGGGCGGAGTCTTCCTTTACGCGGGAATTCTCAAGGCGCGTTCTCCGGAAGCTTTCGCGGATAGCATAGCTGCCTTTCGGATACTGCCTCTCTCCTTCATCAACTTGTTCGCCCTTGGCCTGCCGGTGCTGGAAGTGGTGACGGGGTTGCTGCTGGCAACCGGCTTCCAGCTTCGGATCGGCGCGTTTTCCGCTCTTTTCCTATCCGCGTTGTTTGTGATTGCGCTCCTCTCAGCCGGGCTAAGAGGATTGAACATCGACTGCGGCTGCTTCGGCGCGGCTGCCCGGTCCGGTTCGTTGGGAATTGCTCTCGGAAGGGACATCCTGCTGGCGGCGATGGCGCTGACTGTTTATCGGCAAGCCGTTATTTCCGGCGGCCTGTGTAAAGGGACACGATCCCGGTTGTAAGCGGTTCGCATGTGGCCGCTTCGAAGCCATTTTCTTCGATCAGCCGCACCATCGCGCCGCCGCTGGGAAAGCGTTCGATGGAATCGGCCAGATATCGGTAAGCCGTCCGCTCACCCGTCAATAGCCCCGCCAGCCAGGGCAGACAGTGGTGAAGGTAGAGGCGATACGGGCCGCGCCACGGGAAGGGCGGAATGGAAAAATCAAGTATCAGGAGGTGGCCCGCGCTCTTCAGCACGCGCCGCATCTCCCGCAAAGCGAGCGGCCACGAATTCATGTTCCGCAGGCCGAAAGCGACAGTCACGGCATCGAAGGCTTCATCGGCGAATGGGAGCCGCAGGGCATCGGCGGTCACAAGTTCAGTGAGTCCCTTGGCGCGCGCGCGCCAAAGCATCGGGTAACAGAAGTCGGCGCCCACGATTCTCGCGCCGGGGAAACGGCCGCGAAGGGTCAATGCCAGATCGCCGCTTCCCGTCGCGACATCGAGGATGGCCCGGGGTGTCCACGGACGGAGAATAGCGGCAGCCCGGCGGCGCCACAGGAAGTCGAGCCCTCCGCTTAGAAGATGGTTTGCGAGGTCGTAACGGCGCGCAATCGAGGCGAAAAGCGCCCTGACGGAATCAGGCGTCTCGGTGGAACCCGTGGGCCGCAACGTTCCTTTATTGAGCGTCGGAAATTCCGCTGGCAACCAGGGGCGCGTTGAACGGATTGAGAAGCGGCGCGACCGTGGGGATGAGCGCAGCCTCGGACGGATGGATGAGACTCCCCTCCGTCGTCGGTATCAACGGGTATTCGGTCGGGAGGATGAGAGTCGCGCCCGTCCCGTTGATGAGGGAATATTCCGTCGGGTGAATAATGATGGCTTCCGGCGAAGCGGAAGCATTGATTCCGAGCCATAGCAGACCCGGCAGGACCAGCAGCCACGGCTTTAGTTTCATGCCACACAGTAGCATTCCTTCGCCGCCGGCGCAAGAGGGCCGCCTACGGCATCATCTTCCTGTGCACCCAGACGCTGTTTATGATTCCGAGTCCAAACATGACCACGAGCACGAAGGAACCGCTATAACTGACGAGCGGCAGGGGGACTCCGGTTATGGGCAGGAGCGCGACAGTCATCCCGACATTTTGAAAGAGATGCGTGAAGATCAGCGTGGTGACTCCGACGGTCATCAGCAGGCCGAGGTCGTCGGAGGAATTGAAGGCGATATACAGGCAGGTCAGCAGCATGAGGGCGAAAGCGCACAGCAGGGCGATGCCGCCCAGGAAGCCCCATTGCTCCGCGATGCCGGCAAAGATGTAGTCATTATGAACGGCGGTCGAGGGAAGAAACCCGAGTTCGACCTGGGTGTTTGGCGCTTTGAATCCCTTGCCCGCCCAGCCTCCGGAACCGATCGCTATCATTGACTGGTTGATCGCCCACGCCGACCCTTGCGGATCGATGTCCGGATCCAAAAACGCCGTGATCCGCTCCTTCTGGTAACGTTTCAAAACGAAAAATATCACGAGCGGCAGGAAGGAGATGCCCAGCAGCATGAGGGAAATGAGATACCGCAACGGCAGCCCGCCGATGTAGAGCATCGCCAGAACGATCGGCACCCAGATGATGACTTCGCCCAGGTCCGGTTGCAGCAGGATGAGCAGGCACGGCGCCCCGACGATCACGCCGCAGAAGAGCAGCCGCAACATCGGATGAATGTTCCGGAACTGGCTCAGGACGAGCGCGAGAACCATGATGCCGGCCACCACGGCCAATTGGGCCGGCTGGAAATTGATCGGGCCGATGCGCAGCCAGCTTTTCGCCCCGTACACCTTCGAGCCGATGAACCGGGTCAGGAGCAGGAAACCGATTCCCGACAGGTACATCGGCAGGGCCCCCCACTTGATCCAGCGGTAATCGATCAGGCTCACGACGAAGAACGTGACCGTCCCGACCGCGACCCAAACGGCCTGCTTGCTCCAAAAGTTCGAAGCCATGTCCTCGCGCATATAGGTGACGCTGTAGATCGCCACCACACCGAAACAGGCCAGCCCCAGCATCAGGACGAACAGCAGCCAGTTTATCCCGAAAAATTTTCGCAGAAAGGGCGTCATGATAACATTTCAAACCACCCGCGGCACGGCGGCGAGGAGTTTCTTCGTATAATCGTGCTTTGGATCTTCATAGATGGATTCGGCGGAGGCGGATTCCACGATTTTCCCCCTGTACATCACGAGCACATGATCGCTGACGTGTTCGACCACCGCAAGGTCATGCGCGATAAACAAGTAAGCCAGTCCGAGTTCCTCCTGCAAATCCTGAAGCAGATTGACGATCTGGGCCTGCACGCTCACGTCCAGGGCGCTCACCGGTTCGTCGCACACGATGAACTTCGGCCTTACCGCCAGCGCCCGCGCGATGCCGATCCGCTGCCGCTGGCCCCCGCTGAATTCATGCGGGTATCTCCCCATCATTTCGGGCTTGAGTCCCACCTGGCGCAGGAGATCTGCCACAAGGTTCTCCCGCTCCGCGTAATCCATTTCCGGGAAATGGATTTCCAACGCTTCGCCGACGATCCCCCTGATCCTCATTCGCGGGTCAAGCGAGCCGAACGGATCCTGGAAAACCATCTGCATCCGCCTGCGCAATGGCCGGAAGTCGCGCTCCTGGACGCCGAGTATTTCCCTTCCTTCGAAAAGGATTTCGCCGCTCGTCGCCGGAACCAGTTTCAAGAGGGTGCGTCCGATCGTCGTCTTTCCGCTGCCGCTCTCGCCCACCAGGCCCACGGTTGTGCCGGCGGCCACGGAAAAACTGACGTCATCGACCGCCTTCACCCAATCGATCCGCCGCCGGGGGAAGCCCCCGTAAACTGGAAACCACGTCTTTAGATTGCGAACTTCGAGCAATGCGGCCACGAGAGGTCTTACCCTTTACCTGGGATAGAGGAAGCCGGTCAGCGGGCTCATTGGCGATGTTGGCGACGCGACCGTTCCGGGAGCCGCCAGTCCCGTCTCGTATGCTTCGCGGCCGGCCTCGACGGCTTTTTTGAAGGCGCCCGCCATGCGCGCCGGGTTGGATGCGATCGCGATGGCCGTGTTGACCAGGACGCCTCCGGCGCCCATCTCGAGCGCCTCGGCGGCCTGGCTGGGCGCGCCCAGCCCGGCATCCACGATCACCGGGACGGTCGCCTGTTCGATGATGATCTCGATCTGCGCCCGGTTCTGGATTCCGCGGTTGCTCCCGATGGGCGAACCGAGCGGCATCACGGTGGCCGTTCCCGCATCCTGGAGACGTTTCGCCAGGACGGGATCCGCATTGATGTAAGGCAAAACAATGAACCCTTCCTTCACCAGGATTTCGGCGGCGCGCAGCGTTTCCACCGGGTCGGGCAGGAGATAGCGCGGGTCGGGGTGAATTTCGAGCTTGATCCACTTCGGCAGGCCGGCTGCGGCTGCCAGGCGCGCCAGGCGCACCGCTTCCTCCGCGGTGCTCGCGCCGCTCGTGTTCGGCAGGAGCAGGTATTTCGTGCCGTCGATGAAATCGAGAATGTTGGCAAAGGCGTCCCCTTTGCCGGAGATGTCCGCCCGGCGCAGAGCCACCGTGACGATCTCCGCGCCGCTTGCCTCCAGGGCGGCGCGCATCTCCTCGTTGGAGGAGAATTTGCCGGTTCCGAGCAGCAACCGCGAGTTGAACTCGCGGTCGGCGATCTTGAGTTTCTGTGGTTTATCGGCCATTACACCAGTCAATCTACGGAAGAATAGGGCAAAAATCTAACGGCCAAAGATGCATTTTCGCGAAAACTCTGATATTATACATATCTGGCGCCTCCGTGGCGCCGCGATTTTTTGTCATGGCTTTGACCCCTTGTCGTGGGCTACGATCTTGGTTCTAATCGAATGAAACGGGCTTTCAATGAGGCTGAGCCAGAGTTGATGGATCGTTGCCAGCCGGACTCTCCGGAACTGGAAGCCTGCCTCAAGAACCTTGGGAAGATCAATTACTGCTTCGGCAGTCATCAACTCATCAGAAGATTTCTGCGCGCCTGGCTCTCCGCGGGCCGCTCCTATCGCATCCTGGATCTGGCCACCGGTTTCGGGGACATCCCGCGCATGATGGTCGAGTGGGCGAGGCCGCGCCGGATCAGCCTTCGCGTCGACGCCGTCGATTTTCGCTCTTCCACCCTCGACGTGGCGCGCCGTTGGAGCGAAAACTACCGGGAGATATCCTACATCGAGGCCGACGCCCGAAATTATTCCGACCAGCAGACCTACGACCTCGTTTGCTGTTCGCTCGCCCTTCACCATTTTAGCGACGAGGACGCGGTGAAACTCCTTCGGAGGATGCGGAATCTTTCACATGACAAGATCCTCGTGACCGACCTCGAACGCAATTCCTTGAACTGGGTTTCGGTCTATCTTCTCACCGCCCTCCTCTTTCGGGAACCGATGACGCGGCACGACGGGCGCATTTCCATAAAAAGAGCGTTTTCCTTCACCGAGATGGACCGTTTGGCGGCCGCCGCGGGATGGGAGAACTTCTGTCATCGCCGTTTCGTCCCGGCCCGGCAGGCGATCTGGATGAGCGCAAAGGAAGAAGGAGGCGTTTTCGACTTCGCCCTGCCCTCGTCGGACTTTGCCACGGGCTGCTAACACCTATGTCTTCCGCCGAACCGCCCAGCACGCCCAGGCGAATTCTCTTCGTGGATGACGATCCGACCGTTCTTGAGACGATGAGGCGCATCCTTCTCATCGCCGGCCACTCCCTCGAAGGAGCAGCCGGCAGCGAGGAAGCGTTGCAAAAGTTCGAGAGGGGCAAATTCGACCTTGTCATGCTGGACCTCGAAATGCCGGGGATGCGGGGGGACGCACTCGCCCTGGCGATTCGGGAGATCGCGCCGGAACAAACCATTGTCTTGCTGACTGCGTATGGCGAAGTGCTCAATGCCATGAAAGAATGTCCGCCCGGCGTGAGCCGGGTCTTCGGCAAACCGTTCGGATTCGAGACTGTTCGCGAGGCGCTGGACACCATCCCGCCTAATCCCGGCGCTTGACCACAAACGTATGAAACTGCAATTATTACTGATACCACTTGTTGCCTTCATGATCTGCCCGGCGCTTCTGGCGGACGATATCAATAAAACGGATTCCGTGGATGCTCGCCTGCGGGCAATCGAACAGCAGCTTGACCGGATTGAGCAGCTCCTGCGCGGGTCCGTCCCTATTGCGGCTCAACCGGACAATGGGCCGGGCCGGATCCAAGTCACCATTCTGGGTCAGGTGAATACGCCTGGCGTTTATATCGTTGACCCGGACACGCCGATCGGCTCCCTCATAGGGCTTGCTCACGGCTACACCCATATTGCCGACCGCAAGCATATTTCTGTTTCACCCAGGCAGGGGCCAACGGTCAAGGTTAATGCTTCCGCCGACCCTCGCGCGTACAAACTGAGAAGCGGTGACATCGTAACCGTCCCCGAGAACCCTTTCTGACGCGCCGTGCCTCTGCTCGAACGCATCGATTACGAGATCGAGAACACGCCCTTCGGCACGTGGAAGCGGCACTTGGGCCCTTCCGGCCAGGCATACAGCGAGTTCACCTCCCATCGGCATTTCCGCGGGCTGCCCTTCTTTCATTTTACTTCGGGGCGAAATCCTGAAACCGGCAGAAGGAAAATAGCGAAGGGGGTGGTCGCTGTCGGCAGGCTTTCCATCGGCGTCCTTTCGGTTGGCCAGGCTGCCTTCGGCGTCGTGACCGCCGGGCAGTTCAGCTTTGGCGTGGTTCTCGGCCTGGGGCAACTCTGCGCCGGGCTTCTTGCGCTCGGACAAGTCAGCCTGGGCGTTCTCTTTGGCGCGGGGCAGGTGGCCACGGGGATCGTCGCCATGGGGCAGGCGGCGTTCGGCGTTTACGTCCTCGCGCAGTCGGGCGCCGGAGTTCACGTCTGGGACGCGAACGGCGTGGACGAAGCCGCCCGCGGTTTCTTCAAGATGTTGCGGTTCGCGAAATAAACTTCCTACCGCAACTCCTCGGGAACCTGGCCCACCAGAGCCTTGATCTTCTCCGCTTCGTTCCGGTCGCAGATCAAGAGGGCGTCCCCGGTTTGCACGACGATCAAATTCTGCACGCCGAGCAGGCTGATGTGCGTCTTCTGACTTGAAAATACGATATTGTTGGCCGCACCGATTTGCGTGATCTCGAGGTTCGCCGCGTTTCCGGCGCTGTCCTTCCGCAGATATTTCGCCACCGCCGTCCAGCTTCCCACGTCATCCCAATCGAATGCCGCTTCGACCACCAAAACGCGCGCCGCCCGCTCCATGATCGCGTAATCGATCGAAATCCTGGGCAGCTTCGGAAACCGTTCGCCAAGGGTCTTCTGCAAATCCTTCGTTTGGCGGACCTGGCAGATGAACTCGCCCAGTTCCGGCGTGTGCCGGTCGAACGCGCTCAGGATCGCCGTCAGCGACCAGATGAACATTCCCGCGTTCCAACGGAAGTTTCCCTTCTTTAGAAAGCTCTCCGCCAACTCCGGGTTCGGTTTTTCGCGGAATCGCACCACTTCGTGCACCTCCGGCGCTTCCGGCCCAAGATCCATCTCTATTTTCTTTCCCTGCTCGATGTAGCCGAACCCGGGGCATGCCCACGTGGGCCGAAGACCGATTGTCACCAGGTCGCCGTTTTTTTCAGCCGCCGCGGCCGCCGTCCGGATCGTGCGATGGAAGCCGGCTTCATCCTGGATGAGGTGATCGGCGGGCAGCACGACCATCGTCGCGGTCGGGTCGCGCATCGAGATCCAGCCGACTCCGAGCGCGACGGCCGCGGCCGTGTCGCGTTTGGCCGGTTCCGCGACGATGTTTTCCGCCGGCAACTGCGTGGCCATCTCGCGCACCTGCGCTTCCTGGTCCGTATTGGTGAGGATGAGGATATTTTGCGGCGGGACGAGGCCTTCCAGCCGCTTCAGGGTCTGCCCGAGGAGCGTCTCCTCCGAAAAGAGAGCCAGGAGCTGTTTGGGCTTCGTTTTGCGGCTCAAGGGCCAGAAGCGCTCGCCGCTGCCGCCGGCAAGGATGAGGATGTAGAGCGGTGAAGCCATGGGGAAATCAAAGGGGACAAGCACCTCGCATGCAAGATGCTTATTCAAGAGACTGTGAAAAAAGTAGGGAAGGGGTCGGCCTCCTGCTCTTTTCAGAGCCTCTTGGAAAATAAGTCATGTTCCGCGCGATTCGAGTTGGATTTTCACCACGTTCCAGCTTATTTACCCCCCAATCCTATTTAAGCCTTATGGAGAATACGCCCATCACCCATCCCGAAACCTGGGCCGTGCCTGGTTTGACTGCCCTTACCCAAGCTTCGCTGGGTTGCGGACTCGGTCTGCTTGTCGCCCCCAAAATGGGTCGCAGGGTGCAAAAGGTGACGGCCATCGTCCTGTTGTCGGTGGGATTGATTTCCACGTTGCCGCTCGCTTTGGGCGTCTGCTTCAAGCGCTGGAACCGCCCCGAGTCCGATCGAGGGATGCGCAAGCGCCTCGAGTCGATCCGCGAAGGTTCCGGTTTTTCCGAAGACACGGAATCTTATTGAAATCAATGTTGAGGCGGCTGTGCCAGCCGCCCGACTTTTGTCGAGCATAGACTTCGCGAAGGCGTCCAAGACGACCTGAGCCGGTTCAACCGCCGGATGCGGAAGACCGCATGTCCGGTGGTGTGGAAGGGTCGCGGTGCGCAATCCCCGTGACCCCCATCCGATCAATAAAGACTCGCCTTTGCCGGCGCAGGGGATACCGTCCCCCAAGTACGAAATGAAAGTGTTCTATCTCGGTCCTCCGAAAACCTTCTCGGAGCGGGCCGCTTCCTGCCTGGCAACCAGCCTCGGTTCTCCCACTGAGTTGATCGCGCAGGCAAATCTCCAACGTGTGGCTCAAGAGTCCGCCGCCGATCCGAAGGACGCCGCGGGAGTGCTCCCGTATTACAATTTCCTCGAAGGCCTCATCCAGGAGTCTCTCGATCTCGTTTATGAGCATGGCTTGACGATCCGCGGCGCGTGCCGCCTTCCCGTTGAGTTCTCAATCGGGGTCAATGAGATAACGGAGCCTGGGCTCCAACCGATCTACTCTCACCCGAAAGCCCTTGCGCAATGCTCCGATTTTCTTAGGGAGCATTACCGCGACTCTGTTCTAATACCTGTCGCGAGCACGGCCGAAGCCGCTCGTCTGGTGAAGGAATCTCGTCGCGGCATGGCGATTGCGAGTAGCGACGCCCTGCTCGAACACGGCCTCACTATTCGCGTCAAGGACGTCGGAAATAAGAGGAGCAACCGTCAGAATTTCACCGACTTCCTCCTCGTTTCAGCCACAAAGGAGACCGCGGCAGCATCGCGAGGAGAAGCCTTTCGCACGATGGTCGCCATCACACCGCGGACGGAGCGGGTCGGACTGCTCGCCGAAATCCTTGCACAGTTCAACTTCCACAATCTGAACATCGCGAAGATCCATTCGCGCCCGGCCATCGATCCCATCGAGATGAGCATCGAACCGCAGATGTTTTACCTCGAGGTCATGTCCGGAGCGGACGGCCAGGACCTTCGCCGGTGCGCCGATGCGCTCGATTACCGTTACGGGGGCCATTCCGTGCGGGTTCTCGGTTCTTTTCCGTCCCTTGGGTAAAGCGTCGCTTTCCATGAAGACCCGATGCGTCGTAGTCGGTTGCAACGGCAAGTTCGGTGCGATATTCGCCGAAAAGCTGGGCGAAGAAGGGCTCGATGTCGATGGCATCGACCTGGCTCCCGCGCCCGCCCATCCCGGCCTTTTCAAGCATTATCTCCGCGCGGATAGTTCCAGGCCGGATCAAGCGGCCCTTGACCTGCTCGCCGTTGCCGATTGCGTATTGCTCTGCGTCCCCGAATCGGAGGTCGTCGATTCCATCCCGATCCTGTGCGATTCCGTGAAGTCCGACGCCGTGATCGTGGATATCGCGTCCATCAAAACGCGCATCGAGCAGGCCCTCCGCCGGACGCCGCCGCGCTCGGCGTATTTGAGCATCCACCCGATGTTCGGGCCGCTTCGCAGCTTTGAATCCAGGAACATCTGCGTGGTGCCCTTCAGTGAAAACGAACAGAGCGCATGGTTCATCGGCCTTCTTGAAAAATGGAACGCGAAATTGACCACGCTCTCCGCCGGGGAACACGACAGGAGCGCCGCCTATATCCAGTCGATGACGCACGCGGCCCTCTTGCAGATGGCCGGCGCTCTTCGCCGCGCCGAGCTTCCTTTGGAGACGATTGAGGCCTTGTCAACGCCCGTGCAGCGCACCCTGCTTGCATTGTGCGCCCGAATCGTCTCCGCCGATCCCGCTCTCTATTGGGACATGCAATCCGTCAATCCCTTCGCCTCACAGGCGCGGGCGGACTACGGGAAAGCGTGGGACGCCTTATCCGACGCGGTTGACCGCTCCGATTACGAGGCGTTCCGGCGGCAGTTTGAGGAAATCGCCGAATACCTCGGGCCGGCGATGACCTCCCTGGCCGATCTGTCCGATGCGATAGTCGAAATCGCCAGGGACGGGCGCTGATTCCCGCTACTTCGCCTTTGACGCCTGCTCCCGGACAGCCTGGTAAAGTTTTCCTATCGCGACTTGATTCGCTTTGTTCGCAATGAACGCCGGAAGCGAGCCGCCGCTGTCAGTATAAATCTGGTAAGTCGCCCGCGTGGCCTTGTTGCCCGCCGGTTCCAGCGTCCAACTGCCTTCGTCCACTTTTACCCGTATCACGTCCGTGCGTTCCGACGGTCCGAGCGCGTTCGCCAGTTCCCAACGGCAGACGAAAGTCGGCCCTGCCGCCGAAGGCCTGGTCTCGTGCTGGACTTGCAGCGTGTAATCGCGGTTCGAACAGAATGGCGGCGCGATCCGCTGGTAGCTGATGGTCGAGCCGGCATCGCGCTTGATGATCCGGCATTCGACGACGTACGGCATGAAGCGGGTGTAGGCGTCCACGTCGTCCAGCACTTCCAGCACCGCGGCGGGCGGCGCGTCGATCATCCCGACGGCCTTGAATTCCTTAAGGTTCGAACCGGGGCGAACCCGGCTGAAAATAGTGACATCGTCGCGGTGGCTGCTGAGCACCCAGGCTTCTTCCGCCGGTTCGTTCGCCGCATGGGTGGGGAGCACGAAGCCGAGACCAAGTGCGACGGCAAGGAAACCAAGGGGGAGTTTCATCTGAAGCTGAAGCTTATGCCCGTTGAGCCGAAAGCACAATGCAAGCGGTCAGCCGCCCGCGCACAGCCGCAAGCGTATTGAACATCCCGCCCCTCGCCGCTATATCTTGGGGATGGGACGCCAATGGCTCCAGGCAAAACGCGAAGTCGCCGGACTCAAGAAAGGCCAGCTCGTCGGTAAAATCGTCAAGGAAATCATGGTCGCCGCGAAGCTGGGCGGGGCCGATCCCGAGGGCAACGCCCGTCTCTTCGCCGCCATCGAGAAGGCCCGCAGGGCCAGCGTCACCCGCGATGTGATCGAGCGCGCGATCAAAAAAGGCGCGGGCATCGGCGAAGACAAGCTGGTCCTCGAGCATATCGTTTTCGAGGGGTATGCGCCGTTCAAGGTGCCCGTCATCGTCGAGGTGCTCACCGACAACCACAATCGCACCGCGCCGGAAATCCGCATCCTTTTCAAAAAAGGCCACTTGGGCGCGCCCGGCAGCAACAAGTTCCTCTTCGAACACGTGGGCCTCGTCGAGGCGCACCACTCCGGCGCGGACGTCGATGTCGAGGCCGCCGCCATTGAAGCCGGCGCGAACGAATTCGAACTGCTCTCGCACGCGGACAATGACGACATCCCGCCGGATTCCACCGGCGCGCGATTCATCACCGAGCGCACCGCTTGCGCCGCGGTGTCCAGGTGGCTTGCCGAAAACGGCTGGGCCGTCGTGACAAGCGAGCTCGCTTACATCGCCAAACAGTTCCCGGAGCTCACCGCCGGACAAAAAGCCGAAGCCGGTGAATTCCTCCAGGCGCTCGACGATCACGACGACGTGCACCGCGTCTGGGCGGCGTTGAGAATAGAAAAGTGAGAAACCGATTTTCTACCGAAATCTACCAAATTGGTAGGTGCGGGCAGCAATTATAATGATCGGCGACGAGTATATTCAGATTCGATCGGGTCTGGAGACCGCGCTCTTCTCCCTCTCGGGGCTGGCGCACGATCTTCACGCCGCTCCCGAGACGCTCGACATCCTCCATAAACTCGGCACGAGTCTGCGGGAACCGTTCCTTTTCGTCGTCGCCGGAGAGGTGAACGCCGGAAAATCGTCGCTCCTCAACGCCCTGTTCGGACGCGAGTTCGCGAAGGTCGATGTCATTCCGACCACCGACAAAATCTACATTTTCAAATACGGCGAGGAGGAAAGCAACGTCCACCTCTCCGAACGCCTGGTGGAATGTTACCGGCCAGAGGCCTTCCTGCGCGATTTCAACCTCGTCGATACCCCGGGAACCAACACCATCGTCGCGGACCATCAAGCCATCACCGAGCGATTCCTCCCGGTCGCCGACCTGGTGCTGTTTGTTTTTTCCGTGATGAACCCCTGGGCTCTATCCTCCTGGGAATTCCTCAAGCTCGTTTCGGGGAAGTGGCTTAAAAACGTCGTCTTCGTCGTCCAACAAACCGATCTTCGGGAAAAAAGCGAAGTGGACGCCGTCCTCGCGCATCTCGACCAGACCATCCGCGACCGGCTCGGGCAGCCACGGCCCATCTTTCCAGTCTCCGCGAAGAAAGCCCTGCTCGCCAAGAGCGGTGGCGGCGTTCCTCTCGCCGAGAGCGGCTTCGACAAATTGGAGACCTGCATCAACGACGTCGTCTCGAAGGGAGAAACGCGGCGGGCCAAGCTGCGCTCCGTCTGCCAGAGCGCCCGCGTTATCCTGGGAGATCTGGCCGAAAAGGCAGCCGGCGCATTCTCCATCCTGAAAACAGATTCGGAAAAGCTCGCCCAGGTCGAGTTGAGCCTCGAGGCCCGCAAGGAGCACTCGATGCGGCAGATCGAAGGCGTCCTGAGCACCCTCGCCCTCTCCTACGACCGCGCGCAGAAGCGGGGCGAAGAACTCCTCCTCGAGAAATTCTCCGTCTGGGCAACGCTCAAGTCCATCGTGAAAAAGGGAGACTGGCAGAAAGAATTCCAGGAAAAAATCGAGGGCCAATTACAGGACGCCATCCGCCGGCAGATCGAGAACTCCGTCGAACTTCTCGAGACCGATCTGCGCAATGTCTGGCAGCAACTGTACGAGTCGCTCCGGCGCGAATTTGCCACCGAGGTTCCCGGTCCCAAGGCCTTCCCGGACTTCATGCGGCAGCGCGAGCAACTTCTCAAGAAACTCGAGCTCACCCTTCTCGAAAAAATGTCCGGCCAATCCCTCGAACAACAACTCGACCGCCTTTTCGCCGATTCCGCCAACCTGCTCCGTCTTCCCGCGGGCATCGCGGCGGCGGGCGGCATCGCAACCGTCGTCGCCATCCTGGCCCACGCCGCCATCATCGACGTCACCGGCTCCATCGCGGCCGCCGCGGCGCTCCTGGGCACCGTTTTCGCCCTCGTCAAACGCAAGCAGATCATCGGCGCCTTTCGCGAGCGGATGGCCGGGAAACGCGAGGAAGTCCTCGTCTCCATCGGCGACCACCTGCGGCATGCGATGGATCTCTTTTACCAGGAGTTGCGGAACACCTTTCAGCCGCTGCAGGATTTTTGCGCCGTCCAGCGCCGCGCGTATGAGCCGATCCTGGCCCGCATCAAGCAACTCGAGGAAACCTTCGCAAAAAGCGCCGCCGAGATCGGTAAATGACCAAAATGTCTTTTAGAGAACGGAGCAACTTGCGAAAGTGGGAACGGTAAAAACGCGCCTTTTATACCCTTTGAACTTCTTTTTTTTAACGCAATGCGGAGGGGTGGGGACGGCTCGCCGAGCCGTCCGCGGACGCCCCGGCGGGGCGTGCC
>Ga0302324_100008915_pt1 | contig 21095 bp, 23 predicted proteins | sample Palsa_T0_1_FD_201949 | JGI IMG/M metagenome (GOLD analysis project Ga0302324, IMG submission 201949) | Peat permafrost microbial communities from Stordalen Mire near Abisko, Sweden - Palsa_T0_1 | ecosystem: Environmental > Terrestrial > Soil > Palsa > Peat permafrost | place: Sweden: Abisko...
CGCGGGCCGCGCGAGCGGTACCCGCTACGGACAAGGAGTCAACCAGATGAAAAAGATAGCAATCGTGCTCGCGGCGACCATGGCGGCTTGCCAGGCAACAACCTCGTCAGGGCCAGGGACTTCGCGCGTTCAGACGACGAGCGCGGGAGCCACGGCTTTTGCCCCCTTTCGCACCTTCGGGTTCCGTCTTTCCGAGGCACCGCCCCCCCCGTACGAACTGTCAGCTCGCTCGTTCGAAGTGGAGCGACGCGTGCGCGACCTGGTTGCGGCCGAGCTCGCGCGTAAAGGGTATCGCGAGGCAGGGCCAGACGCCGATCTCCTGGTCCGGATCTCGTCCGGGACAGTCTGGGAGGAAAAGCCAGCGCCCATTACGACAAGCGGCGGCACCGAGAATGAGCCCCAACTGATCACCGAGGACGAAATCGTGGTCGACGCGTTCGATCGAGCCACAGCCCAACAGGTGTGGCACGGGACCGCTCAGGCGGAGGTCGACCCCCAGCGGATCGACGAGCCGGCGCTCCAAGATGATGTGGGTCGAATGCTGACGCCCTTCCCCAGGCGCACCGTCGAGTAGGCGAACGTCTGGCGCGCCCCGTCCCTCTCGGTGGCGGCAGGTATCCCCGAGGGCCGCAGGCCAGCAAACGAGTCGCAAAGAGCGTCCGCAAATGCATCCAGCGGCGCGGGCGACGCCGAGACCGCCGTAGCATTCATCCCGGCGGCAGGGGTTGCGTCTCGTGGCCTCCGGAAACGGAACCGGCATCTCGATCGTTCGGTGGAACCATTCCCGTCGCCGCTTCGTTGCGGAGAGCGAGGCCCGTGCTCCACTTCGACGCCCTTCCGTCCTACGATGCCCCGACCTTGCGCGAGCGCCCTGCTCCTCCGCTGCCTCGCGGCGCCTTCGAGCACCTCGACGCACTCTTTCGTCTCGCGCGCCGCCTGACCGGCGACGACGACGAGGCCGAGGACCTGGTGCAGGAGGCCTTCGCGCGCGCCATGGACAAGCGGGCGCAGTTCGTCCCGGGGACGAACCTTCGCGCTTGGCTCTTTCGCATCCTCCGCAACCTCTACATCGATGGCTGGAGACGTGCGAAGACGAGCCCGGTCCGCGAGCACCTCGACGACGAGGAACCCGCAACGGAAGGGATGGTGGCGGGGGAGCCCCTCCGGGGCGACGAGGAGCTCGAGCGGCTGCGAAGCCTGGTGGCCGACGACATCGAGGCGGCGCTGCAGGAGCTGTCCGTGGACGCGCGCACCATCGTCCTGCTCGATCTGGAGGGCTTCACCCAGGAGGAGCTGGCCGAGGTGCTGGGGTGCAACGTCGGGACGGTGAAGTCGCGCCTGTCCCGCGCGCGGGCGAAGCTGCGCGAACTCTTGCGCGAGTATGCGAGGTAACACTCTCCATGGACTGTCCCGAAGCACGCACTCACCTGATCGACCGGCGCCGCGGAACCCTCGAGGCCACGACGCGGACGGCGCTCGAGACGCACCTCGCCGGCTGCGAAGCATGCCGTCACGAGGACGCCGCCGACGCGCAGCTGTCCGCCATCCTCGACGCGCGCCTGCCCCGCCGCCGGGCGCCCGCCTCGCTGCGTCGCAGCCTGGAGGCGCGGTGGGACCCGCCGACCGTGCCGCGGGCAGCGCGTTTCGCCCGCGGCCTCCTGACCATGGCCGCAGGGGCCGCGCTGGCTGTGCTCGTGCTGTTCGCGTGGCGCTCGCGCAAGACTGACGATCCGATGCTCACCGAGGCGGTGAACGACCACCTGCGCGTCCTCTACAGCGATCACCAGGTCGAAGTGCAGAGCGGCGGCATCCACCAGGTCAAGCCGTGGTTCGAGGGCCGTGTCGACTTTGCGCCGGTGGTCCCCTTCGCGGGGGACGACGACTTTCCGCTGCAAGGCGGGTCCGTCGCGTACTTCCTCGATCGCAAGGCGGCCACCTTCGTCTTCAAGCGTCGGTTGCACCTCATCACGCTGTTCGTGTTCCGCGCGGAAGGCGTGCCCTGGCCGGCGGTCGCGACCGTGCCGGTGGGCGACGTGCGTGGCACTCTCGAGAGCTCCCGCGGGTTCCATGCGCTCCTCTGGAGAAGGGGCGACCTGGGCTACGCGCTCGTATCCGACGTCGACCCGAAGGACCTGGAGACGCTCGCGGACAGAGTGGCGGGAGGCGAGTGACGAGCGACGCTGGGAACCAATGACAGGGGCCGCCGTTGTCACGGGCATGAACCAAATCCAGCGACTCCTCGACTTCCTGTTCAACCCTCCGCTCACCGCTCCTCGGTCCACCCTGGTCATGCGCCTCATGGTGGGAGGCGTGTTCCTCTCCGAGGGCATCCTCAAGTTCGTTTATCCGAACCAGGGAGTGGGACGTTTTACCAAGCTCGGCATTCCGATGCCCGAGATGACGGCCACCTTCATCGGCGGTCTCGAGATCGTCGGCGGCATCCTGCTGATCGCGGGTCTCTTCACGCGCCTCATCGCAATTCCGTTCATCGTCGAGATGGTGGTCGCCATCCTGACGACGAAGATCGCGCTCTATCTCGGAACGTCTCCGCTGCCGCTCCCGCCGGCGCTGCCCAAGGTGGGCTTCTGGGCGGTGATGCACGAGACGCGCTCCGACTACGCCCAGATTCTCACCTCGATCTTCCTGCTGGTCGTGGGTCCGGGCTCCTGGTCGCTCGACGCCCTGCTGCGCCGTCGCCGCGAGGCCCGGGTCGCTCCGCAGCCCTCCGAAGAGGGTCGTCTGCCTCGTTCCTCGAAAGGACGGACCCATGAGCTCCCGCAAGCGGACGCGGGCGTTTGACGCTCGCGTGCCCCGGCGGCCGGAGGGGTGGAAGATCGCCATCTCGATCGGCGCAGCGCTCGTCGTCGCTCCCGTGATGGCCCTGGTGCTCATCGTCGTTCTCGCCGCGGTGCTCCCGGTGCTCCCGTTCCTCCTGACGCTAATCCTGGGCACCTGGGGGAGTGGCCAGCGTCGTCGACGGCCCCGATCGACCCCCGCGCTGCCTCCCATCGTGTTTCGTCGGTCGGTGGGCCACCCAGCCGCCTCTTGATCCGCAGACCAGGCGGCGGCGAATGCCGTCCTCGTCCTGGGAAGTCACGACGGAGTCCGTTGGGCTTTTGCCCGACGGGCTCCTCGTTTCGTCAAGTCCCTGCCAAATTGGACCTGACCCCTGGTTCGGCGCGGACCAGAATGGCGGAGCGGTCGCCGCCGCCCGCGCTCCTCCGTGACGGCGCTGCCCATCGTCGTGGCGAGGTACGGTTCGTTGTAAAGTGTCCGCGCCAACCACGCGACGAAACGACTGGGCACGAACTCGCGCACGAAGGTGGCCAAGAACACGTTCGTCCACCGCGCCGTGAGGAATGGCCAGGGGGGACTCCGATACCGCGCCGTCCGAAGAGGCCCTCCGGCTCTGTCGAATGCTCACAAATAGAGCGTCAATGTTGCCACGGTGGTTCTGGGAGGAGCCGCCACGATATGAATCCCAGGTGAGGCGCGCTGCTGGCCGGGTAGCTGGCTCCAGTTCGACACGAAGTACTCCTCGTCGTCGGGGTACTCGAGCCCGAATACATTGTACATGTCGACTCCCAGCTCGACGAAGCGATAGCGCAGCGAAGCCTGTGCGTTGAGGATGTTCTTCGCAGGAGCGAGGATCACGTCGTTCACGTGACGTTGGCCGAGGAGCGTGTACCCAATGCCGGCGCGTCCCGTGAGCGGCACGCCATGCACTCGAAAGAGCGTTCCGTGCGCGTTGACGTCCGTACGCAAGAGAAAGGTCGGGACGTTGGGCACGTAATGCGAGGTGCCGACGAAAAGAGTGTTGAAGTGCGCCGTCTGCAGCGACAGCGCGCTCGAGGCAAGCAGCCACCCGTTGGGCCGCGCGAGGAACGAACCGACGATGCCCCGACGCGTGCTGGCGCCCTCCGTGGTCAAGCCACCCGAGTCGACCTCGAAGACGAGCTCGTTGGCGACGTTCGCCTGAAAGGCCGTCAGCGTCGTTACGAATCGTCCTTTCCCGATGTCCGATTTTAGGCCCGCCTCGAAGCTGGTCACCCGCGAATACGGATCGCCGGGCTTGCAGGGCAAGACATCGTAGGGCGACACGCCGGTCACCTTGACGGTCGGTGCGTTGCACAAGGTGAGACTCGCCGCGTCGAGCGATCGAAAGCCCTCGCCCGCGGAGACGACCGGGGTCAGCTCGGGTATCGCGTCGTAGGCGATGGTGCCCCGCGGCCCCGGCGCGACTCCGGTCACGTTGGTGGCCGATCCCGGGAGCGCCCCGCTCGGGATGGGTGGCACTACGCCAGCCAGATTGTCATTGATGGCAACGTCGAGAAAGTCACCTCGCACTCCCCCGGAGATCCGAAGCTTCTCCCAGAATCGCGCGTCGACGTCGACGTAGCCGGCAAAGTCGATGGTGTTCAGGGTGTAGTTCCAGCGGTAGTCCCAAGGATCGAGATCTGCGGGGTTCACGAGATCCTTACTTTGGTTGGTGTGACCGGCGCGCAGCGATACGCCGGGCTCGACGACAATCTCGATCGACTGGCCTAACCGCACCAGCTTCGGGTGAACGAGTGCGGTCATACCCCATGCGGTCTCGACGTTGGTGAGTTGCCAAAGGTCTCCGAGGCTCGCCAGCTGCGGCTGAAGGTTCGAGCTGTCCTGGTCTCCCGTGTAATTTTGGCGCGAGAGGAAGTTCGTCCACATGACCCAGGGCGCGACCTCGAAGCGCGCACCGGTGCTGGTCGTGTGATCGAGCTGGGCGGCGACGATGACGCGCACAGCCTGAACCCCCTGCGCCGGTTGTGCGCACGACGCCGACGCGCAGTTGCTGGGGAAGTACGAATTGAAATATTTGTACGCATCGTAGTACCCGACGCGCCCTGCGTTGATGTCGTCCAACCGCACGACCCCGGGAAGGGCCGCGCTCGAGCCATATCCGGTGGCCAGGATGCGCAGGTGGTCGCTGTCGGTCAGATCCACGCCGTACTGCGCATTGACCGACGCGGACTTGGCCGCGCGGTCTTGTCCGAAGCCTTGCGTCTCTCGCAGGGCAAAAGCCGCAAAGGTCTCGTCGCTCGCGCCCTCGGGCGCGGCGATACCGACGACGCGTGCCTGATTGAAAGAGCCGTACGTCACCCTCTGCTGGTAGCCGCGTTCGGTCACGCCCAAGTCGAACATCGCGCTTCCCGCGATCGCAGCGTCGCCCTGACGGGGATCGTAAGGACCTTCGAGCACACGAATGCTCCGGACGACTTCCGGGATGATGAAGTTGACGTCGGCATAGCCCTGGCCGTGGATGTGCAGCGGGATATTGATCGGTACTTCGCCGATTTTCATCTCGATGCCGGAGCCGTAGTCCAGATCGAAGCCGCGCAGGTACACGTCGTTGCCCAGGCCCTCGCCGTCTTCATGGTCCACGAAAAACCCCGGCGCTGCGGACAGCATCTCGCTGGTCTGTTGGTGTGGAGCGGCCGTGAGCGTCTCGCGATCGACGCGAATGTCGCCGAGGCCGCGTGGAGAGGACCAGCCGACGCCGCGCACCAGAACCTCCTCGGGCCGGGCAGCCGGCCCGCTCCCGGCCACGGGGGGGGCCCCCGCTGCGGGCAGAGCCGGCGTTTGGGCTGTCACGGGCGCCGCGGGTGGCGTCGGTGAGGTCGGTGACGTCGGCGTCGGCGGGTGGAAGACGACGACGTACTCGATGCGCGAGCGAATGGGCTGACCGTCCCGTGAGGACGAGGCAAACCTGGCTGTCTTCGCCGCTTCGACAGCAGCATTGACGAAAGCATCGCTCGCGTCGCGCGGCAGACGCGAGATCTCGACGGCCGACTCCACACGACCTGTCTCATCGACGACCAGCTGCAGGGCGACCTGCGTTTCGCGAGGCGGCTCGCCGGCGGGATACACTGCGACGATCGGGTCGAGGGCCTCCGCCTGTCTCAGCTGCGCCCGCGCCGCGCCGGACAGCGCGACGATCACCAGAGAGCACGCCGCTCCCAGGGCTCGCGAGCGGCCGCGGAGTCGCGTCAAAAGCCTGGCCCTGTGCAGATGCTCACATCAGGCTCCACTGGCCGTTACTGAGGCCTGACACCGCGCTGTCCCCGGGCCCGTTGGAAAAAAACGGATAGATCAATCCGTCGGGGGTCGGCGTGATGAACATGACCGTTGCGCTCGCGCCTGGTTGGATGGGCGCGATGGTGGAGTCCGACGGGAAACAGGCACTGGCCGGGCAGCCTGCCGGCAACGATGAGTAGACATCGCAGACGCTGACGCAGGCTACCTGAAACCCGTGCGGTTTCGTGCCATTGTTGGTGAGCGTGAGCGTGATGTTGGCGTCGTTCTGCGTGCCGATGATGTTTTTCATGGTGGCGCCGCTGTCGTCGTCGGGAGCGATCGCGGTGAATTCATTATCGTCCACGCCGATATCGACGACGTAGGCCCCGCCGACGATTCCGTCATGGTCGGGGAAGCACGTGGCCGCACTGAGCGTTCCGCCAGCGTCGGGATTGACGGTGGTGCAGTCCACGGCGCCGGGGGGAGCGTCGTTCGAATTGGTGCTGCAGCGGAGAAGGAGGAGGGCAGAAAATCCTGTCGCACCGAGTGCGGTTCGGAGAGACTCTTTGGAGCGCCAGTGTGCCATCCCCGCCACGGTAGGCGGGTTGTTGGAGACTTGGTATCCGAGGATCCTCGGATACGGGTAGATCGCTCCCTGAACGATGCCCCCCCTGGCGTACCCCGGCCTCGGCTTGCCCGCGCATGCGATCCTGCCGTCACCGCCGTCCCCCCGGGCAACCGCCGCCCTGTCCGGCCGGACCCCCTCGGATCGTCGGATGCGGAGGGTGCGACTCCGTCGTAAGCTGATGCGCCCATGGAGACCGTTCAACCCCGCGTACGACCTTCTGGCGACACGAAACTCGCAGCGTACGTCGGCGTGGGGATGCTCATCGGCGCCGCGTATGTCGCTTTCGATATACTGTCCGAAACACGCCTCGCGCACGGCACGCTCACGGGTGCGCTTGCGGACGTGCATACGGTCGTCGACCGCGCCGGCCCCCTCATCGTCGGGGGGACGTTCGGCGTGATGGCCCACTACCTGGTCCTTCGCAAGAAGCTGATCCTTGCCGAGAGCATGGCGGCTCGCGCCGAAGCGTTCAGGGTGCGCCTGCTCAAAGTCGAGCGGGACCAAGCCGTCTGGATCCTCGTTGCCGCAGTTCTGCACGAATTGAACAATCCGCTGCACGCGCTCGGCCTCCTCCTCGACGAGCACGTGACCGAGCAGGACGTGGCCGGGCAGTCGGACTTGCTCGAGCGTGCACGCGGACACGCCGACCGGGCTTGCGAGCGGCTCGCGGCGTTGCGCACTTTGCGGGGGTCCCCCGAGCCCGATCTACGGCGGGTCGTCTTGGGGCAGGTCGTCTTGGCGGTGGTCGACGACGTCAGGCCGCTTGCCGCCAAGGACGGAGTCTCCGTCGAGGCCGAGTACGATTCCGGCGTCGAGGCGCGGGCCGACCCCACCTATGTCCGCACCATCCTCGAGAACCTCATTGACAACAGTCTGTGCTCCATTCGTAGCAGCGGCGGGAGTCGAATCACGATTCGCGTCCTGACGGTGGGCGGCATCGCGATGGTGCGCATAGGGGACGATGGGCCTCCCATCGATGTAGAGATACGGCGGCACCTCTTCGAGCCGCTGCGCTCGACAAAGACGCAGGGACTTGGTCTAGGTCTTCCGATCTCTCATGCGCTGGCAAGGGCCATGGGGGGCGACCTGTCGCTCGATGGGAATGGCGGCAAGGCGTTTCTCCTCGCGCTGCCTCTCAGCGGACAGCGCGACGAGCACGCGGAGCGTCCAGGATGAAGCGTACGGTCCTACTCGTCGAGGACGAACGAGACACACGCGATGTTCTATGCCGCGCCATCGAGCGGCATGGCTTGACGTGCCTCACCGCCGGTGCCCCTGAGGCCGCCATGACGCTGGCGCGAGGGGCGATGCTCCTCGACGTGGTGGTTACGGACGTCGTGATGGGTGGCGACGACCGAGCCGGTCTCCGGCTGCTTCGCGATCTTCGTGAAGCCGGTATTCGCGCGCCGGTGGTCGTCATCACGGCGTTTGCCGATGTCGAGAAAGTGAAGATAGCGCTCAACGAAGGGGCCGCCTACCTGCTGGAAAAGCCGTTTCGTGCCGCCGAGCTCATCGCCGCCGTCGAGCGCGCCTGCCAACAGCGTGGCAGTATGCGCGAGGCCGTCGATGGCGTCCTGGCCACAGCGAGTCTGACGGAGAAGGAGTTCGCCGTCGCGCAGCGGTTGCTCGAGGGAATGACGGCCACGGAGATCGCCGCCCGCGACCACAACAGCGAGAAGACCATCCGCCAGCACATCACTCAGATCTACGTGAAGTGTGGCGTTGCCAATCGCGCCGAGCTTTTCCGAAAGGTTTATCTGCGCTGATGAATCTCGGATGCCCCCCCTGGCGGCACCCCGGGCCCCGGTTCGTCGGACCTGCACGGTCCGGGGCGGCCACGAGGACGTGGCGGCGGTCCATCCCGGCGTGCGGGCGTGCGTCGACGAGTTTCGAAAGGAACCTTCCGTCCCCCGCGCGTGCTGGGACCGCCACGGTGGCCAGGCACGCGAGCACGAGCAGACAAGGGCCCCGATGCCCGTCACGCCGGTCGGCGAGACTGGCGGTGATGATGACGAGGACAGCGCGCCTGTCCTGTCGCGACGACGACCGTGCGTTACCGGGCGGGGCTTCCGGTCCGGTAATTCATCCCCACGCCTCCTTCTTGAGCACCTCACCGGGTCGCGTGGGCGGCGGCAGTCTACGGGTAGGACCGGGGTAGCATTCCGGGACGCAGACCTCGGCGCGCCGCGGCTACGAGGCATGGCCGGGCAGGGGCGTGGGGGGCCTCGGCGAGCTCGGTATTGAGCTCCGGCGGCCGCGCCTGGGCTTCGGCGAGCTCAGTCGCGAGCCGCCGGTTGGGATCGTCCTGCCGCTCGATCGCGGAAGCGACGGTGGTCTGTTCCAGTTCGCCAACTCCGGGAGGGCTTTCGGCGATCGCGTCGTGGCCTTGCTTCGCGATAGGTCGCGGGCGACGAGCCTGTAGCGCTGCTGCTCTCTCATGATCCAACGTCAATTCTGCCCGTTTCCGGGGAGGACGAGAAGAGTCCGTGGGGCCGCGGCCTGCCTTGGATCGCGGTACTGCTCCCGCTGCCCGGGCGCCCCTGACCGATGATGTCGATGTTATCGGTGGTCCGCTTGGAGGTCTCCGCGGCAGCTGCCCATCGCGGCCATGGCGACAGCAATGGGAAGGACGGAGGACTCGGTACGCACGCTGGAACGGTACCGGGATGACCTCATCGAGCAGGTGCTCGTGCAGGCGGTGCCAGAGTAGGGCGGGTGACCCTCCCTCGGCACACCACCGCAGCATGTCAGAAAGCTCCTCGGAGAAGGGGAACGCTCAGCGTCGGCGTGAGCGGCATCCAGGACGGTGCGCCGGCGAGGTCGTGCGTCATGGAGGGGGGACGAAGTCGGACATCCGAGGGCGTCGATGGCTCCAGAAGCATGGAGTGGAGTTGGTTGCCCAGGGTCGGAGCAACGTCTCCGGACACGTTTGAGTGCCGGTTCGTGAGGAGGAGAACGATGCCGACGACGACAGTGGCCGCGCCGCTGCCCATGAGGATTCCCCCCGTCCTTTGGTCAGAGGGGCTGTTCACGGAGCCCCACGTCGCGCCCGCCATGCTGCCCTGCAGCAGGAAGCCCAGGCCCGTCAAGCTGGTGATGCCGCCCACCGCAACCGCGACGATTCCTGCGATGAAGAGAGGGATCGACTACAGTCCGTCACCAACATGCTCGCGCTGCGAAAGTCGCGCACTCGAGTACCTCGGGAACTCGGTCGATCACGCCTATTTCGACGAGGAGTGGTTGGCGAGCACCCCGCGGTGGCCCCGCTGGTCAAGCTCTTGAACGGCGAACGCTTCGTCGACTTCTCTCTCCTCGACGGCGGCGTCCTCGTCGATCGGGCGGCGGACGGTTGTCACCCCGGCCCGGCGTCCAACGAGATCTTCGCTCGTCGCATGCGGGATCGGTTCGAGCACCTTCAGTCGAAGGAGCGACCCGCTTCGATCGCGGCGAGCGCTTGATGGGACCGACGTCGTCCATGTGGCGCGCCGCCATCGTGGCGATGGGCCTGTCGGCATTCGCATCGAGCGCCTGCTGCAAGGTCCGGATTACACCAGACTCGTTCGTCCTGCACCGCGCAGTGCCGCTGCCGGTCATGTCCGAGACCGAATCGAGGGCGAACGTCGAGCTGGCTGTGTCACCCGGCGTCGTACTTCGCGGTTGGTACCTCCACGCACCCGGCAATCGGCGCCTCGTCATCTTTTTCCACGGTAACGGCGCTGGCGTCCTGTCCTCGGCCTGGGCCCTCAACTGGCTCGGCGCGGAATTCGACGCCGACGTGCTCGCCTTCGACTCCCGCGGGTTCGGGTTTTCGGACGGCCCGGCGGACATCGACGCGATGATCGACGATTCGCTCCGCATCTACGACTACGCGATCAAACAGGGCAGATCCGAAGAGACCAAGCAGGGCAGATCCGAAGAGCCTCCGATCGTCATCGGTCAATCGATGGGTTCCTCGTCGGCCATTCACATCGGGGCGAACCGACCGGCGACCGGGCTCCTCCTCCTCGCGCCCCTCATCTCCTACCGCGACGTGATCGAGGCGATCGATCGAGCTGCCCCATGGTACGTGCACGTTGAAGCCGATGAGACGCTCATCGGGCTGCGCAGCTCTCCGCTCCTCGACCTGGCGCACATCCGCGCCGCTACGCTCATCGTCGGGGCCGCAGAGGACAGGCTCGCGACGCCGCGGGTGGTCGCGCGGGTGCACGACTTGTGCGCCGCCCCGGTTCGCCAGACCTGCACGGTCCAGGGCGGCCACGAGGACGTGACGGCGATCAATCCCCGCGTGCGGGCGTGCATCGACGACTTTCGAAGGAACCTTCCGTCCCCCGCGCATCCTGCGATCACCGGGGTGCGGGAGGACGGATAGGGCACGAGGGCAGCCCATCGCCGCCGTGTCGGCGCCCCGCGATCGCGCGCTACATTCGAGGGGAGCCTGCCGATGGTGAGAACTCTAGCGTGAGCCGGGCATCTGGCCTCCGGTGGTGCGTGTTCCTTGCCGTCGCGCTCGGCTTGCATCTGGCGTTCTACAGAGCCCTGGACACGGGGAGCCGTCCGCCGGCAGAAGGCGAGAGCATGCCCAATGGCGAGACCGCTGTCACCGTGGTCACGGCCGAGCCCGATGAGCGTCCGCGGCCGGTACGGCCGCCGGATGAGCGTCCGCCCGAGGCGACCTCCTCGCACGGGCCGCGCGGCGCCGTCGCAAGTCCGCCGACTTCACGGGCTGGAGCGCTCGGGGGCGCAACAGTCCGGATCGAGAGCTCGCATATGGGGACTAGCCCCTCGTCCCGCGAGTCGCCACTCGCGAGCGGCGATCGGGACTGGTCGTTGCCCGTCACCGGGATGGGGGACGTCACGTCCCGAGAGTTCATCGCCCCCGCTCTCCCTCCCCCCTCGGCGGGGCCCGACGACAGCGGCGGGTTCCTCCATACCGGGGGGCTCACCGAAGCGCTCGACGCTCACGACACCGCCATCGGCCTGACCCGCGCAGGCCCCCTCTTGACCGTCCTCGAGAACGCCGTCGGGGAAGCCGCTGCGCCCTTCGAGGGGATCGCCACCTTCGACGTCGGCGTCGACACGGACGGCAACGTCTTCGCGACGGTGCTCGACTCCAATGGGGACGCTGAGGGGTGGAGACAGGTGGCAAGCGCGGCGCGCGCCGCGGTGGATCCGAAGCGCGTTCGCATTCCGCCGCACGCGCGCGGATGGCACGCGATCGTGAAGGTCGAGGCGAAGGTCCAGTACCCGAACGCCCTCGATCCGAAGAAGCTCGGCACCAAGGTCGAGGCATCGCCCACGGCAGTAACGCTCACCTCGATCGGCAAGGTCTGCAGCGTCCGGATCACGCTCGGTCTGACCCTCGTGCCCATCCTCGGCGGTTGCGATCCTTCGAACATCGGGGCGCACACGCTTCGCGTCGTGCATGGGAGCATCGTGAGCGAGGGGCGCTTCTGATGCACGTTCGCAGCGTGACGACCGCCTCGCGTGCGTCGGTCCATGCCCCCGGGGCGCGCCGGCCGACTCGCGGTTCGGTTCAACGACCGTCGCGCGCTGCGTATCGATCGGCATCAGCGGACCGGTGGCGGGCTCGCGGCGGCGCCGCTCACGTCCCGGTCGAACCGTGCGACGCATTGGCGCACCGACGGATTCTCCGGACGCACGTCGCCGCGGCCGCCATCGACGGCGCATTCCTGCTTTGCCGATGAGCGGCAGGCGGTGTCCACCTTGCGAATCATTTCGGGCGTCGCGAGCTCGTCGCCCTTGCCATGAACGAACAGGGTCGGCGCGGTGACGGCGCGGAGGTCGATCTCCGGTGATAGGTCGACCCGTGCGAGCGACTCGTCCGGGACGATCTTACATCCGTGCTTGGCACGACCGACCGCCGCGACCAGGTCGCCGAAGGAGGAAAAGGGCGACATCAGGATGAGGGAGCGAACTGGCCGGACGCTGGCGACGCGGGCGGCAGACGCCGTCCCAAGGGCCTCGCCGATCACCACGACGGGCCGCTCCGCGCCGGCGGCCCGGGCACGGACGAATTCGTATTCCGGCAGCGCGTCCTCGACCATCGAGCGAAGCGACGGGACGCCGTCGGAGAACCCGTAGCCCCGGTAATCGAAGGCGAAGACATCGGCATCCAGCGCATCGCTGAACGCGTAGAGGGTCGACATGGTGTCGAGCATCGTCGAGGCATTGTCGTAAAAGAAGAGAACGTCCTGCCGGCTGCCGGGCCTCGATAGAAGCCAGCCGCGGAGGGTCGTTCCGTCCGTAAGCGCCAGGTCGATATTGACCTGGGATACCGCGTCGGACATGGGCGGTCGCGGCTCCACGCGCGCATGCAGGAGGGCTGCCTGCCCGACTCTTTGGGTGCAGCCTGACATGGCGGTGAGGATTCCCAGGGCGATCACGAAGGGGGACGACTGCGGCGGAGATACCCATCGAACCATTACGGACCGCGAGGCTACATCGAGGCGGGCGGAGCCAGCGACACGAAGCCGTCACCAAAAAGGTCCTCGACCTCCTCTGGTCGCCGCTCGGCGCCACCGTCGTGCAACGGCGCCGTCGAGACCCGACGCACCCATGTACACGCTCATGCCGCACCCGGCCCAGCTCACGCAAGCCAGCGCGCGTCTCGGCCGGCCGGGTCTCCTTGCAACCGTTCTGTCCAAAGGACGCGCGCCCGCTCCGGCTCTCTCATTCCACGTCGGTCGCTGTGAGCGTGAGGATGTGCGTCGCAAACTCGTCAAAGGACATGATGCGCAGTCCTGTGCGTGCGCGGACCGCGACGGCATGGAAGTTCTCGTCCTGGGTGACGAACACGTCCGCGTACGCGGCGTCGCGGAAGTGCGTGGCATCCATCATGTCGGGCATGGCCTTCAGCGAGTTCTTGCTGGTGAGTTCCTTCTCCGTCTCTACGAAGACGAAGAGGATCTTGGCGAAGTAGAAGCTCTCGCCGAACCAGAAGGTCGGAAGGTAGTCTGGGCCGGGCCACGAGCCGGGACGCATGCGAAGGCCAATCGCCGCAGCGTCCTCGCGCATCTCACGCTTCGCAAAGTCCCGGACGACGGCCGTCCAGCGCTCCTTCGAATCGCGCGTGACGTCGAAGTCGTAGCCGACGAAGACCTCCTTCTGCTTCAGCTTCCGCCGGAGCGTCAGCTCGAGTTTCTTGCGATCCCAATCGTTCTTGATCGCGCGACCCGCGCTGAGGCGGAGGTAGAACTCGATGAGGGTCAGGTATTGGGCACCTCCCTGCTCGCCGTACACCGCCGACAGCTCCCATCCCACCGGGGTCGTGACGAAGGGCCGGATCAGGTCGCGACGCGACAGGTCGAGAAGGCGTCGGCGAAGCTCCGCGAGCTGGGCCTCGGCGAATCCCTCACGCTTGAAGCAGTAACGGACGGCGTTGGCGTCGAGAAGCACCGTTGGGCGAGCGAGACCGCGAAAGACGAACATCGAGCTGCGGCGAGGGTAGCGGCCGCCGCGTCGGCGTCGAACCGCCCTGCAGCCGGTTGAACGCGTCGACGGCCTGTCTCAAGGAAAGCCGGAGACGCCACGATCGCCCCGGGGCGGAGTGGCGCGGGAACCGCAACCCAACGCTGGGCGCACCTGCCGGCGCGAAGGTGAGCGGCAGTCGCTCTCATCGCGCAGAACGGGCCTGACGGCGCCGACCCTGCTCTTGCTTGCGGGCAGAGCCACGGGGGGCACCGGACCCGGCGCATCCCGAGGGTACGCGGCAGGCCCCCCACCGCAAGAAGGGTGCACGCACCCAGACTGTGGCCTTCGAGGCTTGCGGCGTAGCAATTCGCGGGGGGTGCATGCACGCGGGTGCATGCACCGGAAGGGCGGCTTTTCCGGCAAGACGGGCGTGCGCGCGAAGGGGCCATGGACTACGAAAGCAACGGCGCTTGCAGCGTCGCAGACGAGGTGGATCGTGAGTGACGCGGCTTCGAACGGTGCAGCGCACGACTGGCGCGCGTGGCAGGCCGAGAACACCAACGCGGCCACCCTCCGACTACCCGCCCTGGTACTTCGCCACGCCCGTCATGCCGGAGTACTCGCCGCCTGCCGGCGCGCGCGCCCACCAGATCGTGGGTCGCGTGGGCGAGGGCAGGCGAGCCATGTCGATTTCGATCGCGCGCTCGCCCGTCTGGGAGCGCGACCCATCGGGGAACGTTCGCTGGGTCCCGGAGGACGTCGTCGGAGGATACTTCCCGCCCCGCTGGAGTTGACCGACGACGAGGTTGAGTCCGACCGCATCCACGAGCTTCACAGGCGCGAGTGGTACGAGTGGTGGTGGAGTCAGCAAGCGTTGCTGCGCGTCGAGGTACAGCCCGAGGCTTCGCGGACAGACGCCCCTCGCCGAAACGCCCGGCACTGCGGTCACTGCGGTGCCGTCAACGCGCACTCCACCGAGTGGTGCCTTCGAGAAGACGAGCGGAAGCACGCGGCGATGCGCCAGCAGGCGCAACTCAACGCGGACGCTTTGCTCGAGCGTGGCTCGTCGTCCCTCCGCCGAACACCGCGCCCTCGCTGGCGACCGTCGCCTTGGATCGCAAGCTTTTCGACCGCTGGCACGAGGCGATGCGCGGAGAGTGCAGCGAGAAGTGGTGGACCATTCGCGGCTACCACTTCGATCGCCTGGCCGACCACTTCGCAAACCTTGCCGCCATCGCGGACGAGTCGCGTCGTTCGGAGTACAACGCCGCGGCGCTCGCGCGATGCAGCGCGGCGACCTTGAAGAAGGAACTGGGCACGCTGAGGTCGTTCGCGCAGTGGTGCAAAGGGCAGGGGTGGGGGTTCACTCCTCCGGAGATCGAAGGACCGACCAAGAAGCAGAAAGGCACCCGCGATCCGAACCGCAAAGGCGCCGCCGTGGAGCTTTCCGCGGCGGAGGTCGAGGCGCTCATCGCGCACCTGCCCGAGCAGACCTCGCGTGCGCGGCGCAAGGGCGATCCGCTCCGACCAATCCGCGACGCCGTGCTCGTAGAACGGGACACGGTCTTGCGCCCGAGCACCATCGAGCGGCTTCGCGTTCCGAACCACTCCAGCCAGGGCGACCCGGCGAGCTATTCATCGCGGCGGCCATCGACAAGGAGGAGTACGAGCGCCCGCTGCCGCTGACGCCGCGCCTGGCGGAGCTGTTCGCGCGCCGCGCCGCCGCGCTCTCGAGCGGCAAGGGTCTCCTGTTCGGCGAGTACCAATCGGCGCTGCGCCCGTACTGGTACGACGCGGCAACGGCGGCGGGGATCGACGAGCGTCGCGCACGCGCGATCAGCGTCTACGACTTCCGGCACGCAGCCGCCAAGCGCTTCCTCGACGCGACGGGCAACGTTCGCGGCACTGCCTTCATGCTCGGCCATCGGAACGCCACCGGCTCGACCCATCGCTACACCAAGCCCGACAAGCCGGCCGCGGACCGCCTCGTAGACGCGCTAGGCCGGCCCGAGGCTAGTGCAGCTCCATCCGCCGCCGCAGCCATCGTCGTCGCACCTCCCGCCCCGCCGCCCGACGCCCTTGACTCGACGGAACCCTGCGACTATTCGTCCGTTCCCCCTCGCGAAGGTGGCGGAATTGGCAGACGCACTAGCTTGAGGTGCTTGGAGCGGGGGACCGCGGAGGCGAAGGAGGGGCCGCCGGGACTGCTGGCCAGCGTCGAAGGATGCTTGGCCTACGGGCTGGCGCTCGCGGCAGAGGCGGGGAGGTGGGACATTGTCAGCCAGCTGGGTCGCGCGCTGGAAGCACGCCGCAGCGGGTGAGGGATGTGCCCGGGCCCGGTCCCGGGCGAGGTGGTCGGGCGGACGCGGTCGACTCGCCCGACGCTCTCGTGGTCATGAGCTCCGATCCCAGGTGCGAGCTCGTCTGGCGCCGTGGAAGAGACAAGTCGAATCGAGTACGGTTTTTGAGTGACGATCGAGATTGTTCCCGGAGTGACAGCCGACCCGCAGGTCGCGTTCGGCAAGCCCGTCATCGCGGGAACCCGCGTTCCAGTCGTCCTTGTGCTCGGCCAGCTCGCGGGGCGCGTCACCGTTGCGGAGCTGCGTGCGCAGTACGACCTCACCGAGGACCAGGTCTTCGCCGCCATGCGCTACGCGGCCTGGCTCGCGGAGCAAGAAACGGTTCGCGCCACCGCCGGTTGAGACGTGGCACGGTTTCTCATCGACGAGTCGTTGCCACGCGCCGTGACTCGCGAGCTGACGGCGGCAGGGCACGACGCCGTCGACGCGCGCGACGAGGGTCTGCGCGGTACACCCGATGCTGCCGTCCAGGCGCGGGCAGCCGCCGAAGGCCGCATCCTCGTCTCGGGCGACGTCGACTTCGCGAACGCGCTCCGCTTCGCGCCAGGATCGCATCCGGGAATCGTCGTTCTTCGCGTGCCAAACGTCTGGGCGCCAGCCGAGCGTGCCCGCCGAGTCGCTGCCGTGCTCGACGAGGTCCTGCTGTCGAGGGTCACGGGAGCGATTGTCATCGTCGATGCGGTCCGAGTTCGCGTGCTGGCGCCACCGGGGAGGTGAGCTCGAGTCAGTCCTATCGTGGAGACCGCGCGACGGAGTCGCCTCTGCGTCTTCAACTCCCGCGAAGCCAATGACGATACGCTTCGAGCCACTCCCAACCCGCTGGTTGTGGCGACGGCATCGGAAGGTCGAGAACCCCGATCGCCTGCCGCCCGGAGCCCCGCGCACAAATGGCGACGATCCCGTTGTCGTCGCGTAGCTCGAAGCGTTTCACAGTCGCGACCACACCGAGTACCTCGGCCTCAAACGGCATCGCGAGGTTCTCTTCGATGACAGTGAACCAGCCGATCGCCTGTTCGCCCTCGTCGTACGCGTCGACCGTCGCCTCTTCGACCATCTCTGCGAGCCTCGCGGCGCTGATGCTGCCTCTCGCTTTGCGACCCCTCCCGATCTTGCGATGGTCCGCCTTCATCGCAGAACCCACTCGGGGAACTCGTCGCCTCGGTTTGGCGCCGACTCGTGATCGAGCGTGCGCAAGATGTCGTCGTGGTCGACGGTCAAATCGTCCGCTGGCTCTGCGTAACCCAGCGGTGCCTCGCCGCGTGCGTAGCCGATGGCACGGTAGCTGCGGAGACGCTTCTCGAACATCCTGAGGAGCACGGGCACCTCGCGGTCGACGTAGTCGAAGATTCGCACCTCGCGTTTGCCTGGATGCAGCCGGTGAAGCCGACCAGCGTATTGCTCGAGGGTACCTTTCCACGATATGGGCAGCGCCAGGAACAGCGTGTCGAGACGCGCGTCGTCGAATCCCTCGCCGATGTATCGCCCAGTCGCGAGTAACAGTCGCTCTTCGTTCGGCGGGATCGCCTCCAGTTGCGCGCGCACCGCGCGATCCACTCTCGCGCCCATGCCGCCTTGGAGGATGACAAGATGGCGCGTGACGCGTGCAAGGTTCTCGGCAAAATACTCGAGGTGGTCCCTGCGCTCAGTGAGCAGCAGGGGCGCCCTACCCTCCTGAAGCGCGCGAATGACGTCGTTCAGGATTGTCGCATTCCGCGCCTCGTCGCGCGCAAGCGCGGGGTAGAGGTCTCGGATCCCCTGGTGCCGCTCGGATTGCGGCGCGCAAAAGGACGTCTCGCGTACGATCAGTCGGTGCTCGAAGGGGCGTGCCGCGGCCTGCGCCTTTGCGTCGATCTTGAAGCGCACGGGGCCAAGCTGCATGCGGATGATTGGGTGATGGCCGTCGCGGCGTTGGGGTGTTGCCGTGAGCCCGACGACGTAGCGAGCATTCACTTCGCGAAGGACACGCTCGAACTGGACGGCTGCGACATGGTGACACTCGTCGACGATGACCTGTCCGTACCCGGCGACCAGATTGGAGACCGAGTCCTTCCGCACCAGACTCTGGATCATCGCGACGTCAACCTGTCCCGTCGGCGTGCGCTTCGCCCCCGCGACCTGGCCGATGTCCTTCCGATCGAGCCCCAGGAACAGCGCCAGCTGGGCGAGCCATTGGTCGAGCAGCGGTCGGCGGTGGACCAGGATCAACGTCGTGCACGCTCGCGACGCCACGAGGTAGGTGCCGATCACCGTCTTGCCCACGCCGGGCGGCGCGACGAATACGCCGATGTCATGGGCAAGCAGCGCTCGCGCGGCGGCTTCCTGGAGTGGGGTCAACGTGCCACGGAAACGAAATTCGAGCGGCTTACCGACAACTCGCTGGTCGACGACGTCGAGCGCGATACCATGACCGCGGAGCAGTTCCCGTAGGTCGGTCTCGCAGCCGCGCGGCATGGCCACATGCTTCGGGAGATCCTCGGCACACGAGATGACTCGCGGCGTGATCGCGGTAGAGAGGCGTAAGCTCTGCCTTCTGTAGAACTCGGGGTTCTGGAAGGCGGCGAGACCCTTGATCTCGTTCAGGAGCGGCGAGGGGATGCCGTCCCTGGCGATGAACAGGCGCTGTGCGAGCACTACCGATACCCGCGCCGGCATCGGGCCCCCCACATCGCGAGCACGCGGAGTCCCGGAGGCCGGACGCGTCCACGGAGTCGTTTTTTCTTCGTCTCCGGTCGCCTCGGCGACGCGAAGGCCGACGACCGTCCTGGCGCGCTTGGCATCGAGGGCGATCCGCTCGACCGCCACAGCGTCGATCCGCTGAACGGACGCGAGGACGGACCACTGCTGGTCGTCGGGATAGGCGTTCAGCTCCTCGTCGAGGAACACGGAGTTGCGCTCCTGCCGAGGACCGTGCTGGAGCGGCAATGCGATGAGGTTTCCGAGTCCGCCGCGCGGCATGGTGTCCTGGCTGGGAAAGAGTCGGTCGTACGAGTCCAGGCCAAGCTCGGGGCGCGACACCATCGTCTCGGTGATGAGATGGCAGCCCATCTCGCGCGCACTGGCGGCCGGGACAGGTTCCGAAAAGAAGAACCATACGTGCGCGCCGTTGCCGGATCGCGACCGCTCCACCAGAGCGGGTACCCCCAGTCCTCGCGCGGTCTCCGTGAACGCGCGAACGTCGTCTTGCCACGCGCCTTTGTCGAAGTCGGCGGCGAGAAACCAGCACGTCCCGTCGGTGAGCATCGGATAAACGCCCATCACCTGCTTGCCGCGGAGGTGCTGGAGAAAAGCCGCGTCGTCCACGGGCCGGAACGCCTGCTTCGTGCAGTCGCTGCACTTCACTTTCGGCAGCTCGCAGATTCCGGGGACGAATTTGTTCGAGCAAGCGGGCGCGTAGCCGGGCTTGCCAGTCTTCTTGCTGACGAAGCGAGTCGGATAGATATCGTCGCGCCCTCGGAAAAGCTGTCGGAACAGTTGCACCTTCTCGGCCGCCGATCGAGGTATGGCCGCGGGGGCTGGGCCTGTCAGGGCGCAGACGAGGGGCGGCGCGGCGAGCACGGTGCCGAGCTCCGTCCGGCGCGCGTGGGCTTCGGCTGGATCCGTGGAGAGCGTCCGGATGGGCTCTACCTCCGTCTCGATCGCAGCGGCAACCGTGATCCGTTCGAGCCGATCGGCCTCCGACGGAGGGGATTGACCGACTTTGACGGTCACGGGCCGGCCCGGCGTTGCAGGTCGAGGGTGACGAACTCGTAGTGCTGCTGGTCGTTCATGCTGCGATCGCCCATTCCGCCGGTTTCGGGCAGGACGAGAACAGCGAACGCGGCGTCCGCGGCGTTTCTGGCAGGTCCGCCCGAGATCGGGCATCCTACCATCATGCATGCGAATGCCAACGGCCCGTCGCCGATCCCGATCGCGCCGTTCGACGACCTCGACCTCGACCGCGCCGAGGACGAAGAGGAATGGGAGCGCCGTGTGATGGCCCTCGCCGCCGCGAGGATCGTCGCGGAGCGCGCGCGCCTCGAGCGGCTGGGCATTATCGACGCAAGCGGCAACCTCGTGTCGACCGCTCTGCCACCCGACATGCTCTCCGAGTCGGACACGACGCTGGAGACCGGCTGATCGCCGATGGCGCGGCGGCGCATGATCGTGGTCGCCGGTCCTCCCGGCAGCGGCAAGACGAGGTACTTCCCGGTGACGGCGTTCGGCGTCGACTCGTTCAACATCGACGACCGTTGCGCGCAGATCCTTGGGAGCTACCGCGCGATCCCGCGCGAGGTGCGTCGTGCGGTCGCGAAGGAGTGCGAGCGTTTCGTGCTCGATCACATTGAGCAGGGGAAATCCTTCGCGGTCGAGACGACGCTCCGAACCTCCGCTGCGACTGAGCAAGCGGAGTTCGCGCGCAAGAACGGTTTCGCGACCGAGATGCGTTTCGTGGCCACGGAGTCGATCGCCGAGAACGTCGCGCGCGTGCTTCAGCGCGCGCAAGCCGGTGGGCATGGCGAGCGCAGCGACGATGCGCGCCACGTGCTCGACGTCGAGGTCCTCACGCACGCGTAGGGTAATGCCGCCCGAGACGATCTCGATCGTCGGTGGGCTGACCGTCGGCGCCGCGACCGGCCATCGCACCG
>Ga0302324_100008917_pt1 | contig 21095 bp, 9 predicted proteins | sample Palsa_T0_1_FD_201949 | JGI IMG/M metagenome (GOLD analysis project Ga0302324, IMG submission 201949) | Peat permafrost microbial communities from Stordalen Mire near Abisko, Sweden - Palsa_T0_1 | ecosystem: Environmental > Terrestrial > Soil > Palsa > Peat permafrost | place: Sweden: Abisko...
GCCTGGGGCCGCCGGCGGTTGCGCAGCGCAATCCTTGGGCAGAGCTGGGGCTCACTGGATTCAGAGGAAGCGACGGACCGGCGGGAAACTCACGTGCACAGCACGTGACGGCGATGCCCAGCCCGCTCACCGTTGCGGCCAGCTTTGATCCGATTGTCGCCACCGAATATGGAACCGTCGTCGGCGAGGAGTTTCATGCCACCGGCAATAACGGCATGCTTGGGCCGGCCATGGACCTCGCGCGCACCTGGCACTTTGGGCGCACGCCCGAGAGTTTCGGCGAAGACCCGTTTCTCGCCGCCAGCCTGGTGGCGCCGGAGGTGCTGGCGATTCAGCAAGCCCATGTGCTGGTGACGCTTAAGCACTTCGCAGCCTATACCCAGGAGCAGGGCAGAACCGGCGATCTGCCATTCGGTGACAACCCGGCGGTCAATGTGTTGGTGTCGGAGCGAGCGCTGCACGAGGTCTATCTGGCGCCCTTCAGAGCGGCCGTGGAACAGGGCCACGCCGGCGCCGTCATGTGCGCGTTTCCGCGCATCAACGGAGTATATGCCTGCGAGAATCCCGTAATTCTGGGTCTGTTGAAGGCGGACTGGGGCTTTGATGGCACCGTGGGCCCGGACTTCCCGGACGCGCAGCGCAGCGTCGTGGCCGCCATCAACGCCGGGCTCGATAGCGGCCGATTCACGGCAGTCCCCAAGCCACCGCCCGGGGCAGGGGGTTTGGCGGCGTTATTTGCAGGCGATCTTCCCGGTCACGACATGGAGTTGCGCACCGCGGTCGCGCAGGGGCGGGTATCCGAAGCGCGGCTCGATGATCTGATAAGACGTCGGCTGATTCCGGCATTTCGTGTCGGTGTGTTCGAACATCCGCCCAGCGGCGATGCCGGCAGCGCCGTGAGCACGGCCGAGCACAGACAGACGGCACGAGAGATCGTGAGCCGAGGCTCCGTATTGCTCAAGAACAGCGGGCTGCTGCCGCTGCGCGCGGGCATCAGGCGGCTGGCGGTGATTGGCGCCCAGGCCGGCGCCACGCCGACGGCCAGCATGCTGGGCAGCGGCTATGTTGAGCCTACACATTTGCTCACAGCCTTCGATGCCATCAAGGCGCGGGCCGGATCGTCGCGGAACGTCAGTTTTGCGCCGGGCACTCTGGGCACGGCCGCGCTGCCGCGAGCCCGGGGCAGCCAATTCAACTCCGCCGATGGCGCGGCTGGTCTACAGGCACAATACTTTCCCAATCGAGCGCTGGACTTTGAAGGCCAGCCGCTTCACACGCGCCTGGAAGATGGCGCGAGCATCAACGGTGCTCCAGCCGATCTCTCCGATCTGCCGCCCAATAACGAGTACTCGGTGCGCTGGCGCGGCGTGTTTACCGCCCAGCGAAGCGGCGCGCAGCACTTTTCGATTCGAGGCTGCGGCACTGGCAGGCTGCTCATAAACGGCAACGCGGTGGCCGAATTTGCCCGAGTCGACTTCGGAACCGTCGAGCACGCGGTAGTGTCAATGAGCGGCGGCAGCTCGGCGAGCATAGAGATTCAATGGACTCCGGGACCCGGGGCTCCGATTCCGGCCATCCCTATGCTCGGCACCACCTTGGGTACGTTGTTTGAACTCGGCTTTGCCGGCCCAGACTCGCTGATGGCAGAGGCTGCGAACGCGGCCCACGCCGCCGACGCGGCGGTCGTGTTCGTGTCGAACCGGATGGGCGAGGGCGCGGATCGGCTGCATTTGGGCCTGCCTGCGGATCAGGACGCATTGATTCGGGCAGTCGCTAAAGCCAACCCACGCACCATCGTGGTATTGAATACCGGCGGCGCCGTAACTATGCCCTGGCTCACCGACGTGGCAGCGGTGTTGGAGATGTGGTATCCGGGCGATGCCTTGGGATCTGCCGCGGCGGATCTGCTGTTCGGAGACACCGAACCCTCCGGTCGTCTGCCGCTGACCTTTCCCGCTGACGAGTCGCAAGGTCCGGGCAATACGCAGGCCACCTATCCGGGCCTGGTGGATCAGGCGGGGGCGCTCTCCAACGTCACTTTTTCCGAAGGCAGTGAGGTCGGTTACCGGTATTTTGAAACAAAGCATCAGCGCCCGCTGTTTCCGTTTGGCTTTGGGCTGTCCTATACCACGATCAAGTGGACCGACATGCGCATCGAGGCCGACGACGATGGCGGTGCGACGGTCACCGCAACGGTTAAAAATATCGGGCCGCGGCGCGGCAGCGAGACGCTGCAGGTGTACGCGACCCTGCCCGCAGGCGGCGGACCGGAACAGTTGAAAGGCTTTGCTAAAGCCGAACTGGCCGCCGGCGCCAGTCAAATCATGCGCATTAAGTTGGCCGCCAGTGCATTTATGTATTGGAGCGAGCCGCAGCACGGCTGGCGCACAGCGCCAGGCGAATGGCAAGTAGTGCTCGGCCACAATTCGCGCGATATCGTCTATCGGCAACGCCTGAACATTGCCGATAGGAATTGATCAGGCTGTCCGCGTGGCGCACACTTTGCCACTCATGAGTGTGTACATTGCCGCTGGATCCTGCCTGCGTGTCGCGGCACCGCTGCATGATCTGGTTGAACAGCGCATTCTGCCGGGCACCGGTATTGCCGCGCCTCAGTTCTGGATGGGATTGGAAGCCATCGTGCAACGATTTGGGCCGCGCAACGGCTGGTTGCTGCGCCGGCGCGATGAACTGCAATCGCGCATCGATCAATGGCATCGTGAGCGTGCCGGTCAAGTGCATGATGCCGCCGCCTATCGCCAGTTCCTGATCGACATCGGTTATCTGGTGTCCGAGCCTGCGGACTTTCAGATCAGTACGGCGAACGTGGATACGGAGATTGCCGAGCAGGCCGGTCCGCAGCTGGTGGTTCCGCTGAGCAATGCCCGCTATGCGCTCAATGCCGCCAACGCACGTTGGGGCAGTCTCTATGACGCGCTATACGGTACCGATGCGCTTTCTGAGGCCGATGGCGCAACTCGTGCCGGCGCTTTCAACCCGGTGCGTGGCCGCAAAGTCAGGGACTATGCCTATACTCTGCTCGACCAGGCGGCGCCCTTGGCGCGCGGCAGCCACGCCCAGGCGTGCGCCTATGGCGTCGCCGATGGGACGCTGCAAGTCAGACTCGGCGACGGCACGGTTACGCAGTTGCAAGACCCACAGCGCTTTGTGGGCTACGCCGGGGCGCCGGCCGATCCGCACGCAATCCTGCTGATCAATCACGGCCTGCACATCGAGATCCAGATCGATCGCAGCCACTCGATGGGCAGCACCGATCCGGCCGGCGTCAAGGATGTGGTGCTGGAGTCGGCGGTCACGACCATCCAGGACTGCGAGGATTCCGTGGCGACGGTCGACGCCAAGGACAAGACGCTGGTCTATGCCAACTGGCTGGGCCTGATCAAAGGTGATCTGGCCGACGATTTCGAAAAGAACGGACGCAAAATTCAGCGGTGCCTCAATCCCGATCGAGAATATTTGACCGGCGGCGGTACTCCGTTCGCGTTGCCCGGCCGTAGTCTGCTGCTGATCCGCAATGTGGGGCAGTTGATGAGCACCGATGCGGTGCTCGATGCCGAGGGTCACGAGGTGCCCGAAGGTATCCTGGACGCCGTCATTACCAGTCTGATCAGCCTGCACGATCTGCGGGGCAACGGCCGCTATCGCAATTCCCGAACCGGCAGCATCTACATCGTCAAGCCAAAGCTGCATGGGCCGGAGGAGGTCGCCTTCACGAGCGAGCTTTTTACCGCGATCGAGGAATTGCTGCAGCTGCCGAAGAACACCATCAAGGTGGGCCTCATGGACGAGGAGCGCCGAACCACTGTCAATCTCAAGGCCTGCATTGCGCAGGCGCGTGAGCGACTGGCATTCATCAACACCGGTTTCCTGGACCGCACGGGTGATGAGATCCACACCAGCATGGAGGCCGGTCCCATGGTGCGTAAACAGTCGATGAAAGATCAGCCATGGTTCGCCGCCTACGAAGATCAAAGCGTCGATGTGGGCATTGCCTGCGGCTTGCCGCACCGCGCGCAGATCGGCAAGGGCATGTGGGCCATGCCCGACCTGATGGGCGCCATGCTCGAGCAGAAGATCGGCCATCCGCGTGCGGGCGCGAACACCGCCTGGGTGCCATCGCCAAGCGCTGCGACCCTGCATGCCATTCACTACCACAAGATTGACGTGTTCGGGCGTCAGCGGCAGCTCAGCTCGCGGCCGCGGACCAACTTGGATCGCATTCTGACGCTGCCCCTGATGCATGGTGCGACGCTTACCGCGTCCGACATCCAGGATGAACTCGACAACAATGTGCAAGGCATACTGGGCTATGTCGTGCGCTGGATCGATCAGGGCATCGGCTGTTCGAAAGTCCCCGATATCCACAACGTCGGCCTCATGGAGGATCGCGCGACCTTGCGCATTTCCAGTCAGCATGTGGCCAATTGGCTGTACCATGGTGTGTGCAGCGCAGAGCAGGTCATGGCTGCGCTCCAGCGCATGGCCAGTGTGGTCGATCGACAGAACGCCCGCGATCCACTGTACCGTCCCATGGCCGGTTCGCTGCAGACGAGCGCCGCCTTCGCGGCCGCGTGCGACTTGATCTTCAAGGGGCGCGAACAGCCCAACGGCTACACCGAGCCTCTGCTCTACCGGCGCCGGCGCGAGGCCAAAGCGGGCTGAGCCGCAGTTTTGAATGCCGGAACTGACAGCGCCTGCGTTTTGCACCGAGTTCGCATTCACCGCCCGCGTGTCGGTGGCGGCGCCCATCGTCGTGGGTCAAGGGCCTGCCGGACTGCGACGCTTTGTAGCGATCACCGGCGGCACAGTTACCGGGCCCCTGCTCAAGGGTTCCGTGCTGGCCGCGGGTGGAGACTGGCAACTGGTGCGCAGCGATGGCGTGCTCGAACTCGAGGCCCGCTATCTGATTCGCAGCGACGATGGCGTGCTGGTGGCGGTGATCAATCGCGGTTTGCGCGACGGTCCACCAGCGGTCATGTCGCGACTGGCGCAAGGAGAGAGGCTCGCTGCCAGCGAGTACTACTTTCGGACCGCCGCGCAATTCGAGGCGCCGATGGGCTCACGCTATGAGTGGCTGAATAAGGCGCTATTTGTTGCGAGCGCGGAGCGTGAACCCGATGCGGTGGTCGTGCATTTCTTTCGGGTGCTGTAGTGTCGCGCGGCCAGCCTGGCGCCAGTGCCGTTCAATGCAGCTGATCCGCCGTCCAGCCGCCGCCGAGCGCCTCGATCAACGACACGCTGGCGGTCAGGCGATCGAGCAGCACGGTCAACGCAGTCTGTTCGCTCAAGAGCGTTGTGGTCTGCGCCGTGATGACGCTGGTGTACGGCACGGTTCCCGCACGGTATTGATTGAGTGTCAGGCGTTCGGCCTCCTTCGCTGCGGTCACGGTGGCATCCTCGATTGAGGCTTGCTGCTCGAGTACCCGCAGGGTGACCAGATTGTCCTCCACCTGTTGAAAGCTGGTGAGCACGGCCTGGCGATAGTCATCGACGCTGACGTCGTAGGCGGCCCTGGCCTGAGCCACCTGAGCGCGGCGCGCTCCGGCATCGAACAGAGTGTCGGCCAGTTCAGGCCCCACGGCCCAGATGCGATTGGACGCCATGAACAACTGGCTCAGTGCGCCCGCGGCAGTATAGGTGTCCGAGCCCGATAGCGTCAGCGTCGGAAAGTAGGCTGCGCGTGCGACTCCGATCTGCGCGTTGGCTGAAGCCATCTTGCGTTCGGCCTGCGCGATGTCGGGACGACGCTCCAACAGCGTCGACGGCAAGCCTGTGGGAGTTGTCGGCACATCGCCGCGCAGTGGCGTGGCAGGCAGCGAGAAGCCGGCCGGCTGCTGACCGATCAATACGGCGATGGCGTGTTCAAACTGCGCGCGCGCGATAGCGGCATTGACCTGCTGCGCCTGACTCGACAGCAGCTGCGTCTGCGCCGTCACCACGTCCGCCTTGGCAGCTACGCCAAAGCTGTATCGGTTTTGTGTGATCTCCAGCGACCTCTGCTCATCGACGACCGTATCGTCAAGCAATGTCTTGAGACTGTCCTGCGCGCGCAGATCGAAATAGTCGATCGCCACAGTCGCCTGCGCCAGCAGCCGTGCTGCTGCTACGGCCGCAGCGCTGGCCTGTGCGGCATCCACATCGCTCTCGACGGTCCGGCGGGTCTGGCCCCAGATATCGAGTGGCCAATTGGCCGACAGCGCCGCCGAGTTGGCATTCACTGTGGGCGCGCCCGGTTCCAATTGCGTGCGCTCGCGTGTGGCGCTGGCGCCAATGGTCGGCCAGAATCCCGCGCGCGCCTGATCCACCAGGCCGCGCGCCTGACGGTAAGCATCCTCGGCCGCCTTGAGATTCTGATTCGAGACTTCGATTTGCTGCTCGAGACCATCGAGTACCGGATCGTTGAAGATGTGCCACCAGGGTCCGCGGCTCAGTGTGTCTTCAGGCTCGCTGGGCTTCCAGTCGCGCTGTTCCTTATAGGTAGCAGTGGTGTCGAATGCCGGGCGCTTGTAATCCGGGCCGACGGCACAGCCGCTCAGTGCCAGCCAGGCGGCAGCGGCCACGTGCCATGGCAGCGCAAGCTTCATGTGGACGCCTGCGGCAGCGGTCCCAAGGCGCCGGAATTTGCTGCCCGCTGGCGGCGGCGCTCGTAACGCGCACGCAGCCGATCCACATAGAGATAGACGACCGGGGTGGTGTAGAGCGTCAGCAGTTGACTGATCAGCAGGCCGCCAATCACCGAGATACCCAGCGGACGGCGCATCTCCGTGCCGTTGCCGGAAGCCAGCGCCAGCGGCAGTGCGCCGGCAATGGCGGCACAGGTGGTCATCATGATGGGGCGGAAGCGCAGTGAGCAGGCGCGGGCGATGGCGGCGCGCGGATCGAGCCCCTGGTTGCGCTGCGCATCGATCGCGAAATCCACCATCATGATGGCATTCTTCTTGACGATACCGATCAATAACAGGATGCCGAGAAATGCAATCAGACTGAACTCATTTCCGGTCGCCATCAGCGCCAGCAGAGCGCCGACTCCGGCGGAGGGCAGCGTCGATAGAATCGTCAGCGGCTGACTGAAGCTTTCATAGAGAATCCCGAGCACCACGTAGATGGCCAGGAAGGCGGCCAGCAGCATCAGCGGTTCGCTGCTGGCCGATTGCTGGAACAGGCGTGCGGTGCCGTACGAGCCGCCACGAATGGTGGCGGGCACGTGAATTCTCGCCACGGCGCGATCTATCGCAGCCAGCGCCACACTCAGGGATTCCCCGGGCGGCAGATTGAAGGCGATCGATGTGGAGGCCGAGGTCCCCGTGTGACTGACCGATACCGGTGTATTGCCCGTAGCGAAATAACTGAATGCAGACAGCGGTATCACGGTCTCACTCTGCAGGCTCACGGCAGCCCCGGTAGAGGTGTTGCCGCGGCCGGCGTTGGCCAGTGAATTGGCGGCGAGATTGCGCGCCGCATCGTTAGTGACTGCGCTCGACGCCGCGCCGTGCGCCGTGCGCAGCACCGTGGTGCCGGCCACTGGCGCCGTCGATTGCGTACCGCTGACGGCGCCGCCGTAGGTGCTCACGTAGACGTCCTTGAGCGCTTCGGGGTCTTGCCAGAATTCGGGTGCCACTTCCATGACCACGTGATACTGCTGCGGACTGTAGGGGTTGTAGATGGTCGACACTTGCGCCTGCGTGAAGGCGTCGCCCAAGGTGCTGTCGATCTGGCTGGCCGTCAGCCCCAGGCGGCCTGCACTGTCGCGATCGACGATCAGATTCGACTCCAGCCCGCCGGGTTGCAGATCGGTGTCGACGTCGGTGATTTCGGGCACATTCTGCAACTCGTGACGCAGCCTCTCGGACCAGTGCCGCAGTTCCTGCAGATCATCCCCGAGCAGGGTGTACTGGTACTCGGCATTGGCCGAGCGTCCACCCGGACCACCGAAGTCCTGCACGGCCTGCAGAAAGGTAGCTACACCGGTGACCTGCGCCATCTGTGGCCGTAGTCGCTCGATGATGCGGTCGGCAGACTCCTTACGCTGTGACAAGGGCTTGAGCGTCACGCTGACAGCGGCACTGGGTGAGCCATTGCCGAAGCCGCCACCACCGGGCACGGTGCCGACCACACTGGCCACTGCGGGGTCGGACTGAATGATGGCAGTGAGCTGCTTGAATTTCTCCTTCATGAGTTGGAATGAGGAAGCCGCATCGCCGCGCAAGCCGCCCCAGAGTTGGCCGGTATCCTGCTGTGGGAAGAACCCCTTGGGTATGACGATGTAGAGGTACACGTTGAGCGCCACGGTGGCCAGCAGCAACACCAGCATGGTGCGTGCGTGATCGAGCGACCAAGCCAGCGAGCGCTCATAGCCCTGACGCACGGCCACCAGCCAGCGCTCGAAGGCCTCACCGATTCGCGTGGGGCGGCGCGCGCGCTCGCGCCCGAGCAGGCGCGCGCACATCATGGGGGTGGTGGTCAAGGACACCACCAGTGAGATCAATATGGCCACCGACAGTGTTACCGTGAACTCACGGAACAATTTGCCGATCAGGCCGCCGATCAACTGAAATGGAACGAAGACCGCGATCAGCGACAGGCTCATCGACAACACCGTGAATCCCACTTCCTGAGCGCCGATGATGGCGGCGCGCCGGCGCGGCATGCCGCCCTCGATATGCCGCATGGTGTTTTCCATGACCACGATCGCGTCGTCGACCACAAAGCCGGTGGCGATGGTCAGTGCCATCAGCGAGAAATTATCCAGGCTGTAACCCAGCAGGTACATGGCGCCGAAGGTGCCAATCAGCGACACCGGCACCACCACGGCAGGTATCAGCGCCGCGCGCGGACTGCGCAGGAACAAATACACCACCAGAATGACCATGGCCACGGCCAGCAACAGCGTGCGCTCGACCTGCCGCAGCGATGCGCGGATGCTCACCGAGCGGTCAAAGGTCACAGCCAGATCGATTTTGGGATCGATCAGGGTTTTGAGCAGCGGCAGTTCGGCCTTGACCGCGTCCACCACCTCGATGATGTTCGCCCCGGGTTGCTGCAGCACCTGCACCGATACCGCACTCTTGCCATTGTAGATGCCGAAGTTGCGAATGTTTTCGGTGGCGCCGTCCTGCATGTCGGTAACAGTGGCGACGTCGGCGAGCCGCACGGTCGAGCCATTGCGGTTGGCGATGATCAGCGAGCGATACTGCGGAGCCTCGCGAATGTTGTCGTTGCTATAGATCTGATAGTGCAGCTGGTCGGTTTCGAGCGCACCTTTGGGGGCGTTGGCGTTGGCATTGGAGATGGCGGCGTTGATATCCTGCAGACCGATGCCGTACTTGGCGAGGCTCAGCGGATTCAATTCCACGCGCACGGCCGGTAGCGCGCTGCCGCCGACATTGATGGTGCCCACACCCTTGATCTGCGACAGGCGCTGCGAGATGACCGCATCGGCAGCATCGTAGATCTGTCCCTGAGTCAGCACGTCGGAGGTCATGGCGATCGACATGATCGGAAAGCTCGAACTGTTGAGTTTGCGATAATAGGGATTACGCGTCAGTGCCGAAGGCAGGTCCGCATGGGCGGCGACGATCGCGGCCTCGACATCGCGCGCAGCCCCGTTGATGTCGCGGTCCAGGCCAAAGGTCAGCTGTATGTTGGTGGAGCCCACGGTGCTGGTGGAGGTCATATCGTCGACGTCGGCGATCGCGCCCAGATGGCGCTCCAAGGGGGTCGCGATGCTGCTGGCCATGACCTCCGGGCTCGCCCCGGGAAGCGAGGCGTTCACGAAGATCGCGGGCGCCTCGATCTTCGGCAGCGGCGCCACCGGCAGAAACATGAAGGCGACGGCCCCCACCAGCGCCACGCCCAGGGTCAGCAGTATGGTGGCTACCGGACGCTCGATGGACGGGGTGGACAGATTCATGACAACGCCCCCGCAGGCTCGGGCGCTTCGGGCTCAGCGGGAAATCTTGCGCGCACCCGGCGCGCCAGCCGATCGAAGGCCAGGTAGATCACCGGTGTGGTGAACAGCGTGAGCACCTGGCTCACGAGCAGGCCGCCGACGATGCTGACGCCCAGCGGATGGCGCAACTCGGAGCCCGTGCCGGTGCCGAACATCAGCGGCAGCGCGCCAAACATCGCCGCCACCGTGGTCATCAGAATCGGCCGAAAGCGCAAAATACAGGCCTGATAAATGGCCTCGCGCGGCGACTTGCCTTCGAGGCGCTCGGCATCGATGGCGAAATCGATCATCAGGATGGCATTCTTCTTGACGATGCCGATCAGCAGAATGATGCCGATCAGGGCAATGATGGTCAGATCGTCGCCGGCGAGCATGAGCGCCAGCAGCGCGCCGATGCCGGCCGACGGCAGCGTCGAGAGTATGGTGACCGGGTGAACGAAACTCTCATACAGCACGCCAAGAACGATGTACATCACCAGTACCGCGGCCAGCAGCAGCAGCAATTCATTGGTCAGATTGTTCTGGAACGCCAGCGCCGCGCCTTGAAAACTGGTGCGGATGCTGGCCGGCAGATCGATGTCCCGCTCGGCCTGCTCAATGGCTTTGACCGCGGCGCCGAGCGAGGCGCCGGGGGACAGATTGAACGATACCGTGGTCGCCGGAAACTGCGCCAGATGGTTGATCAGCAGCGGCCGCGATTCCTCGCTGACCCGGGCTATGGCTGACAGCGGCACCTGTCCGCCGCTGGCCGATGGCACATAGAGGCTTGAGAGGGACGCAATAGATCGCTCCAGAGACGGGTCGGCCTCGAGGATGACGCGGTATTGATTGGATTGAGTGAATATGGTCGAGACGATGCGCTGACCAAAGGCATCGTACAACGCGTTGTCCACGGTGCCGACGCTGACGCCCAGACGCGCGGCGCTGTCGCGGTCGATCAAGATGTAGGCGGCCAGCCCGTTGTCCTGCTGGTTGCTGGTCACGTCGGCCAATGCCGGCAACTGGCGCAGCCGGCTCACCAGCTTCGGCGTCCACTGCGACAGCACGCTGGCATCGGCATGCTGAACCGTGAACTGGTATTGCGTGCGGCTCACGGTGTCATCCAGGGTCAGATCCTGCACCGGCTGCATGTACAGACCGATGCCCGCCACGCCTGCGATCTCGCCCTGCAGCCGGCGGATGATCTGCGTGGCGGTGGCGCTGCGCGCGCTGCGGGGTTTGAGGTTGATGAGCACGCGGCCGCTGTTGAGGGTGACGTTGCTGCCATCGATGCCGATGAACGAGGACAGACTCGCCACGTCCGGATCCTTGAGAATGGCAGCGGCCAGGGCCTGCTGGCGATCGGCCATGGCCGCATACGACACCGCCTCGGCCGCCTCGGATACCCCTTGGATCAAGCCGGTGTCCTGCGCCGGGAAGAAGCCTTTCGGTATCCATACATACAGCAGCCCGGTCAGAATCAGCGTGCCGAGCCAGACGTACAGAGTCAGGCGCTGATGATCCAGGATCCAACTCAGTCGGCGTCCATACCACTCCAGAATCGGCGTCAGCCAGCTCGCGTTTTTTTGGTCTGCGGCCCTGGAATCGTCTGAGCGCGGCTGCTGCCGCAACAGCTTGGCGCACAGCATGGGCACCAGCGTCAGCGACACCACCGCTGAAATCAGGATGGTGACTGCCAGGGTCACGGCGAATTCCCGGAACAGTCTTCCGACTACGTCCTGCATGAACAGCAACGGAATCAGCACGGCCACCAGCGACAGCGTCAGCGAGATGATGGTGAAGCCGATCTGTCCCGCGCCCTTCAACGCGGCCTCTCGGGGCGACTCGCCGCGCTCCAGATAGCGCGAAATGTTTTCGATCATGACGATGGCATCGTCGACCACAAATCCGGTGGCGATGGTCAGCGCCATCAGTGACAGGTTGTTGAGGCTGTAGCCGGCCAGCCACATGAGCGCGAAAGTGCCGATCAGGGACAACGGCACCGACAGGCTTGGAATCAGCGTCGCCGGGATATTGCGCAGAAACAGGAAGATCACCAGCACCACCAGCGCCACCGCCAGCGCGAGCTCAAACTCGACATCGGCGATCGAGGCGCGAATGGTCGTGGTGCGGTCGGTGAGTACGGCAAGATCCACGCCGGCCGGCAGCGAGGTGCGCAGATCCGGCAGCAGCCGCGAGATGCTGTCCACGACTTCGATGACATTCGCGCCCGGCTGGCGCTGGACATTCAGCAGCAGCGCCGGCGTGGCATTCATCCAGCCGCCGAGCTTGGTGTTTTCGGCGCTGGCCTGCAGCCGCGCGACATCGTGCAGACGTACCGGCGAATTGTTGCGATAAGCGACCACAATATTGCCGTACTCCTCGGCGCTCTTGAGCTGGTCGTTGGCATTGATCGCGTAGGCGCGCGTCGGACCGTCAAAGGTTCCCTTGGGCCCATTCTGATTGGCGACGTTGATGGTCGTGCGCAGGTCATCCAGATTGAGCCCATAGGCGGCCAGTGCCTGGGCGTTGACCAGCACCCGAACGGCCGGACGTTGGCCGCCGCTGATGCTGACCACACCGACGCCCTTGAGTTGCGCGATCTTCTGCGCGATGCGCGTGTCGACCAGATCCTCGACCTCGGTCAGCGGCATGACTTGCGATGTGATGCCGAGCGTGATGACCGGGGCATCGGCCGGATTGAACTTGGCGTAGATCGGAGGGGCCGGCAGATCCTGCGGCACCAGGTTTTGCGCGGCACTGATAGCCGCTTGGACCTCCTGTTCGGCAATGTCGATATCGAGGCTCAAGTCGAATTGCAGCGTGATGATTGAGGCGCCGGCCGAACTCGTGGACGACATCTGGCCCAGACCCGGCATCTGACCAAACTGCTTTTCCAGCGGCGCGGTTATCGCCGAGGTCATGACTTCGGGACTGGCGCCGGGATAGAAGGTCTGAATTTGAATCGTGGGGTAAGCCACCTCGGGCAGTGCCGACAGCGGCAGTCGCAGATAGGCCAGCAGGCCCACGATCAGAATCGCGATCATGAGCAGCGAGGTGGCGACCGGCCGCAGGATGAAGATTCTGGAGGGATTCATGGCCTTTAGGGCGCTAGCGCATCAGTGCTTCGGCGCGCGATCCGGCAGTATCACGGCAGCGCCGTCGCGCAGCCGGTCTCCGCCTTCGGTCACGACCACATCGCCGATCGCGAGACCGCTGGCCACGGCCACGCGTTCGCCATCGGCGACACCCAACGTCACCGGATGCACCGATACCTTGCTGTGCGCATCGACCAGATAGACAAAGGTGTTGGCCACACCGTTGGGCGCGCCGCGGTGAACGGCTGCATTCGGAATGATGATCTGATCGTGCAGCACATCGAGCAGCAGTTGAATGTTGATGAACTGGTTGGCGAACAGCAGGCCGTCTTTGTTTTCGAATTCGGCCCGCAGCTTGATGGTCCCGGTGGTGGGATCAATCTCGTTGTCCGCGGTCAGCAGCTTGCCGTCGGCCAACTTGCTGGTGTTGGTGCGATCAAACGCCGACACCGTCAGCGCCGCGCCCTCGTGCATGCGCCGGATGATCGCCGGCACATTGTCTTCCGGCACCGGAAAGATCGCGGTGATGGGTTGCAGCTGCGTGACCACCACCAGTCCGGTAGTGTCGGTCGGCGTCACGTAATTGCCGGCATCGACCTGACGCAGACCAACGCGTCCCGACACCGGCGAGACGATATGCGCGTACTGCAGATTGAGTTCAGCGGTGGCGATCTGCGCCTCATCGCCCACCACCGTGCCTTCATACTGCTCCACCAGCGCGAGCTGGGTATCCAGCTGCTGCTTGGCGATGGAGTCCTCGGCCACCAGACCCTGATAGCGCGTGAGATCCACCTTGGCGTTGGCGAGCAATGCCCGATCGCGGCGCAGATTTCCGCGCGCCTGATCCAGCGCGGCCTGGTATGGGCGCGGATCGATCTGCGCCAGAAAATCTCCCTGATGCACCATTTGGCCCTCTTTGAAGGCCACCTGGGTCAACTGGCCGCTGATCTGAGTCTTTACCGTGACCGTGGCCAGCGGCGTGACCGTGCCCAGTGCGGGGATAGTCTCGGGCATGTCGCCCGTGGTGGCCGAAGCTACGGCGACCGCAATGGGCGGATTGGGCCCCTCGGGGCCTTGCGCCCGCGCTATCTCGGTCTGTTTTGCATGCTGAACGATCCAGGCGACCGCGATCGCCACCAGCACCACAATGATCGCGGCCCGCACCAGCGGTCGATTACGCAGCAGCGCAGCAGCCATAGGCGTTTAGAGTTCCTTCAGACAGATTGAGACCGGTCCCGGCGATGGAAAAGACCTTTGCGCCGCATTGGTTTGTGACAATGCGTTGCGTACTTTGTTCAGCCATCCCACGGCATGGAGCGCCGAATCGGGGCGGCGATTGCGCGGCCGCTCAGGAGCCAGCGACCGCTTGCCATCCGCCGCCAAGCACTTCGTACAGCCGCACCAGCGTGATCAGGCCGTTCGCGTAGGCCTGGCTCAATGACAGCTCGGCGACGAACAGATCCCGGTCGGCATTGATCACATCGAAGTATGAGGCATAGCCCACCCGATAGCGCGCGAGCGCAATCGCCTCGGCGCGCCGCAACGCCTCGACCTGGGTCACCTGTTCACGCTCGAATTGGTCGTATTTCGCGTATGCAATCAGTGTATCGGCCACTTCCTGAAAGGCGGTCTGCACGCTTTTCTGGTACTGGAACAGCGCTTCGCGCTTGCGCGCGTCCGCCAGTTCGACCTGAAAGATGCTGCGCTGAGGGTCGAGCAGCGGTTGCACCAGCCCCGCCGCGACGCTCCATTCGGTGGTCGATGCGTTGAACAGCTGCCCGAGCGGCGAGCTGAGCGAACCGGCCAGTCCGGTCAGCGAAATCGTAGGGAATAAGGCGGCTTTGGCCACGCCGACGTTCGCATTGGCGGCACGCAGGGCCTGCTCAGCGGCGGCAATATCGGGGCGGCGCTCGAGCAGCTGCGAGGGCAGACCCGCCGGCGGCACGGGTGGAACCGGCGGCATTTCCTCGCCGCGATGGGTGCGCTCGATCGGATGCGGGTTGTCTCCCAGCAGCAGGCAGATGAGATCTTCGGTCTGCCCGATCTGGCGTTCGAGGTCCGGTACGTTGGCGCGCGCCACCGCCGCCTGCGCCTCGGCTGTTGCCACATCGAGCCCGGTCGCGTAGCCGCGGTCGTGCTGCGCGCGCGTGAGGGCGACGAATTTCTCACGCGTCTCGACCGTGCGGTGCGTGATTTCGAGTTGACTGTCCAGCGACAGCAACGAGAAATAGGCTGTGGCGACCTGCGCCACCAGCGTTACCGTGACGGCGCGCTGCGCGTGCTGCGACGACAGCAGCGTCGCGCGCGCCGCTTCCTTGGTACGCCGCAGCCGGCCCCAGAAATCCAGCTCATAGCTGACGCTGATCGAGAGCTGCTCGCTGTTCTCGAGGCGCGGCTCGCCGGGGAGCAACACATCTTCGGAACTCTCGGCGCGGCCGATGGATCCCGAGGCATCGATGGTGGGCGCCAGGGCGAGCTGGCTCTGACGCAGCGACGCGCGGGCCTCGTCGATGCGCGCCACGGCTGCCTTGATGTCCAGATTGTTGCGCAGGGCAGTCGCCAGCAACGCACGCAGGATCGGATCGCCATACACCTGCGCCCAGCTTTGATCGGCGATGCTGTCGCTGGCTGCGCTGGCATCGGCGCCGCGCAGCGTATCGGGCACATCGAGCGCCGGCCGTTTGTAGTCCGGACCCACGGCACAGCCGCCGAGCAGCAATGCGAGCCCCATGAGCACGCGCCTCATGGTTGTGTCTCGGGCGGCGCGGCTTTCGGTGCCGCTGCCGCTGGTCGCGATGACTGCAGGCGCTCGGCGAAGCCCTGAATTACCACGTAGAACACCGGCACGATGAAAATGCCGATCGCCGTCGCCGCCGACATTCCAAAGACCACCGTGGTGCCCAGCACCTGGCGTGAGAGCGCACCGGCGCCGGTCGCTATGGCCAGGGGCACAGCGCCCAGGATGAAGGCGAACGAGGTCATCAGAATGGGCCGCAGACGCAGCCGTGCGCCGGCAATCGCGGCGTCGGGCACCGACATGCCACGCTCATGCGAGAGCTTGGCGAACTCCACGATCAGAATCGCATTCTTGGCCGCCAGGCCGATCAACATGATCAGACCGACCTGGGCATAGATGTCGTTCGACATGCCGCGCAGTGCCAGTCCCAGGAAGGCGCCGAATACCGCGAACGGAATACACAGCATGACCGCGAACGGCACACCCCAGCTCTCGTACTGCGCGGCCAGCACCAGGAAGACAAATACCATGGCCATGGCGAATACATACGGCGCCTGTCCGCCCGAGCGCTTCTGCTGCAGCACCGAGCCGGTCCAGAAATAAGTCAGCTCGTCGGGCAGCGTGCGCGCCACAGATTCCATGGCATCGAGCGCATCGCCCTGACTGTAGCCGGGAGCGGGCGAGCCGTTGATGGTGACCGCGTGGTACACGTTGTAGCGTTCGATGAACGAGGGACCGTTGGCGGCCTTGATGGTCACGATCGAGGACAATGGCACCATGTCTCCGGCCGCGGTGCGCACATACAAGGTATTGACTGAGCCCGGCGTGGTGCGCTCGCTGCCCTCGGCCTCGGCGGTTACGCGATAGGTGCGGCCGAATAGATTGAAGTCATTGATGTAGGTGCCGCCGAGGAACATCTGCAGCGCGCCGAAGATGTCCGAGATCGGAATGCCCAGCGACTTCGCGCGATCGCGATCGATGGCGTACTCGATCTCGGGCACGCGATTGTTGAACTGAGTCGAGACGCGCGCGAGTTCCGGGCGCTTGTTGGCGGCCGCAATGAATTCCTGCAGCGAGGCATTGAAGCGGTCGAGACTGCCGCCGGAAGTGTCGGCGAGGATGAACTCGAAGCCGCCGGCCTGGCCGACACCGGGAATCGCCGGCGGCGCGAGTACGATGATATTGGCCTCTTTGATACCGGCCAGCTTTTTGTACAGCCGTTGAATCAGTGCCTGGGCGGAGCTGTCCTTTCCTCCCCGCTGCGACCACGGCTTGAGCGGTATGACGCCCGAGCCGGTGTACGCCGTGTTGACGCCGGCCAGCAGATTCAAACCCGAGATCGTCAGGATCGTGGCTGCCTCGGGTTGCTCGAGTGCAATCGCGCGTATCTTTTCGAGTACCGCTTCGGTGCGCTGTAACGACGCTCCCGGCGGCAACTGCGCGACCAGCAGCAGATACCCCTGATCGTCCTCAGGGATGAAACCGGCCGGGCGGTTCTGAATCAGCACGCCCACTGCAACCAGGATAATGCCGAACACGGCCAGCGCCACCACATAGCGGCGAATCGCTCGTTGTACCGTGTCGGTGTAGCGATGCGTCAGCCGCGCAAAGCCGCGATTGAACCAGCCGAAGAACCGCGCCAGAAAGCCGCTTGGCGGCTCCTGCGTGCGCGGCCGCAATAACAGCGTGCACAAAGCCGGTGTGAAAGTCAGCGCGACCAGCGCCGAGATCAGCACCGAGGCGGACAGCGTCAGCGCGAACTGGCGGTAGAACTGTCCGGTCAGGCCGCCCAGGAATGCCACCGGTACGAACACCGCGGTCAGCACCAGCGCGATGGCGATCACGGGACTCGATACATCTGCCATGGCGGCGCGGGTTGCATCGCGCGGGCTCAAGCCGTGCGATTCCATCTTTTCGGTCACGGCCTCGACCACTACGATGGCATCGTCAACGACCAGCCCGATAGCAAGAACCAGTGCAAACAAGGTCAGCGTATTGACCGAGAAACCCAGAGCGATGAACAGTGTGAAGGTTCCAATCAAAGACACCGGCACGGCCAGCATCGGAATCAGCGTGGCACGCCAGCTTTCGAGAAACAGGAATACGACCATCAGCACCAGAGCGGCGGCAATGAACAGCGTGGTTTCCACTTCCCGGATTGATTCGCGCACGAACAGGGTGGTATCGAGCGGTACGTCATAGGTGATGCCCGGCGGGAAGCGCTTGGAGAGTTGCGCCAGCGTGGCGTTGACCTGGTCCGCCACGTTCAGAGCATTCGCATCCGGCAGCTGGTACACACCCAGCAGGGCCACCGGTTGGCCGTTGAGCCGGCTCGAGCGCGTGTAATCGGTCGCCGCCAGTTCGATGCGAGCGATGTCCTTGAGGCGCACGATCGAACGGCTGGGGCCGGTGCGAATCACGATATTCGCAAACTCATCGACCGAGGCCAGCCGGCCGTGGACCGTGACCGTATAAGTCATCTGCTGGCCCGGTGGGGCGGGCTCGGCCCCAACCGTGCCCGATGGCGCCACCACGTTCTGCTCGTTGAGCGCGTTGGTGATGTCCTGCGTGGTGACATCCAGGCGCGACATCTTTCCGGGATCGAGCCAGATGCGCATGCCGTAATCGCGCGCCCCGAACTGCTGCACCTGTCCGACCCCCGGGATGCGCGCCAGCGAGTCGACGATCTGCAGCGAGGTGAAGTTGCTCAGAAACAGATAGTCATAGCGTGGGTCGGTGGCCTTGATCGCGATGTAGAGCAGCGCCTGGGGCTGGCGCTTGGTGATCGTGACGCCCTGGCGCAGCACATCGGGCGGCAGCTGCCGCTGGGCGATGGCCACCTGGTTCTGCACGTCGACGGCGGCAATATCCTGTGCCGTGCCCACCTCGAAGGTCACGACCAGGTTGTAGCTGCCATCGCTCGAGCTCTTGGAGTCCATGTACAGCATGTTCGGCACGCCGTTGACCTGCGTCTCGATCGGGGCGGCCACCGACTGATCGATGGTCTGTGCATCGGCGCCCGGGAAGCTCGCCGAGACCACGACACTGGGGGGTGTGATCTGCGGGAAGCGCGCCACGGGCAACAGCGCGAATGCAATGCCGCCGGCGAGGGTCACGATGATGGCGAGGACCGTCGCGAAGATCGGCCGGTCGATAAAGAAATTGCTCACTAACTGCCCGAAGCGGCCGCTGGCTGCAGCTGCGCATCGACCGCGGTGCCCGGCTTGAGTTTCTGAACGCCATCGATGACCACGGTGTCGCCGGTGGTGAGTCCCTTCTCGACCAGCCAGTCCTGTCCGACGCGTGCGCCCATGGTCACATCGCGCGTCTGCGCCTTGCCGGCGGCGTCCACCACCCAGACGTAGTTCTTGTCCTGCAGCTCGAGCACGGCGCGCTGTGGCACCACCAGGGCATCCGGGCGCTCGCGAGTCTGCACCGAGACCTTGACGTACTGGCCCGAGCGCAAGAGTTGATCCGGGTTCGGTACCACCACGCGCATCGGCAGGGTGTCGGTGCGCAGGTCGACCACCGCGTCGATGAAGTTGAGCTGCGCCGGGGTCGGGAATTCCTCGCCGTCCGACAGCAGCACGCGAAAGGTGCGCTGGCTCCGGTTGCGCTGGTCGGGCGGACGGTTGAGTTCGCGCTGCAGCTGCAGCAGCCGCTGTGCGCCGATGCTGAAGTTCACATACATGGGATCGGTCTGATAGACCGTGGTCAACAATGTGCTGTAGGCCGTTACCAGGCCACCGAGCCGGATCAGCGCGCGGCTGACCGTGCCGTCGATAGGCGAGCGCACCACGGTATAACCGAGATTGAGCTGGGCCGCCTGCACCGCAGCTTTCTGTGCCCGAACCTGGGCCGTGGTGGCGCTGTCCGCCGCCTCGGCGGCGTCGAGTTCCCGCTGGCTGACTGCATCGAGTTCCGACAGCGGCTTGGCGCGCGCAAGATCGCGCTCCGCCTGGGCTTTCGCGGCCTCAGACTGTGCCAGCGTCGCCTGAGCCTGGGCCAGTGCCGCCTGATACGGCAACGGGTCAATTTCGAACAGCACCTCGCCGGCCTTGACCCGATCGCCTTCGACGGCCACCTGCCGCTCGAGCAGGCCGCTGACCCGAGCGCGAATCTCAACGCTATTGGAGGCCTCAACCTGGGCCGGGAATTCCTCGGCGACTGCAATCGCTTTCGGGGCCATTCGTATAACCGTCACTGGCACGCGGCCGGGCGGCGGCGCAGTGCTGTGCCCGCAGCCGCCCAGCGCCAGCAGCGCTGCGATGGCGCCGAGCGCTAGGGTGATCTTATGTGCGGATGGGCGGTTCAACTGTGACGCTATGGTGGAGTGCACCACTATCCGCGCTCCCATCCGATGAATTGAAGACGCTATATGTGGGCACGCCGCGACAAAGGTTCGGCCCCGGAGACCGCGACGATCGTATTACGATCCGCGCTGCAACGGCAAAATTTGTACGCCGGCGGCCGCGTTGGCATTGCGCCGAATGACCTGGGGGGGTTGGCCAAAGGCGCGCAGAAAAGCGCGCCGCATGCGCTCGCGTCCGGCGAATCCGCTCTCGCGAGCCACGACATCGATGGCAAGACGTCCTTGCTCCATCAGCAGCCGCGCCGCCTCGACCCGCAGGTTCTGAACTGCCTTGGCAGGAGACTGCCCGGTCTCGGCCCGGAACGCGCGACTGAACTGGCGAGGACTCAGGTGCACGGCGTGCGCCAGCTGTTGCACCGACAGCGGCCGCTGCAGATTGCGTCGTGCGTAGGCGAGGGCACTCTGAATCCGGTCCGACTTGGGTGCCAGATCCAGCAGCGCCGAGAATTGCGATTGACCGCCCGTGCGGCGATGGTAGACGACCATGGTCTTGGCCACCGAACGCGCGATCGCAGCACCCAGGTCTTGCTCGATCATGGCCAGAGCGAGGTCGATGCCCGCCGACATGCCGGCGGAAGTCCAGACCGGCCCATCAACAATAAAGATCCGGTCTTCCTCGACCTTGATTTTCGGATAGCGGGCCTGAAGTTCGCGCGCGAACAGCCAGTGCGTGGTCGCGCGGCGTCCATCGAGAATGCCGGCCTCGGCCAGCACGAATGCGCCCGTGCAGGGTGCCGCCACCCGTCGCGAAGCAGACAGCGCCTGGCGTGCAAAATTCAGCACCGCCGGACTGGTTGCCTGGATCCGGGTGGCCGCGCCAAAGATGACCGTCTCAAAATCGCCCGAGTCCAAGCGCGCTGTAGTCATCGTGACACCAACCGAGCTGCGCACCGGTTCGCCGTGCTCCGACAGCAGGCACAGGTCATAGAAGGGCTGGTC
>Ga0302324_100008918_pt1 | contig 21094 bp, 17 predicted proteins | sample Palsa_T0_1_FD_201949 | JGI IMG/M metagenome (GOLD analysis project Ga0302324, IMG submission 201949) | Peat permafrost microbial communities from Stordalen Mire near Abisko, Sweden - Palsa_T0_1 | ecosystem: Environmental > Terrestrial > Soil > Palsa > Peat permafrost | place: Sweden: Abisko...
GCCGACGTTCAGCTCGCGCATCTTCTGCTGGAGCCGCTGCAGGAATTCGAGGCCGCTGTTGGGAGGCGTGTCGCGGCCATCGAGAAAACAGTGGATAAAGACGCGCTCGACTTTGTTCTGGCGGGCCATGCGCAGCAGCGCAAACAGATGCTGGATGTGGGAGTGCACGCCGCCGTCGCTGAGCAGGCCGAGCAGGTGCAACTGGCGCTGGCGTCCGCGTTCCATAGCCTCGAGCAGCAATGTCTCCTGGAAGAGCGCGCCGGTCATGATGGCCTGGTCGATCCGCGTGATGTCCATGTGCACGACGCGCCCGGCGCCGATATTGAGGTGACCCACTTCGCTATTGCCCATCTGCCCTTCGGGCAGGCCCACCGCAGGTCCGGAGGTCTGCACCAGGGTGTTGGGAAATTCGGAGAGCAGGCGATCGTAGTTGGGCTTGCGCGCCAGGGCGATGGCATTGCCGCGGGTTTCCGGGCGAAAGCCCCAGCCATCCAGCACGGTGAGGACGATCGGTTTAGGCCGCTTGGTCATGGAAGTTGGCCCCTGAAGTTAAGCACGCAAGAATACACGGAATCGCGGCGGCGGCCAAACGCCGCGGATCTTCGGCAGTTGGTCAGTTCATCTATATTGTGAACGGACCGGAGAGATCCCTCGTCGCTGGGCTCCTCGGGATGACGATGCCTATTAGTGTGAATAATTGGGACGGCACTATCCAGCAAGCACTGGTACGGTACGGAAGTCGAAACTGCACGAGTGCCGGATTTTCTACCCCCGCCCCCCTGTTTTTTTGTAAGTGTTGATTCTGCAGGGACTTTAAGTCTAGCAATTTTGTAAGTGTTGATTTGAGAAGGGTTGCGAACGGATTTTACGGAAGTGTTGATTGTGCGCGGGTTAGCCGCGTGCAGGCAGAACTCTGGACGGGACGGAGCAGAGGGAAAGAAGGGAAGCGAAGTTGTAATTTCGAGGGTCACGGCACAGGTTATCACAAGTTTGTTAGGTTGTCAACTATGTTTACTTAATGGTGATTCGAACGGAAAGGCTTTGTTCGGATGGCGGGCGATTCGAATGGGGTTGGGAGGAAAGTCCCTACGTTTCTCGCGGGGCACCCGTCGAACTAGGGGCCGAAAAACCGCACCCTTTACGCTGCGCGTAAAGAGTGCGGCACCCTCGAAAACCTTCTCGCTCGTTAAGACTGTGCCACCCGCCCTAGTTTGGAGTAGCGGTCAGCCTCGTCGTTTAATCCGAGAAGTCGGGATGAGTTCTGAAGCCACTTCCAAATTTGAGCCTGTTGTATATATTCTGTGTCCGCTTTCTCGACGCTTTTTTCAAATGACAGTTTCGCCTGTGCGTAATTTTTCATGTTGTAATAAGCTATCCCCAGTTCGCAGTTGGCGCGATATTCCAACCTTCGAGGAAGACCTAGTCCGATAGCTTCATTAAGCCATTCCAAGGCTTTGCTGTAATCACGAATTGCCAGATAGCAGTGACCTAAATAGAAACGAATCTCGGCCTGGCGCCCCTTAAACGATTCGGCTTCTTGTAAGATCGGAAGTGCATCTCGATTTCGCCCAAGATCTGCCAGGATAAACCCACGGCGGGCTTGAATCATCTCATAACATTCTCGGAGGTCTGGTTCTTTGAGTTCCTGCTCGTACTTTGTGAGTAACAAATCAAATCTTGCGAGCGCCTCTGTGATATTTCCTTCAAAGCTAGAGATATCCGCGTCCTCAAATTCAATTCTCACATTCAGGAGCGCAAGCCGATAATCAGCTCTCAATTTGCTAGGCGGATCATCCGAGGATATGATTACGTCCCGCGCGGCCTTCAGCTGCATCCTTGCAAGATTACATTCACCCAATATCTTGAGCGTCGTGGCTGCATTGAGAAGCACTCCGGCTTTATCTATTGGATCACTGGTCTCTTTTGCGATCCTGCAGAATTCTTCAATAGCTTCCTTTAGTGCCCCATTATCTCGTAACTGACAGGCCTTCAAAAAACTTTGCTCATCCATGTTAATTGGCTACCTTCCAATTCAATTTGGCGGGTTCTTTGAACGTCTAATACACCTCCATCTTTTAAACAATTTAATCACAAAAGAGAACAGAACGGCGATCCGCGGGATCAGTGGGGCGTGAGAGCGGAGCGGCCGGGGAAGCGGGCGGCGGCGCCTAGCTCTTCCTCGATGCGCAGCAACTGATTGTATTTGGCCACGCGGTCGGTGCGCGACGCCGAGCCGGTCTTGATTTGACCGGTGCCCATGGCCACTACGAAGTCGGCGATGAAGGTGTCCTCGGTTTCGCCGGAACGATGGGAGACGATGGAGCTGTATCCGGCGCGGCGGGCCATCTCGATGGCTTCGATGGTTTCGGTGACCGTGCCGATCTGGTTGAGCTTGATGAGAATGGAATTGGCGGCGCCGTCGGCGATGCCGCGCTGCAGGCGCTGGGTGTTGGTGACGAACAGATCGTCGCCCACAAGCTGAATCTGCTTGCCCAGGACTTTGGTGAGGTGTTTCCAACCGGTCCAATCGTCTTCGGCCAAGCCGTCTTCAATGGAAACGATGGGATACTGGCGGACCCAGGATTCCCAGAAGGCCACCAACTGCTCGGGAGAGCGCGTGGACTTGTCCGATTTCTTGAAAACGTAGCGGTTGCTGGCGCTGATGTAAAACTCGCTGGAAGCGGGGTCCAGCGCGAGGGAGATGTGTTTCCCGGGGGTGTAGCCGGCGGCGGTAATGGCCTCCAAGATGACTTCGATGGCCTCTTCGTTGGATTTCAGGCTGGGCGCGAAGCCGCCCTCATCGCCCACAGCGGTGGAATAGCCGCGCTTGTGCAGCACGGTTTTGAGCTGGTGAAACGTCTCGACACCCATGCGCAGGGCTTCGCTGAAGCTGGGCGCGCCGATGGGCATGACCATGAACTCCTGCAGGTCCACGGAATTATCGGCGTGCGCGCCACCGTTCAAGATGTTCATCATGGGAACCGGCAGGATGTTGGCGGCGCGCTCGCTGGAAAAGCGAGCCAGATAGCGATAGAGCGGCAGGTGCTCGGAAGCGGCCGCGGCGCGGGCAGCGGCCATGGAGACGGCCAGGATGGCGTTGGCGCCGAGGCCGCTCTTGGTGGGCGTGCCATCCACCTCGATCATGCGGCGATCGAGGGCCGTCTGGTCGGCGGCATTGAGGCCGACGACCACGCCGGCCAGCGTGGCATTGATGTTTTCCACGGCGCGAAGCACGCCTTTACCCAGGTAGCGGGACTTGTCATTGTCGCGAAGCTCCAGCGCTTCATGCTCGCCGGTGGACGCCCCGGAGGGCACGGCGGCGCGTCCGCGCGAGCCGTCTTCCAGGATGACATCGGCTTCGACGGTGGGATTTCCGCGGGAATCGAGAATTTGGCGTCCGATGATGCGGGCGATTTTCGAAGACATGAGGCCCCCTGGCAAAAAAGGAGAATGCATTCTAACCCAAGGAAGGCATTTGCAAATAGCAGCGGGAAGGCCGGGTGCCGACCTAATTTGACCAGGTGAGCCAAGAGACATTCTCCTCAGGGGCTGAAGCCCGGGGAATCGGTACGGATCATGTCGGAGCTGAAGCTCCGACCCCCTAAGGATGGCAAAACCTAATGCCTCGAAGCGCAAATTGGATACTACCGAAGGCCGGAGCGGGCCCTGCTAAAAACGGGGCGACTATTCCGGCTCTTCGAGCATGGACTCGTCGCGGACCACGGTGATGATGCCGCTATCGGTGACGCCATAACGGTTGCGGTCGTTTTCCGGGTCATATCCGATTTCGGTGCGCTCGGGGAGAACCACGTGGCGGTCGATGATGGCGTTGCGAATCCGCGAGTGGCGTCCGATATTCACGTGATTAAAGAGGATGGAGTTTTCGATTTCGCAGTAGCTGTTGACGCGCACGTCATAGCCGATGACGGAGCGCTTTACGCGCCCGCCGGAGACGATCGAGCCGCTGCAGACGATGGAATCCAGGGCCACGCCCATGCGGTCGGGGTCGGCAAACACGAATTTCACTGGGGGAAACTGGTGCTGCCAGGTGCGCAGGGGCCAGCTTTTGTCGTAGAGGTTGAAGACCGGAGAAACCGCGACGAGATCCAGGTTGGCTTCGTAATAGGCGTCGAGGGTGCCGATGTCGCGCCAGTACTGCGGGCCGCTGCGGTTTTCGTCCACGAAGTTGAAGGCAAAGACGCGATGCTTGGAGAGGATGCGGGGAAGGATGTCGTGGCCGAAGTCGTGGGAGGAGTCCGGGGATTCCGCGTCGGCCAGCAGGATGGGGATCAGGAGCTGGGTATTAAAGATGTAAATACCCATGGAAGCGTTGACTTTGTCGGGGTGAAAGCGCGAGCGCTTGGGCTCGGCGGGTTTTTCCTCGAATCCCAGGATGCGCCAATCGCCGTCGGTTTCGATGACTCCAAAGCGGCCGGCGGCCTCGGCAGGTGGCATTTCGAGCGTGGCCACGGTCACGTCGGCCGCGGCGTCCACGTGCTGCTGGAGCATCTTGCCGTAGTTCATTTTGTAGATGTGGTCGCCGGAAAGAATGATCACGTAGGTGGAGCGTTCGCTGCCGATGGAGTAGATATTCTGGTAGACGGCATCGGCGGTGCCCAGGTACCAACTGGTGGAGACGCGCATCTGCGGCGGCAGGACTTCGATGAAATCGCCCAGGCCCATCAGGCCGGTCCAGCCCTGGCGGATATGGCGATTGAGGCTCAGGGCCTTGTATTGGGTGAGGACGTAAATGCGGCGCAGGTCGCTGTTGATGCAGTTGGAAAGGGTGATATCGATGATGCGGTAGGCCCCGCCAAAAGGGACGGCGGGCTTGGCGCGATCCCTGGTGAGGGGCCAGAGACGCTCGCCCTGGCCGCCGGCCAGGAGGATGCCTATGGTCTCGCGCATCAACGACATGGGCATGGGCAATGAACCTCGAAGCTGGATTTCGTGGATGGCCCGGGTCATTCTAGCAGCAATGCGGCCGGCGACAACCGGTGTTTGGAGGGCGACGAAGCGGCCGCCGGCGCCGGTCTTGACTGGTCTTGGGCAGCCTGCCTGGGCCGGGGTGGAGGCGCGCGGTGTTACCCAAAAGACTTCTTGACTTAGGGGCCAGCCTTAGCTAGAACAGGCCCACCACGGAGCCTTACGGGGAGGCTTCACCCTCTTAAGAAGAGTTAACACGATGACATTACCCGGAAGATATGGATGGGGGGTGAATTACGCTTGGCTGAAGTAATCATTCAGGAAGGTGAGTCTCTTGAAAACGCTTTGCGCCGCTTCAAGCGCAAGGTGCAACAGGAAGACATCATCAAGGAAATCAAGAAACACAGCTTCTATATGAAGCCCGGTGAAAAGCGCCGCGCCAAGCAGGCACTTTCCCGGAAGCGCCTGCGGAAGAAGCAAAGGCGTGAGCAGGACTAACCCTGGGGGAGAGTTTGGATGTTCCAAACAGTCTCCGAGGCAGTCGGGCCGGCAGAGAACGAATTACCGCACGTTCTTTGCCGGCGTAACTGCTTCGAGTCTGTCGGCCCTGCAGCCAGCGTGGGGACGCGGAGCAACAGATGGAGTATCAGGACAGGGTACTAAAGTGTTCGGAGTGTGGGGCAGAGTTCGTTTTCACCGCCGGCGAACAGATGTTTTTCGCCGACAAGGGTTTTAAGAACGAACCCAAGCGGTGCAAGACGTGCAAAGCCAAGCGTGCGGACTCAACGGGCAACGGTTCCGGCTTTCAGAGAGCTGAAACCAAAACGACTTGTTCCCAGTGTGGGAAGGAGACCACGGTCCCCTTCAAACCTACACAGGGTCGCCCGGTATACTGCCGCGAATGTTTTCAGCAGCGGCGTACGATGGGCACGCCAGCCTAACTTCGGGCCAATGGGGTCGTCCGAAGCAAACTGAGCCAGGGGTCTGGGCTCCGGAATTTCCGGCGGAGGGAGTGGTCCACCGGAACTTGCGGAGAGTTGTGTGGTCATATGGTCACGCGCTCCTCGATCGCCGAACGCGATCGGGGAGTAACTGTTTTAGGATGGCTTCGAAGGAAGAAAGGTTTTCTGCGAGCGAGGATCACCATGGGCAAGGACGATAAGGCGTTGCGGCAACAATTGATCGAATTGCTGCGTGGAGGAAACGCGCATGCCGATTTCGAGCAAGCTATTGACGGCCTGCCGGCGGCGCTTCGCGGAGTTCGGCCGAAAGGGGTTCCTTTCACGGCGTGGCGCCTGGTGGAACACCTGCGCATTGCACAATGGGATATTCTGGAGTTTAGCCGGAGCGTCAAGCACGCCTCGCCGGAATGGCCGAAGGGTTATTGGCCGGAGGGCGACGCGCCTCCAACCGCGAGTGCGTGGACCAGGAGCGTGGCGGCGTTCCGCCAGGACTTGAAAGCGATGCAGGCGCTGGTGAAGAATCCCAAGACGGACTTGTATGCGCCGATCCCCGGCGGCACAGGGCAGAGCATCTTGCGCGAAGCGATGCTGGCGGCGGATCACAACGCCTATCATGTGGGGCAATTGATCCTGCTGCGGCGCTTGCTGGGCGCCTGGAAAGGAGACTGAACCTGCCGTATGCTATTGGCATGGAGGAAAAAACATGCGGAGGTTGTTTCCGGTTTGCATTTTGATTTTTCTCGGCGCCGTTTTTCTGGCGCCGGCGCTGGCGCAACAAGATGGCGAACCAGTGCTCAGCCCTCCCGCCAAAACCGGTTGTAAATTCGATGACGGAAAAACGATCGCGGTGGATTATTCCAGCCCGCGCATGAGGGGCCGCAGGATTTATGGCGGCCTGGTTCCCTGGGGAGAGGTATGGCGAATCGGCGCGAATGAAGCCACCACCTTCGTGACCAATGCCGATGTGATGGTGGATGGCAAGCCGGTGCCGGCCGGAAGCTACACGCTCTTCGCAGTTCCCCTGCCGACCAAATGGACGTTGATTATCAGCAGGAAAACCGGCGAATGGGGCATCCCGTATCCGGGAGAAGCGTTCGATTTTCTGCGCGCGAACATGACGCTAAGCAAACTTCCCTCGCCTCTGGAGAATCTGGCCATCGCATTCGATCGCGCCGGAGCGAGTTGTTCGATGCGCGTGGATTGGGACAGCACCCGCGCTTCGGTGCCCATCACCGAGAAGAGGTAGACACCGCCGCTCGACGCGGGCGTGCGGTACCGCGATCATCCGATACCGTCGGGGGGCCATACAGAAGCGATCGGCCCATAGAAAAATTCGATTGGTTGCAGCTAAAGAAACGATGAGGCTCCGCGTAAGTCTTTTCGTTAGGATATATGATGGAGTTAGAAGCAGCCTCTTAACGTTCCTGGATTGGTTTTCATATCTACTACAGTGTCGGACCAGTCTGGCCCGGAGGCATAGGCAGGTCGCTTTACAACCTTTCGGAGGCATGATATTCAGGGTAAACGTGGCATGAAAAGCAAATATCCATTGCATGGTTTGCCGCCGGCGCAGGGCCTTTACCGCCCGGAACATGAGCATGACGGGTGTGGCATCGGGTTCATCGCCAACATCGAAGGACACAAGTCCCACGACATCGTTTTGAAGGGCATTCAAATCCTGGTGAACTTGACGCACCGCGGCGCATGCGGTTGCGATCCGGAGACCGGCGACGGCGCGGGAATCCTGATCCAAGTTCCGCACGCTTTTTTTCAACGCGAATGCGCGGCGCGGGGTTTCTCTCTGCCGCCGGCGGGCGAATACGGCGTGGGAATGGTCTTCCTTCCGGTGGACCGGCCGGAGCGCCTGATTTGCCAGGGTTTTCTGGAGAAGATCGCCGCCGAAGAGGGACTCAAGGTGCTGGGCTGGCGGGACACGCCGCTCAACGGCAATGCCATCGGCCGCGTGGCGCGCGGCAGCCAACCCTACATTCAGCAGATTTTTGTTCAGCGCGGGCCGAAGATGGATCAGGACGCGCTGGAGCGCAAGCTGTATGTGGTGCGCAAGCGGGCGGAAAGCGCCATCGGCGATTCGGACTTGAAAGAAAGGGAAACCTTTTATATCCCGTCTCTTTCTTCGCGCACCATTGTGTACAAGGGATTGCTGCTTGCGCCGCAGATCCTGGATTTCTACAAGGAGCTGGGCGATCCGGAAGTGGCCAGCGCGCTGTGCCTGGTGCACCAGCGTTTCTCGACCAACACTTTTCCCAGCTGGCAACTGGCGCATCCCTACCGCTACATTTGCCACAACGGGGAGATCAACACGCTGCGCGGCAACAACAACTGGATGTACGCGCGGCAGTCGGTGCTGAAGTCGCCCCTGTTTGGCGAAGACATCAAGAAGTTGCTGCCCATCATCACCGCGGGAGGCAGCGATTCGGCGATGCTGGACAACGCCGTGGAGCTGCTTACGCTGAGCGGGCGGAGCCTGCCCCATGCCATGTCGATGCTGATTCCCGAGGCCTGGGACCACGATTCCACGATGCCCGACAACGTGAAGGCGTTTTACGAATACCACGCGTCCTTGATGGAGCCGTGGGACGGCCCGGCGGCGGTGGCCTTCACCGACGGGCGGATCATCGGCGCGAAGCTGGATCGCAACGGACTTCGCCCCGGGCGCTATTTCACAACGGTTGACGGGCTGGTGGTCATGGCCTCGGAAGCGGGCGTATTGCCGGTGAGGCCGGAAGATATTCGCATGAAGGGGCGTCTGGCACCCGGCCGCATGCTGCTGGTGGATACCGAACAGAAGCGGCTGATCTCCGACGAGGAGATCAAGAAGCAATTGGCGGCCCGCCAGCCCTATGCGGAATGGCTGCGCGAGAACCAGATCACGCTGGACGATCTGCCGGTCCCGAAGCACGTGCAAACCACGAATCACGAGACCATCCTGATGCGGCAGAGAGCCTTCGGCTACACCGACGAGGACCTGAAGACCATTCTGGGGCCGGCGGCTAAGGGCTCCGAGGAACCGATTGGTTCCATGGGCATCGACACGCCGCTGGCTTGCCTGTCGGACCGGCCGCAGGCGCTGTTTTCCTACTTCAAGCAGACTTTTGCGCAGGTGACCAACCCGGCGATCGATCCCATCCGGGAAGGCCTGGTGATGTCGCTCAATTCCTACATCGGAAGCGAAGGGAACGTCCTGGACGAGACCCCCAAGAACTGCCATACGCTGAAGCTGCGCCATCCGATCATCTCCAACTACAGATTGGAGAAGCTGCGGCGGGTCAGTTGGGGCGACTTCCTGGCCACCACCCTGCCGATGGTTTTCCGCGCGCAAGGGGGCGAAAAGGAGCTGGAGGAAGCCGTGGTGGGGCTTTGCCGCAGGGCTTCGCTGGCCATCCAGTCCGGCTATACCTTGCTGATTCTGTCGGACCGCGGCGTGGATCAGGAATATGCTCCCATTCCCAGTCTGTTGGCGCTTTCGGCGGTGCACAACCACCTGATTCGCGAGAAGACCCGCAATCAGTGCGCCCTGATCGTGGAAACCGGAGAGCCCCGCGAGGTGATGCACTTCGCGCTGCTGCTGGGATATGGCGCCAGCGCGGTGAACCCCTATCTGGCGATCGAAACCCTCGAAGACCTGCATAGAAATGGCGCGTTCCCCGAAGAGTACACCTGGGACAAAGTCTTTAAGAACTATATGAAGGCCATCGACAAGGGCCTGCTGAAGACGTTCTCTAAAATGGGGATCTCCACGCTGCAGAGCTACCAGGGCGCGCAGATTTTCGAAACCGTGGGGCTGGAAAAATCGCTGGTGGACCGCTACTTCACCGGCACGTCCTCGCGCATTGAAGGCGTGACCATGGAAGTGCTGGCCCGCGAAGCCCTCGCCAAGCATCAGTTTGCCTTGCAGCCGCCGACGGAATCGGAAACCGAGCTGCAGGTCGGCGGAGAATACCAGTTTCGCGTGCGCGGTGAGCGGCACTTGCTGAACCCCAATACCGTCAGCAAGCTGCAGTTTGCGGTGCGCCAGGGGAAGTTCGAGAACTTCCAAGAATTTGCCAATGTGGTGAATCAGCAGAACCGCGACCTTCTGATGCTGCGCGGCATGCTGGATTTCAAGCCGGCCGGACCGCCGGTGCCGCTGGAAGAGGTCGAGCCGGCGGCGGATATCGTCAAGCGCTTTGCCACCGGGGCGATGTCCTACGGCTCGATCAGCAAGGAAGCCCACGAAACGCTGGCCATCGCCATGAACCGCATCGGCGGGAAGTCCAATACCGGCGAGGGCGGCGAAGACGAGGCGCGCTTTATCCCCGACACCAACGGCGACTCGCGGCGCAGCGCCATCAAGCAGGTGGCTTCGGCGCGTTTCGGAGTGACCATCAATTATCTGGTGAACGCGGACGATCTGCAGATCAAGATTGCGCAGGGCGCCAAGCCCGGCGAGGGCGGGCAATTGCCGGGGCACAAAGTGGACGATGTGATCGCGCGCGTGCGCCATTCCATTCCGGGCGTGGGGCTGATTTCGCCGCCTCCGCACCACGATATTTATTCCATCGAGGATCTGGCGCAGCTCATTTATGACCTGAAAAACGCGAACTCCCGCGCGCGGATTTCCGTGAAACTGGTGGCCGAGGTGGGCGTGGGAACGGTGGCGGCGGGGGTGGCCAAGGCCCACGCGGACGTTATCCTGATCAGCGGCTATGACGGCGGCACCGGCGCTTCCCCGATCAGTTCGATCCGCCATGCGGGGATTCCCTGGGAGCTGGGGCTTTCCGAAACGCAGCAGGTGCTGGTGCTGAACGATCTGCGCAGCAGAGTGCGGCTGCAGGTGGACGGCAAGCTGCAGACGGGCCGCGACGTGGCCATCGCCGCCCTGCTGGGCGCGGAGGAGTTCGGCTTTTCCACGGCCCCGCTGATTTCCATGGGCTGCATCATGATGCGCAAGTGCCATCTGAACACCTGCCCGGTGGGCGTGGCCACGCAGGATCCCGAGCTGCGCAAGAAGTTCACCGGCCAGCCCGAGCACGTGATCAACTTCTTTTTCTATGTGGCCGAGGATCTGCGCCGGGTCATGGCGGAATTGGGATTCCGCACCGTCAACGAAATGGTGGGCCGCGTGGATTGCCTGGTGCAACGGCAGGACATCACGCACTGGAAGGCCAAGGGCATCGACCTTTCGGCGATTCTCTACAATCCTCCGGTGCCGAGCCATGTGGGGAGACGCCAGATGCAGGCCCAGGATCACGGTCTGGGAGCCGCCCTCGACGGCATCCTGCTGAAGGAGCTGAAGGAAACGTTGGAAAATCGCACGCCGATTTCGATCCGCTTTCCGATCACCAACGTTCGACGCACGGTGGGAGCCATGCTGAGCGGGGAAATCGCCCGGCGCTACGGCGCGGCGGGCTTGCCCGACGATACCATCAACCTGCATTTTTCAGGCACCGCGGGGCAGAGTTTCGGCGCCTTTCTGGCCAGGGGAGTGACGCTGACGCTAGAGGGGGAAGCCAACGATTACGTAGGGAAAGGCCTCTCGGGCGGGCGCCTGATCATCTATCCGCCGCGAGCTTCCGAATTTGTGGCCGAGGAAAATATCCTGGTGGGCAATGTGTGCCTCTACGGCGCGACCAGCGGAGAGGTGTTTTTCAACGGCATGGCCGGAGAGCGTTTTGCGGTGCGAAACTCCGGGGCCACGGCGGTGGTGGAAGGCGTCGGCGATCACGGCTGCGAATACATGACCAACGGCCTGGTGGTGGTGCTGGGCAAGACCGGCCGCAACTTCGCCGCGGGGATGACCGGAGGAATCGCCTACGTGCTGGATCATGCCGGGGACTTCCCCTCGGTCCGCTGCAACCGCAGCGAAGTGGACCTGGAGCAGGTGACCGACGCCAAGGACGTCGAGCTTTTGCACCGCCTGATCAGCCGCCACGGCGAATTCACCGGCAGCCCGCAGGCCAAGTGGATTCTGCAAAACTGGGAAGCCATACTGCCCAAATTCATCAAAGTGTTTCCGCACGAATATAAGCGCGTTCTCGGCGTTCCAAGGATGCCCGCGGGTGTGCTGGTGGCGCAGGCTGGGACGCAGCCGCGAGGACAGGAAATCCGTGGGTAAGGTTACCGGCTTCAAGGAATATACGCGGGAACTCCCGACTCGCCGCTTGGTGGAAGAGCGCGTCAAGGATTACTTCGAGGTTTATCAACCCTTCCCGCAGGAAAAAGTACAGGTGCAGGCGGCGCGCTGCATGGATTGCGGCATTCCGTTCTGCCATACCGGCTGCCCGGTCACCAATATCATTCCCGACTGGAATGACCTGGTTTACCGCGATCATTGGAAAGAGGCCATCCGCGTCCTGCACTCCACCAATAATTTTCCGGAGTTTACCGGGCGCATCTGCCCCGCGCCGTGCGAGGCCGCTTGCGTGCTGGGCATCAACGAACCTCCGGTCACCATCAAGATGATCGAAAAAACCATCGTCGAGCGCGCCTGGAGCGAGGGCTGGATCAAGCCGGAACCCCCGGACGCCCGCACCGGCAAGCGCGTGGCCGTGGTGGGTTCGGGACCCTCCGGTCTGGCCGCCGCCCAGCAATTGAATCGCGCGGGCCACTGGGTCACCGTGTTTGAAAAGGCCGATCGCGCCGGCGGCCTGATGCGCTACGGAATACCGGACTTCAAGATGGAAAAGCACGTTCTCGACCGGCGGCTCGAGCAGATGACCGGCGAGGGTGTTAGCTTCCAGACGCGGGCATACGTAGGACACAACGTGCCGGCGGAGGATCTGCGCAAGGAGTTTGACGCCATCCTGCTGGCCGGCGGCGCGGAAAGTCCCCGCGACCTGAAAGTGCAGGGCCGCGAGTTCAAAGGCGTCCACTTCGCCATGGAGTTTTTGCCCCAGCAGAATAAACGCAACGCCGGCGACAGCGTGCCGGATCAGATTCTGGCCACCGGGAAGCGCGTGGTGATCATTGGCGGCGGCGATACCGGCGCGGACTGCCTGGGGACTTCGCACCGGCAGGGAGCCAAGTCCGTGCACCAGTTTGAGATCATGCCCATGCCGCCGGCGGACCGCTCCCCCAGCACGCCGTGGCCTCTCTGGCCGCTGCAGTTGCGCACCGAGAGTTCCCACGAAGAGGGCGGCTTGCGCGATTGGGCTATCGGGACCACCCACTTTACCGGCGACGAGAACGGAAACGTGAAGGAGCTGCATGCCATTCGCGTGGGGCCGCCGCCCAAGTTTGAGCCTCTGCCGGGAACCGAATTTATTCTCGAAGCGGAGCTTGTGCTTCTGGCTCTTGGGTTTCTCGGTCCGGTTAAGCCGGGGATGATCGAACAGTTGGGCCTGAACCTGGACCCTCGCAGCAACGTGGCCACCGATGCCAACTACATGAGCTCGCTTCCCGGAGTATTCGCTGCCGGGGACATGCGCCGCGGCCAGTCCCTGGTGGTGTGGGCAATTTCCGAGGGGCGCAAAGCGGCCCGTGGCGTGGACCAATACCTGATGGGCAGTTCCTTATTGCCGTAGCCAGCGCGATTTCCCGTAGGATCGCACGCACCCGCAAGCACCAACCTCATATCTCGCAAGCCTGCAGCGATCTGCACACGGTTTCGCGAGCTGCACTTTGTCCCGCTAAGCCACCGATTCGATCCGCCGGTCGGGGATAAACCACACCAGGGCATTCACCATGTACAGCAGGATGGCGATCCACGGCCGTGCGAACGCCAGCGGAATCGCGAGAGCATAGATCAGGAGCGAGACTTTAGCTTTTGAATCGTTCCCCACGGCGCGGGCCAGTTTGGAAGCAGGCCCGTTGAAGGAGATGATGGCCCGCTCCAGCAGAATGTACGCAATCGAGGACATGACCAGAACCACGCCGTATGCCGCGGTGGGCATGGGGGCAAAGTGAGTGTCCTCGATCCAGCGGATCACGAACGGGATCAGCGACATCCAGAACAACAGGAACAGATTGGCCCACAGCACCGTGCCATTGATCCGCTCGGTAACGTGAAGCATATGGTGATGATTATTCCAAAAAATGCCCACGTTGGTAAAACTCAGCGCATACGTCAAAAGGATCGGAACGCTGGCCCTCAGGGAAGAGAAATCGGAGCCCGCGGGCACCTTCAGCTCCAGCACCATGATGGTGAGGATGATGGCAAGCACGCCATCGGTGAAAGCTTCCAGACGCTGCTTACCCATCGTCGCCCTCTGAATTCCCGGCGGGAATTGGCTTGCCCGCCGCAACCCGCTTGATCTCACCAGCGGAGACCGAACAGTTTATCCGACCGCCGCAGGATGGCCATAGTTCCCCTGGGCGGCGTATTCACATGGCGCAATTGCGATTTCCCGAAATCGCGCGAAAAGCGCGGCATGTGTCTCTATGTGTACAGATATCTGCCTGGGCTTCATCTAACATTTCGCGCGATGAGAAGGAAGAAGACCCTGCCGTAAACCGGGAGACTCACGATGATCAACAGAAGCGCCGAGGATAAGGCCAAAGGCACTTTTCACGAAGTGAAGGGAAGCATCAAGTCTAAAGCTGGAAAACTGACGGGCAACCGTGGTTTGCAGGCCAGAGGCATGGCTGAGAAAATTTCCGGGAAATTGCAAAAGAAGCTCGGTCAGATGGAAAAGGCTGTCGAAACACGCTGAGGTTGGCTCTGCGCAAGCGAGCGGTAACAGAATCCTGGGGGTCAAGGAATCACGCAAACACTGGAGGCAAGTCATGAACTTTTCAGAGATAAGCACGACGCAAATAGCCATCGTTATTGCTGTTGCCCTGTTGATATTCGCAGCCATTGGCATCTGGCTTGCCGTTCGTAAGCGGCGAACGGGGAGACTACGCAATCAGTTTGGGGGCCCGGAGTATACCCGCGCCGTGAAAGAGGGTGGGAGCCGGCGGCAGGCCGAAGCGGTGCTGGACAAGCGCGCGGAACGCGTGGAGAGCTTTCACATCCGGCCGCTCGGCGCGGGCGATCGCGCACGGTTTGTCGAGTCCTGGGGCAGAGTTCAGGCGCGCTTTGTCGATGGCCCCGGCAGCGCGGTGACCGATGCCGACCAACTGCTGGGCGATGTGATGTCCATACGCGGCTATCCGGTCAGCGATTTTGAGCAGCGCGCCGCGGATATCTCCGTGGATCATCCGCTGGTTATCGAAAATTACCGCGCGGCCCATCAAGCCGCGCTTCGTCAAACACAAGGGCAGGCCAGCACCGAAGATTTGCGCCAGGCCATGATTCATTACCGGACGCTTTTCGAGGAACTGGTGGCCGAGCCGGAAGCCGCGCGTTTATAGGGAATCGCTGCCGGCCCGGCGGCCCACGTTGCAGGATGTCCCTTTCGGTACAGCAAGGCTTTTTCCGGGGGGATAGCATCGGTATGGGTCCTGGGTTGTTACTGTGAATTCGAATACAGGAGGTCGAAGATGACGGCTACAAAAGCGGAAAAGTGCGCACACCCGGTTTGCTCGTGCACGACAACGTCGGGCAAATATTGCAGCACGCAATGTGCGGCCATGGAAAAAACGCCGGATATCGATTGCCTCTGCGAACACCACGGATGCAAAGGCAAGACGCAATAGCCATCGCTTCGATGTGTCGATGGAGGAGAAACATGAAAAAGCTCACGTTTTCAGCGGCCATGCTCGCACTGTTGGCCGTCGGGACTCTGGCGGGATGCTCCGCGACCGCGGCTCAATCGCCCGACGTTTCCGATTCGATTCGCCAATCGCTCAACCAGGCGGGCCTTAAAAACGTTTCCATCAGCCAGGATCGCGACAAGGGCGTGGTGACTCTGGGTGGACAGGTGGAGAACGACGGCGACAAGTTGCAAGCCGAAACACTGGCCAAGTCCCTGGCGGGATCGCAGGTGGTGGCCGATCAGATTGCGGTCATCCCTCCGGGTCAGGAAAAAGAAGCCAAGGCCGTGAACTCCGATCTGGACGAAGGCATTGAAAAGAATCTCGACGCGGCGCTGCTTCAAGAGAGGTTGCACGAGAGCGTGAAATACGAAGTGAAGACCGGTGTGGTCACGCTGACGGGAGAAGTGAACTCGGAAGACAAGCGCACGCGCGCCGAAACGGTGGCGACGGAAGTGCCAAACGTTCTGCAGGTGGTAAATAACCTGCAGATTAAAGATCAGAAAGCCAGTTCATCGCAATAAGATCCGCGCCGCTGATCCGCGGCGCAGACGGATGGCGCGGATGCCGCAGTGATGGAAGAAGGAGATGGCCATGTCATTCGGTCTTTACTCAATCGGGTACGCGATCGTGATTGGCGGGTTGATTTATGCCGCCTATCTGGTGCACATGCCGGCGCACTGGATTGCGGTGGGCGCCGTGGTGCTTTTGGGCGTGGGGATTCTGTCGGGAGTTAAGGCCACGCGTCAGAAAGATTCCGCGGGATAATCCGCGCCGCCTTCACAAGGTTCGTCCCGCCGCGGCCCCCGAAGCCCAGGCCCATTGGAAATTGTGGCCGCCTAGATGGCCGGTGACATCCACAACTTCGCCAATAAAAAACAGCCCCGGCACTCGCCGGCTCTCCATCGTCTTGCTCGATAGCTCGTCGGTATCCACTCCTCCCGCGGTTACCTCGGCCTTCTCATAGCCCTCGGTATCGCTGGGAACGAGAATCCATTCATGCGCCCGGCGGTCCAGTTCGGCGAGCGCTGGGTTGGTCCATGCCGCCGGCGCATGCAGGTCCAGCCAGCGCGCGGCGAAACGATTCGGAAGAAATCTTTGCAGGGCGGCCTGCGCGGCGGCCCGGTTTCTAGCGGGGCCTTCGCGAATCTCCGCCGTGATATCTTGATCGGGAGCCACGTCGATGCGGATCGGCCGGTCCTTGCTCCAGTAAGACGAGATTTGCAGGATCGCGGGACCGCTCAAACCGCGGTGGGTAATCAGCATCTTTTCCCGGAACGCCTGAGGGCCAATGGCGACCACCACCTCCAGCGAAACGCCGGCCAGATCGCAATACTGGCTGCGATCTTTGGAGTTGAGCACCAGCGGGACCAGCGCCGGGCGTGTGCGGCGAATCTTCAGTCCGAACTGGCGCGCCAGTTCGTGGCCAAATCCGGTGGCCCCCATCTTGGGGATGGAGAGTCCTCCCGCCGCAACCACCAGCGCCGGCGCGTGGAATTCATCGGCTTGTGTGTGCACCACGAACCCGGTGGTGCGCGCTACCTCGCGGATTTGGCTCTTGAGAAATATCTGCGCGCCGGCGTTGCGGCATTCCGCATCCAGCATGTTCGTGATGTCTTCCGCCGAGCGGTCGCAAAAGAGCTGTCCGAGGGTTTTTTCGTGATAGGGGATGCGGTGTTTTTCGACCAGCGCGATAAAGTCCGCGGGCGGATACCGTGCCAGCGCCGATTTCGCGAAGTGCGAATTTGCGGAGAGGAAATGCTCCGGCTGGCAATATAGATTGGTGAAATTACAGCGTCCGCCGCCGGAGATCAGGATCTTCTTGCCGGCGCGTTCGGCGCGCTCCAGGACGGCCACGCGACGGCCGCGTTTGCCGGCCTCCATCGCGCACAGCAGGCCTGCGGCCCCCGCGCCAACGATGAGGGCATCGAATTTGCGGATCATTTATGGTGGTTCATGCGCGGGTCATTCGCCGGTCCTGGGGGGCGTCGCATCATTCGAAAAGTGGCCAAGCGGCCATTGGGTATTGTGCTGCCGGAACGACAAAAGGCAAAGAGGCCAGGCGACTGGCTTTGCGCATGCTGCTATAACTCTTGTTGTGGCTCAACGTGTGCATTTGAGGACCGGGTAAAATTGCCTCCGATCATTAGCGCGCAGGGACTTTCCAAGCGATATGGGACGGCTCCGCTCTTTCAGGATATCTCCTTCACGGTGTCCGCGGGCGATCGCATCGGATTGATCGGCCCCAATGGGTCCGGCAAATCGACTTTGCTGCAGATTCTTTCCGGGGGCGTAAAACCGGATCGCGGAACGGTGGCCATACGCAAGGGCACGCAGATTTCGGAGTTTGCGCCGGGGGAAACCATCCGATCCGTGGTCGAAGGCGCTCTCCATGCCGCGGCTGTGCCGGATTCGGAGCGGCTGTCGCGGATCGCTCAGACGCTCGGCCGCGCGGGCTTCACGGACTTCGAAACGGGTACCGCGGCGTTGTCGGGCGGCTGGCGCAAACGCCTGGCGATCTGTGCCGCGCTGGTGCAGGCGCCCGACGTCCTCCTGCTCGATGAGCCCACCAACCATCTGGATATCGCTGGGATAGAGTGGCTGGAAACCGTTCTGCAAAACGCGCAGTTTGCCTGCGTGGTGGTCAGCCACGACCGGTATTTTCTGGAAAACGTGGCTTCCGAGGTGGTCGAGCTCAACCGCGTCTACGAAGACGGCTACCTGCGGGTGCAGGGAAATTACAGCACGTTTCTGGAGTCCAAGGAGGAGCACCTCCACGCGGAAGGTAAGCGCCAGGACTCCCTGGCCAACCGTGTGCATACGGAGATGGAGTGGTTGCGCCGCGGTCCCAAGGCGCGCGCCACCAAAGCCAAAGCGCGGATCGACAAAGCTCACGGAATGATCGAGGAACTGGCGGCGATGAACGCCCGGAGCCGAACCGCCACCGCCCGGATCGATTTTTCCGCGACCAACCGGCAGACCAAGCAACTGATCGGGCTTGCCGGGGTTAGCTATGCCATCGGCAACCGCGTCATATTTGAGGACGTTGAATTTGCCATTACCTCGGGAATGCGCGTGGGGCTGGTGGGCCCCAACGGCAGCGGCAAGACCACGTTGCTCCGTCTACTGAAGGGCGAGATCCAGCCTAGCCGCGGCGAGATCCGCAAGGCGGATTCGCTGCGGATTGTTTCCTTCGACCAGAACCGCGAGCTCGATCCCGATGTAACTCTGCGGCGCGCGCTCGCGCCCGATAGCGATGCGGTGATCTATCAGGACCAGGTGATTCATGTGGCTTCCTGGGCGGCCAGGTTTCTTTTTGACGGCGAGGATTTGAATCAGCGCGTGGGCCGCCTCTCCGGCGGGGAGCGCGCGCGGGTGTTGATCGCGCGGCTGATGCTGCAGCCGGCGGACGTTTTGCTGCTGGACGAGCCGACCAACGATCTGGACATCCCCACACTGGAGATCCTCGAAGAGAGCCTGCTGGAGTATCGCGGAGCGCTGGTTCTGGTCACGCACGATCGCTACATGCTGGACCGCGTCTCCACCGTGGTGCTGGGGCTGAACGGTCTGGGCGCCGCGGAGCGGTTTGCCGATTACGCGCAATGGGAGGCATGGAAGGGCTCACGGCAGGGCCGCGGCGTACCCAACCTCGCTCCTGCAAGCCAGCCCGCGCTCCAATCGGCGGACGATGCCATGCCGGCGGTCGCCAAAAAGAAGCTTTCGTATGTCGAGGCCCGCGAGTTTGAAGCCATGGAAGAGCGCATCGCCGCGGCGGAACGGGAGTTGCACGCCAGGCAAGCAGACCTGGAAGACCCCGCGATTGTCGGCGATCACATCGCTTTTCGGGATGCTTGCGCTCAATTCGAGGCGGCCCAGAAGGCCGTGGAAAAGCTCTATGCGCGATGGGCCGAACTGGAAAAGAAAAAAGGCTGAATCCCGCGGGGGCCCGCGGAAATTCACTCGGGATGACATCCGGGATTTGCGCTTCAGGACTTGGGCTGATCGTAATGGGGAAGATTCGGGGTCAATTTCCGGATGAGAAATTCCTCGAGGAGATTGGTGGCGGCGGTTTGGCCGATTCCGATGAGCGCGTTTTCGAACGTCAGTCCCGCTCCAGAGCGATTCTGCGCCGGATAGTAGAGATTCGAGATGCCCCCGGAGGCAATGTTCCCCAGGATATTGGAATAATTTGGCTGCCAGCGTTCATCGTCGCCCTTGCAGATCACTGCATTGGCGATGGCATACAGAATTCGCTTTCCGGTACCACTTCCGCTTCCCATATAGAAATAACGCGGGTCTTGTCTCAGGAGCGCCGGCAGGATGGCGCTTCCGATGAAGGTGCTAGTGACGGCGTTTCCATAGGCCGCGCCGAAGCGTTTTCCAAATCCCTGTGCGCCCTGTCCATAGCCGCTGAAATCGTTTTGCGTCTGCTGAACTCCGGCAATCGCCGCGGTCAGTCCGAACGTGACCGGATCGATGGTCGACTTCCAGGCAAGACCAAACTTTTGCTTCGCGGTGAGAGGAACGGCATCGTGAACGTAAGTAACATAGAAATTAGGAACCACGCCGAGCACACGCTGCTTTTCTTGATCCTTGATCTCACCTTCCGCCACTTCGCTCCGGGGGACCACGACCTCCACATCCGCGATAGAGGGAGCGATGGTCAACGCAATCGGCGGGGCCAACTGGGTTTCCCCCGGATCCAGGGTTCCAGATGATGTTTGCGGAGAAAAGCCCTCCGCAGCAACGGTGATATGGAAGGTCCCAGGCGCAACGTTGGCAAAAGAGAATCGCCCATCATCGTCCGATAACGCATCCTGATTTGGGGTTTGATCTTCACGTGTAAGCGTCACCCGGGCTCCGGTGATGGCGGCTCCCGTCCCATCAACCACAGTCCCGCTGATGCTTCCTGCCGGCTGCTGATCGGGCAACTGCTGCACAGTGGATGTCCCTGTTGCCGGCGCCTGGACGTTAGGGGGCTGCTGGGACTGAGCCGAAAGGCCGCACGACAGCACACATAGGCCTAGCAAGGCGAAGGTCACCGGGGCAAGGAATGAGACCCTAAACATTTGGCCCGGAAACTTCTTGGCGGAGTCTTTTTCCGTGGAATTCATAGCCGGTATCTGGAAGCTTGGCTCCCGCATCCAACAAATGTTGGACTCCCCACAGCCGTTTCAGGTTGCATAGGGCTCTGAGCCGCCCGGGGGATTCCGGCGCTCTGATACCCCATTAGAGTATTTTGGAATTGGGGTCACGACCACGCAACTCCTGATTCGTCTGGGCCGCGCTTAAAGGTATCGGATTCGCTAGATGCCGGCGTACCAGGAGTAGCCGATTTCAGGAGAGAAGGAGCCCAGGCCCTTGCCGATGTTTTTCAGAGTGTCGGTGACCGTGACGTGGGAGAGATATTTCACGCTTTTGTACCCGAGTTGGCGGGCCACACGCAGACGAAGCGGAGCGCCGTGAGGCACGGACAAGTCCTCGCCGTTCATTCCGTATGCCAGCAGGGTTTGCGGATGCCACGCGTCGGGCATGTCGAGGCTGTCCCACGATTCGTCGAAGGGAAAGAA